>Ga0316202_10000485_pt1 | contig 43435 bp, 29 predicted proteins | sample 3monrhotite_MG_FD_204934 | JGI IMG/M metagenome (GOLD analysis project Ga0316202, IMG submission 204934) | Microbial mat bacterial communities from mineral coupon in-situ incubated in ocean water Damariscotta River, Maine, United States -... | ecosystem: Environmental > Aquatic > Marine >...
CGTCCCGCAGCAGGGGGCACGTGCAGGGAGGGGTCCCGAGCTGCTTTCGCGTTTGGAGCACCCAAGCCCGTCCCTCAGTCCAACGAAAGCAGCGTTAGGGCCCCGGGCGCAAAGCTTAGGGGGTCTGGGGGAGCGCAGCGTCCCCCAGTGAACCAGTGAACCAGCGAAGGCGTGTCCACCGGGCGCGGGGTAGATTGGGCACATGCAGTCCAAGGCTTGGGAGACCCTGGGAGGGGAAGCCGGCGTGAAGCCGATCGTGGAGCGGCTGATCGAGCGCGTCTCTGGCGATCTGATGATCGGGTTCTTCTTCCGCGACGCGGACCTCGAGCGAGTCAAGCGCCACGAGCTGGAGTGGGCCCGAGCCCACCTAGGCGGTCCTGCGAGCTACTCCGGGCGCTCCCTGCCGGAGGCTCACGCGGCGCACCCGATCGCCGAGGGCCACTTCGCTCGTCGCCTCAAGATCCTCGAGGAGGTCTTGGTCGAGTTCGAGGTCCCCGACGCAGTTCAAGCCGAGTGGCTCGCCCACGACCGCGCCCAGCGCGGCGCCGTTGTCCAGACCGAGTGCAATCCTGGAGCACCCAAGAGCCTCCCGGGAGCGCCCAAGAGCCTCCCCAGAGCCCGAGGCCTGGAGTGAACCCAGCCGAAGAGGCGGTGGTTCGCCACGCGATCGGGAAGGGCTACATCCAAGAGACCCACCTCGCCCAGGCTCGTCATGAACAGAGCGCGCGGGTCCAGCGCGGCCAGCCGAGCGAGCTCTTACCCCTCTTGGCGGCCTTCCTGACTCCAGCCCAGGTCCAAGAGCTGCGCCAGGTCTACCTGAGCGCGACTCAGTTGGGTCTTCGCACCCCCACGGTCCAGCCCTCGCAGGTCGGACAGATCACCCAGCCAGGAATGGCGCCGCCGCGCTCCCCCTCGTCGGCGAGCTTCTCGCAGCTCCCCCCTCAGCCTCTGTCTGGCTCACACGCCCAGCTCCATCCCGCTTCCGCCAGCGGTCGGATCCCCATGGACCATCTGCCCGACGCCGGGGAGAAGACGATCCAGCTGACCGGGCCCACGCCCGACGGGATCACCCACTCCTTCGTCCCGCCTGGCGCCGCCCTCGGGCCGCCCGGCTCGGTCCACCTCGGAGCTCCGGCCCAGCACCCAAGTAGCCAGCACCCAAGTAGCCAATACCCCGGCAGCCAATACCCCGGCAGCCAATACCCCGGCAGCCAATACCCAGGCAGCCAACACCCCGGAACCGTCGCTGTCCCTCCTGCCTACGGGCCTGGCCCAGCAGCAGCCTTCGGCACGACCTCCGCGCTCGGGAGCGGAGTCAGCTCCCCCGCCAGCCGCGCGACCCAGCTCCCGGTGGCGGGCGACCGGATCGGCGACTACACGCTCGTGCGCGAGCTGGCCCGAGGCGGAATGGGCGTCGTCTACGAGGCGACCGACGTCAATCTTGGCCGGCGCGTCGCCCTCAAGCTCCTCCTCTCACAAGACTTGGCCGACGACAACGTCCTGGTGCGACGGTTCTTGACTGAGGCTCGCGAGCTCTCGAACCTCAGCCACCCGAACATCGCGGGGGTCTACGGGGCCAGCCGCGACATGAACGGGCGCCACTACATGGCGATGGAATTCCTCGAGGGCGAGGAGCTCAAGGCCGAGATCGTGCGGGACGGCTCCATAGAGCCCCAGCGCGCCGCCGAGCTAGTCCTCAAGCTGGCTCGAGCCCTCAGCCACGCCCACGGCGCCGGCGTCCTCCACCGAGATATCAAGCCTAGCAACGTGATCGTGACCGAGGCCGGGGAGCCCAAGCTAGTCGACTTCGGCCTCGCCAGAAACGTCGAGGACGAGCGCGAGCGCCTGACCAAGACCGGCGAGATCATGGGCACCCCCGCCTACATGCCGCCCGAGCAGGCCGGCGGCGAGAAGGCCCGCGTCGGCCCTCTGGCTGACGTCTACTCCCTCGGCGCGACCCTCTATCACATGCTGGCCGGCGAGCCCCCCTTCCGCGGGACCTCGGTCATGAACCTCATCAACAAGGTCTTGAGCGAGGAGCCGACCCCACCCTCGTCGCACAACGACGGGATCCCGAAGTCCCTCGAGGCGATCTGCCTCAAGGCCATGGAGAAAGACCTCGAGGACCGCTACGAGAGCGCTGCGGCGTTCGCGCAGGACCTCGAGCGCTTCCTAGGCCCACGCGGAGAGGTCAGCGCCAAGACGCGCGGGCCCCTGGGACGCGCGCTCCGCTGGGCCTCACGCAAGGGCGCGATCTTCGTCGGCGGTGGCTTGGCCCTGCTGGGGGTCGCCGTGGCGGTCGCCGCCGTCCTGATCCCCAACGACCAGCCGGACCCCACGCCGTCCCCCACCCCAGTCGTCGTGCGTCCTTCGGCGACACCCACGCCGAGCGCTGCCTCCAAGGCCACGGCCAAGATCCTCGTGCGCGGAGACACCTTCGCTGGGCAAGAGTCGATTCAGGTCTTGCGGGCCTGGGGTCTGGGGGTCAGCCCTGAGGGACTAGAGTTCCGCAGCAACCGCGGAGAGGGCCCGGATTTCTACGTCCCCTTCCGTTTCCAGGGACGCCACCTGACCCTCAAGGCCAAGCTCCGTGTCCACTACTTGACGCGAGGGACCGAGCTCCTGGTCCGCTTGATCGGAACCGGGCCCGTCGACAACAACGGACGCCCTGGCGGGCCTCCTGTCTTCGAGGCCAGCCTCGGCTCACGCGCGCAGAAGCTGACCCATGAACACGGCTGGTCCCTGCGCTGGGTCGAAGATCAACGTCTTCGCGGGACCACCTCGGACTTCGGCTACAGCGAGCACAAGCAGCCTGGGCCCTTCGAACTCGAGCTGACCGTTGATTTCACCCGTGAGGGCGCTGAGTTGAGCGTTGGTGACGGGCTCAAGACCCAGATCCCTTTCCAGCTCTCCAGCGGCGAATACCGACTGCAGGTCGTGACGGTGCCCTTCTACTACCAGCCCGACGATCAATCGAAGGGGCGCTCCTATCGCCCTCAGCGCTGGAGGGATCGTCTGAACCTGGCTATGCCAGGCGTGAGTAAGGTCCTCGTCAAGGAGCTCCTCCTCGAGGCTGAGGGGAACGGATCCCTCGGCGCCCTCGAGAAGAAGGGGGACTGGCCTACGGTCGGTGGCCTCGGACGCCGGGCCGCGGCCCCGAGGTCTGATCCGGGTCCCATCGCATCTGAGCTCGCTGACCTCTGCATGAGCGGTTTCCCACTCGTCCGCAACGAGTCGATCTTCCTCCGCGCCGTCCTCAGGGCTCGTGAGGGAAAGGCCCTCGAGGCCAAGACGGCCTTCGCGCAGTTCTATCGGGTCAACAACCTCCAGCAGAACCGACGCGACTTCGCGCGCGGGCGCCTGATCTGGTGGCAAGACACCTTCGTCAACCTCGACCCCAAGAGCCAGGAGGCCTTCGCTGGGGGCTACGCTGAGTATTTTCGCCTCTCGGAAGAGGCCAAGCAGGTCTACCAGGAGGGACTCAACTTCCACCCTTTGGTGGCCCCACGCGAAGGCGGTAAGAAGTACGTCAACCCCCCCGAAGCGTTGATGTGTCTCCTCTTAGCCAAGAGTCGCGGTCACAAGGTCGACCCCTTCTTCCTCGGCACGGCCTGGCTCTTTCACGGTGACCTCGAGAAGGCCCTCGAGATCCTGGGCCCCCTGGCCGAGGAGGGCCACAAGCAAGCTCCGCTCTACGCTGGCATGACGGCCTACCTCCTCCGCGACTACGAGCGGACCTACCTTCTCTGGAGTCGCGCGCTCAAGGCGGATCCAAACTGCCTCAGGAAGCGGCCCTGGAGCTGGCGCTGGGCTCGGACCAAGCGCGTCCTGGGGAGGTAAGAGCTTGGCGGGAGGCTCCCTGGGCGCTGGGAAGCGGGCCGATTCCGCGCTAACCTCCGCCGTCTAAGGAGAGACCTATGCCTACCACCGAGACCGGCCTGACCTACGAAGACTTGACCCCCGGCACCGGCGCGAGCCCGGCAGCCGGCCAGACGGTCGTCGTCCACTACACCGGCTGGCTGACCGACGGCAGCAAGTTCGACAGCAGCGTCGACCGCGGCCAACCCTTCACCTTCCCCCTCGGCCAAGGCCGGGTGATCAAGGGCTGGGACGAGGGCGTGGCCACGATGCAGGTCGGCGGCAAGCGCAAGCTCACGATCCCCCCGGCCCTCGGCTACGGCGCCAACGGCTTCCCCGGCGCGATCCCGCCCAACTCGACCCTCGTGTTCGAGGTCGAGCTCCTCGACATTCGCTAATCCCGCGCGAAGAGTCACGGGGCTCGCACGTCAGAGCCCCGTGCCGAACAGGCGTAACCGTCAGGGGTGAACGCGTGAACTACAGCCTCCAAGTGCTCACTCGCAGCGGCTGGATCCTGGCCCTCCTCTTGGTGGGGTCAGCAGGTCTGAGCTGGGCCGAGCCTCCCAAGAAGAAGAAGAAGGGCAAGAAGGGGCGGCCCGTGTGGCCGCTCCCCAACCCCAGCTTCCAGAACAAGGCCTTCGTCCCGAGCAACGCCAACCGCCAGATCAGCGGCGTGTTCGGGCCGCGCCTCAAGTGGGGCGGCGCGCGCTACGACCACCACGAGGGCCTCGACTTCTTCGCCCAGTACGACCCCCAGACCTATCCGAGGGGCTATCACCCGGTCCTCTCGGTCTTGCCCGGCGTCGTGACCCAGGTGATCGCGCCCGGGAACCCCGAGCGGACCGAGACCGGCAACAAGGTCGTGATCACTCACCCCGTCCCCTGGACCGCCTTCGGCGGGACCAAGGAGTGGGGTCAGGTCCGCACGGCCTACCTCCACCTGAGCCGAATCGCCGTCAAGCAGGGCGATAAAGTCGCGGCGGGACAAGAGATCGGGCGCGCTGGCGAGACGGGCTACACGAGCACGACCCACCTCCACTTCAACTGCTACCGCAACGGCGGCCGCGACGTGAACGTCAACCCGGCTCGCCTGTTCAACCCCAAGCACTTCCCGGGGGTCTCGCTCCCGATCCACAAGTCGACGGTCGAGGTCGAGTGGCTCGAGCGCGACAAGAGCGCCAAGACGGCCTTGGTCCGGGTCTACCTCCAACGCAACGTCTACGTCCTAGACGGTTTCGTGTTCGCCGTCGACAAGAACAAGCAGCGCGCGGTGAGCTTCGAGCACGTCTCGGCCACGATGCGCAGCAAGCGCGACACCGGTGACCGTGACTTGTTCCAAGGCCTGCGGATCTTCCCCCTCCGCTACAACGGCGGCGGGACCATAGACCGCGTCAACGGGAGCAACGTCCCCCGAAGCTGGCCCATGGCGCGCCACCCCGTGCCCGGCGGCAAGGGCGTTCGGCTCGGGTTCGACCTCCTCGCGACGGACGTCCCCGACGACGCCAAGAAGTTCCAGCTGACGGTGTTCGGCGTCCTCGGCAAGAAGATCACCGCGAGCTGCAAGCGCTTCCAGAAGGAGCAGTGAGCCTCCCTCCCCGAGCCGCGCTCCTGCGCCTGCTCGACGTCAACCGCAACCGCTGCCTAGAGGGGCTCCGGGTCGTCGAGGACCAGGCTCGATTCGGGCTCTGTGGCGACGCCCGCGAGAGCGCGTCTCTCAAGGACCTTAGGCACCGCGTTCAGGAGGCCCTGGCGCCCATAGCCCGCGAGGCCCTGGCCGAGCGCGACGCCGAGGGAGACCCCGGCAACCCCGCCGAGCGGCCGGACACTCGCGGGCGCGCCAGCGCCGGCGACGTCCTGGGCGCCAACCTCGCGCGCGCCAAGGAGGCCCTCCGCGCGCTGGAGGAGCACGCCAAGGTCGCGCTGCCCGAGGCCGCGCTGCCGCTCAGCCAAGCCCGCTACGACCTCTACTCCCTCGAGCAGCGCCTCCTGGCGGGGCCGCCTTCGCTGGCCGAGCTGCGGGTCTACGCCATCGTCGGCGAGGGGCCGGGGCGCCCGGCCCTCGAAGCTCAGGTCGAGGGCCTCTTGGCCGGCGGTGTGCGCTTGATCCAGCTCCGCGAGAAGGGGCGCCCCGACCGCGAGCTCTTGGCGCTGGCCGAGCGAGCGCAAGCCCTCTGCAGCGAGGTCGGCGCGCTCTTGATCCTCAACGACCGCCCCGACTTGGCCCGCTTGACGGGCGCGGCAGGTGTCCACGTGGGACGCGACGACCTCCCAGCGGAGCGCGTCCGGAGCCTGCTCCGCTCGGACCAACACGTCGGGGCCTCGGTGCATGACAGAGCTGAGCTCTCGGCGGCGCTGGCCGAGGGGCCGAGCTACCTCGGCTTTGGGACCCTCTTCGCCTCGCCGACCAAGCCCGAGCTGGGTCAGCAGGGCCTGGAGGCCTTGCGCGGCCTGGCCCCCGCGTGCCCCCTCCCGATCTACGGGATCGGCGGCGTGACCCGAGCCAACGCCGCGAGCGTCATCGGAGCTGGCGCCCACGGCGTCGCCGTCTCGACGGACCTCTTGGCTGCCCCCAACATTGAGGCCGCTGCCCGCGAGCTCGTCGAGGTCGTGAGCGCGGCTGCCCTAAGCAAGACATGAGCGGAGATCGCATGACCCTGGATCACGTGGCGCTGCTGGTTCGCTCCTTGGAGTCCGCCCTGGAGCGATTGGCCGAGACTGGGCTCGCGGTGGGCGAGATCGAGTCCTTCCCCAGCGAGGGCACGCGGGAGGTCTACCTCGGCGACCCAGACCTGCCGGGGCGCCTGCTCCTCTTGGAGTCCACGGGTCCAGGGCCCTACCAGCGCGCCTTCGAGAAGCGCGGCCCCGGGCTGCACCACGTGGCGATCGAGGTCGCAGACCCAGACGCCTTCGCGGCGGACGCGCGCGGCTGGCTGCTGCACCCCCACTCGCTCCAGAGCCAGAAGGGCGCGAACACGCTTTGGTTCGCGCGGCCAGGCGTCGGGGCGCTGCTGGAGGTCACCCGAGGCAAGGCTCGCGACGCCGAGCCCCAGGTTCAGGTCGGAGTCTCCCTCGACGACGCGTCGTTGAAGACGCTCCTCGATCTAGCCCCCGGGCTGCACGCCGCGGAGCGCGGCGCGTCCTGGATCGAGGTCGCTGGCGCTCCGCGCGTGGAGCTCGCCGACCTGAGCTAGAGGCCCGGTTGGAAATGCCGGCTGCGGGCTCGCTCGGCCTCGCGGCTGAGCTCTTCGTGGCCAGGAGCTCACGCAACTACAGCCATGCTGGATCTCCTCGCGCCTCGATCTTGACCACGATCCCTTCGCGATCCCCTCGGCGAGATTTCCAACCGGCCCCCTAGGCGGCGACCTTCGTGTCGCTGGGCTCCTTGGAGTCGCCCTCGAGGGGCCAGCCAACGATGGTCACGAGGAAGCTCAGCGGGCTCGCGATCGCCATCCAGTAGGGCCAGGCCAAGCCGCCGACCTCCTTGATCACCACGATCGTGATCGCGCCGGTCAGGAGGCCCGCGATCATGGAGTAGACGTTGCCGCGCTTGGTGAACAGGGCCGCGCAGAACACGCCCAAGAGGCCCGAGAGGGCGTAGGTCATGACGCCCAGGGCGAAGTCGATGAGGCGCTTGCCGCCTGCGTCCTGCATGACGGCCGCGACGGCGGCGAACACGATCAGGAGGAGGCCCATGCCGACGACCGCCAGGCGCGGGGTCGCGAGGCCTTCGTCCTTCTTCTTGGACTCTCCCGCGGGAGCGTCGGGCACCGGCTCGCCGACGGCCAGGGCCGGGTCTTGGGCCTCCCCGAGCCCGTCGGCGATCGGGGCTTCGCTCGCGCTCTGCGCTTCGCCGCTCAAGAGGCCCTTGATCGGCTGGATCACGTCGGCCACGAGGCTCGAGGCCATGGCGTTGATCGCCGAGTCGAGGCTGCTCATCGCGGCCGCGAACATGCCGGCCATGGCCAAGCCCGCGAGCCCTGTCGGCATGTGACGAACCAGGAACTGCGGGTAGACGCCGCGATCGTCGGCGAGGACGTCGGTCGGGGCGTTGGCGCCCATGACCTCGGGCGCCCCGTAGAAGATCGAGAGCAAGAGGCCTATGACCATGAACAGGAACACGACGGGCATCGCCACGAGCTGGCTCAGCATCAGGGAGGCGCTCGCGCGCCAGCCGCTCTTGGTCGTCATCATGCGCTGGACGAGGTCTTGGTCGCAGCCGTAGCTGCCCATGTTCTGGAACAGGACCGCGAAGGCTGCGAAGAGGGTCATGGAGTCGGCCCAGTTGAAGCCCTTGCCCTCGACGAAGCCGGTCTTCATGACCCGGAGGCGCTCGCGATCGTTGAGGTAGTCCACGATCTCGCCGGTGGAGAGGGGGATCTCACTCAGGAGGAACACCACGGCTGCAAGGGCCGCCCCGACCACGAGCACGATCTGGAGGGTGTCGGTCCAGATCACGGCCCGGATCCCGCCCATGCAGGTGTAGACGGTCCCGATCACGCCGAAGAGCACGATGGCGAAGATGATCGAGCGCAGGCTCAGCTCGCCGGTCAAGATCAGGCTGAAGGCGATCCCCGCCATGAAGAGGCGCGCGCCCGAGGCCAGGAGGCGGCCGAAGAGGAAGGCCACACTCGCCGCGATCAAGCCGCCCGGTCCGTAACGCTGACCGAGCACCCCATAGATCGTGGTCGTCCCCGCAGCGTAGAGGCGCGGGAGGAAGAAGATCGCGATGGCCAGGGCGCCCAAGACCCCGCCGATGTTGAGGATCAGGTAGCTCAAGTCGCCGCGGAAGGTCAACTGCGGGACGCCGACGTAGGTCGCGGCGCTGAGGGAGGTCGCCACGATGGAGAGGGTCACAGCCCAGGTCGGCATGCTCCGGCCGCCGAGGAAGTAGCTCTCCGAGTCCTCTTGCCCGCGCGAAGCCAGCGCTCCGAGGCCGAGGACAGCCAACAGGTATCCGATCAGGATCGCCCAGTCGAGGGCGCCGAAGGCAGCGAGGGTCAGGGTCATGAGGCTCCCGCCTGGAGGGTGCGGCCAGGTGCGGCGTAGCCCCTGATCAGGACCCGGCGCGGGCCCGGGGATCGGTAGGGTTTCACGAGCAGGTCGCCCTGCGTGAAGAACTCGGCTCGCCTCGGCTTCACCAGACGGCTCCTTCAGCCGCCAGGGCCTCGCGGAGGGCCGCACCGCGCGCGAAGAGCGCGTCGTCGAGGGCGGGGGCGGGCGTGGAGTCGAGGCGAGCCCGAGCCCGCGCCACGTTGTCCTGAGCTCGCGCGACTCGAGCGGCGAACTCAGGGTCCGCGTCCGCCGCCGCTTGGACGTGGCGCTGGACCTCGGCCACGCTGCCAGGACCTGGGTGGCAGATCAGGAGGAGGTCCAGCCCCGCGCGCAGGCAGCGCTCGGCGAGGAGGGGCGGCCCGAAGCGCTCGCTGACGCTCTTCATGCAGAGGTCGTCCGAGACCACGCAGCCGCCCCCGAAGCCGAGCTCTTCCCGGAGGTAGCTGAGCCAGGTCGGCGAGAGGGTGCAAGGGTGCTCAGCGTCGAGTCCCGTGGCGACAATATGTGCGGTCATGATGGCCGGACAGTCAGCGGCGGCGGCGGCCTTGAAGGGGACCAGGTCTCCGCTCACGAGGCTCGCGAGGGGGTCGGTCCGCGTCGGGAGGTCGTAGTGGGGGTCTATGGGCGCGGCCCCGTAGCCTGGGAAGTGCTTGGGCACGGGCAGGATTCCTCGCTCGAGGAAGGCGGCTATGGCTCGGGTCCCGAGGCTGGCCGCGAGCTCCGGCGTGCCGGCGTAGGAGCGGGGACCTATGTGGCTCTCGGTGCCTTCGGCCGGGCACACGTCGAGGACCGGGCCCAGGATCGTGTTGAAGCCAATGGCTCGCAGCTCGTCGGCTTGGTGTCGGCAGACCTCGGCGACGCGCTCTGGGCCAAGGGGTCCCAGGCGTCCCGGCGGGGGGAAGCGCGTCACGCTCTCCTCGAAGCGGTGCACCCGGCCGCCCTCGTGGTCGATCATGAGGAAGGGCGTCGGGAGCCCCGCCTGCGCGGCGCAGGCTCGAACCTCGGCTATGAACTCCGCTAGGCGCCCTCGGACCTCGCTGGGTGAGCCCTGGGTCAGGTTGCGCTGGAAGAGGATCAGGCCGCCGACGCGGTCCTCTTCGATCAGGCGACGAACGCTCTCGTCGCACGACGTCGCCTCTGTGCCGACGACGCACAAGAGGCCCAGCTGCTGCTGCTGATGATGCTGCTCGCTCATAGCGCGCGAGTCTATAGCTCAAGGGGGACGCGTGCCCCTCGCTTGGATTGGATCTGGGGGACGGCGACTACTTCCGCTGCCAGAGGGCGGCGGGTCCCGACGCGCCTGTGTGGCCGATCGCCCGGAGCGCCAGGGCTGCGGGGCGACTCGGGAGCTTCGCGGGGGAGGCGTCGCTCCGGAAGACGAGCAGACGCCAGGGGGCGTCGGGCGTGTCTCGGATCTGCAAGGCGACCCAGCGGACCTCGGGCCCTGCGCTCCAGCTGACCTCTAGACCTTCGCCGACGGGGGCGAGGTCCACGTCCTCGAGGGCGCCGGGGGTCGCTCCCTCGAGCCAGGGCGACTCGGGGACGAGGGCGCCCTCTCGATAGGGGCCCTCCTGGAGGGCAGCCACGATCCCGTCGCGGTCCTCCATGAGCGCGCTCAGGTTCCAGTAAATGTGTCCAGGCCGGACGTTCGGGACGGTCTCCCGCACGAGCTCGATCTGCTTCTTGATCTCGCCCGCGTCGCGCTCGGGGTCTCGCTTGCTCTTGATCCAGCGGGAAGAGACTCCGGGCCACATGTGGCGGCCCTTGGGGTTTTGGGCCTCCCACCACTCGGCGAGGTCGCCGAAGGGCTGCTCGGGGAAGTAGGTCCCCCAATAGAGCTGCGGCGAGAGGTAGTCGACCCAGCCCTCCATCAGCCAACGGCGCGTGTCGGCGGAGATCGCCTCGAAGGCGTCCATGCCCTCGACGCTCGGGGGGTGCTTGGGGCGCCAGATCCCGAAGGGCGCGATCCCGACCTTGAGCCAGGGCTTCTTGGCGTGCACGGCGGCCTGGAGCTCACGGACGAAGGTGTCGACGTTGCGCCGCCGCCAGTCCGAGCGGCTGAGGCCCTCGCCGAAGGCCGCGTAGCTCGCGTCGTCGGGGAAGGGCACGACCGAGCCGTCGGGGCGCTTGTCGGGGTAGGGGTAGAAGTAGTCGTCCATGTGGACGCCGTCTATGTCGTAGCGCTCGACGACATCCAGGATCACGCGGGTCGAGTAAGCTCGGACCTCAGGCAGGCCGGGATCCAGGAGGAGCAGCTCCCCGTAGGGGCGCAGGGCGTGGTTCAGGGGCGAGGAGGGATCCGTGACGTGTCCCTTGGCGACGCGCGGGTCGTTCTTGCCCGGACGAGCGCGGTAAGGGTTGAACCAGGCGTGGAGCTCGAGCCCGCGGGCGTGGGCCTCACGGATCGCGAAGGCCAAGGGGTCGTAGCCGGGGTCCTTGCCGATGTGGCCCGTGAGGTAGCGCGACCAGGGCTCGATCTCCGAGGCGTAGAGGGCGTCGCAGGTCGGGCGGATCTGAAACACGACCGCGTTTAGGCCCACGGACTGCGCGCGATCGAGGAGCGCGAGGAGCTCCTCCTGCTGCTGAGCTAGGGGCAGGCCTGGCTCGCTGGGCCAGTCGATGTTGTGAACCGTCGCGATCCAGGCCGCGCGGAACTCCCGGGCTGGCTCGGGCGCCTGCTCCTCGCTGAGGGAATAGGGCCCCGAGGCGCAAGCAGTCAGCCAGGGGAGGAGAAGCACGAAGGCGAGGGCAGAGAGGCGCATGGGCACAGGGTAGCGGGTCGACCTTTCGGGAGGGAGCCGGCCGTGGGTGCGCGTTAGTGCTTCGCTGTGAGGCTCCGCCCGGCGCAGGCCCGGTCGCGAACCTGGGGCAGTTGGCCTGCGGGGGGTGGAGGTAGGGCACCGAAGGATTGGGGTGTTGGCAGGCGGAGTGTCCGTCGGCGTCGCGATTCGCGGGCTTGTCGAACCGAGGTCCCTCAAGATTCTGCCGCGGCAGAAACTCGAGAGAGAACTTCGTGCGCGGTCTTCCGGGAACTTCGTGCCCAGGAGTCGAGTTCCGCCGCGGCAGAAACTCGCAGAGAGAACTCCGTGCGCGGTCTTCCGGGAACTTCGTGCCCAGGAGTCGACTTCTGCCGCGGCAGAATCTTCCGGCGGTCGTTCCCAGAATTCTGCCGCGGCAGAATCTCCAGGGCGGAGCAACCCTTCCTCCCTCCCATTCCCGCCGTCGCGAGCCGCCCTCACCCCCGCGAGGCGCCCTCTGCGTTTTCCTCTGCGTCCTCTGTGTCTCCGCGGTTAACCACCGCTCGGCCAAGCCGAGTCGCCCCTAGAGCACCCACCAGCCACCCCAAACTCCCCTTAACCAGCAGCCTTCCCAGCCGCCGAGCGGAGCTCGTCCGCCAGGTTCGAGAGGTAGTTCAGCCGCGGCTCGATCAAGGCTGCCTTATCCAGGAAGCTGTCGAGGGACTTGTCGCCCCAGCCCTTGTCGGGGCGGTCGTCGCGGAGGGACTCGCCGAGGGCTCGGCGAGCCTCCTTCTGCTTGCTGGCGTTGACCGCGCCCTGGGCGGCGGCCTTGGCCTTGTCTATCGCGCCGGCGGCGGCGTCCTTCATGCGGCCGAAGAGCCCGCCCTTCTTGGCCTTCTTGGGCGGCTCGGCGGCCGAGAGCGAGGCGCCCTCAGCCGTCAGCGCGTCGAGGGGCGCGAAGGGGTCGTCGTTGCCGGCCTTCTTGGCGGCCTTCTGGATCGCCTTCTTGCGGGCCGGGTCGGCCAAGATCGCGTCCACGAGCTTGGCCTCCTTGGCGTCCAGCTTGGCGCGATCCTCCTCGAGTCCTTCGAGGACGAGGCGGAGTCGGGAGGCGAGCGCCTCGCGGTAGCGGACGAGGCCGACGCCGTCGAAGGAGCCGCGCTGAGCTTTGACCCCGGGGCGGTCGAAGGCGCGCTTCATGACGCCGCACTGGGTGTCCATCTTGCGCAGGTCGCCGATCAGGTCGCCCTCGCGGTCGTATTTGATCGCGCCGGCGAAGGCGTCCTTGGCCGCGTCGTAGTGCTGCGAGAAGTAGAGCCCGTGGGCGGCCCAGCTCGCGTATTGCTGCTTGACCTCGGGCTTGAGCTTGCGGGCCGCGAGGACAGCCCGGGTCACGCCGAGGAGGATCTGGAACCCGCCCGCGTAGACGTTCTTCTTGCCCTCGACGTCCTTGACCGTCTTGCCCCAGAAATCAGCCGAGTCGTCGCCCTCGGACAAGTCCTTGAGCCAGCTCGTGATCCCGATGGCGATCTGCTTCTCGAGGGCCGAGCCCAAGAGGAGGTCGGCGTAGGTCGCCGAAGGCGGGTAGTGCTTCCAGGCCTTGGCCACGCTCTCGACCATGTCGCTGGGGCCCTTGTCTATGTCGGCCGCGAGCATCAAGAGGCCCGCGAAGGGCTCCTTGGGGAAGGCCTTGGCGAGAGCCTTGGCGGCCGCCTTGACCTCGGCGTGGTCGCCTCCGCTCAGGGCGTGATCGGCCCGCGCCAGCTGAGCCTTGAGCCGCTCGCGCTCGACCTCGCCCTCCCACTCGACCTGGCAGGCCACGGCGTTGGCCGAGACGTCGTGGGGGAAGGCCTTGAGCGCCTTCTTGGCCATGTCCCGGGCCTTGTCCAGCTCGCCGCCCAGGAAGTAGCAGCGCGCCAGACCTCCGCGCGCCGCGCCTTGGGCGACGGGCCCCTCGGCAGACTTGATGGCCGCCTTGAAGAGCTTCTTGGCCTGGTTCAGCTCCTCGGCGTCGCCGCTCCGGCCGTAGCGCTTCAGCGCCCGCTCCCCAGCTCGCGCCGGGTTGCTGTCGTCGTCGTCCTTGGCGCCGCCCTCGTCGTCGCCAAAGCGGATCGAGAGGGGCGCCTCCTCGGCGGCCGGGGCGCCGACGTCGATCTTGAGGGTGTCGAGGTCGAAGTCGCCGAGCTCGCCGCCGCCTTCGTCTTCCGCGAGGTCTGCGGGGAGGGCCAGGCCCTCGTCGGAGCCCGGGAGCATCAGGCCGTCGCCCGAGCCCGGGAGGGCCAGGCCCTCGCCCGAGTCGTCGGGGAGGCTCAGGCCGTCGCCGCTGATGGTCAGCTCAGGCCCGCTCATCTTCAGCTCGCGGGCTTCGCTGTCGGGGATGTGCTCGGGCACCACGGCTTGCGGCTCGGGAGCGGGCTTGCTCCGCGAGGAGCGGCTCTTCTCGCGACGGGCCGAGCTGCGGCGCTTCTCGCGGGCCGAGTCGCCGCTGCCGGCGCCCTCTTCGCGCTTGGCGGCCTTCTTGGCCAGGACCTCCTTGAGCCGACGCACGAAGCGCACGAACTCCTTGTCCCCGAGGGCCGCGTGGGCTCCCTTGAAGAGGCCGCGGCGGTCGAGCTCCTCGTGATCGCTGGGGTCGAGGGTCACGCCGATCTTCTTGAGGCCGCGCGGCCCCTTGTTCCAGAGCGTGACGCCGACCTTGGCGAGCTTGGCCTCGAGCTTCTTGGCCTTCTCGTCCCGATTCTCGAGCCGGGGAATGGCGCGAATCATGAGGCTGCGAGTGTCGCGGGGCATGGACTCCTCCTGGACCCAGAGCGGGCTGGGCCCGAGGACGACGACTATAGCCGGTACGGCCGGAGGGACCGAGGGCGAGCCCCAGGATCCCAGCTACTCCTTGGGAGGAAGGAGCTCCCAGCTGAAGACGTTCGTCGACTTGCCCACGAGGTCGTCGTTGTCGTTGAACTCGACCTCAGCCTTGACCACCTGGCCCTCTCGCCAGCGATAGCGCCCCTTGAACCACAGGGAGTCCTCTCCCACGCTCCAAGCGTGCTCGGCCTGGATCACGACCTCTGGGCCCTCGAGGGAGGAGCTGCACCTGACCTTCTGGCCGCCCAGAGGCGGGGTCGACTCCCAGTCCTCTCCGATGGGGAGGGCTGGCTCAGGCAAGACCCCGAACAGGGCCGTGAAGTAGCTCCGGAGCCGCTTGTTCGAGAGCCAGTTCATGCTCGCGAATCCCTGGTCAGTCAAGAGGCGGATCAGGGCGTCTCCACCACCGACCCCGATCACTCGACCTGTGCGGTGGTCCTGTTTGACGGTGTAGTGCTGTCCGATCAAGACGCCCATTCCCTCGAACCCGGGGTGATTGAGCTCCGGGCGCTCGGAGTCGAAGACCACGGTCCCGTCGGCCTGAACCAGTTGACCGCGGACGATGGTGGCCTTGAGGACGATGGTCTTCTCGTCGCGAGCCGTGACGACTTGCTCCACGTCCCAGCCGAGGTTTTGAGCCCCGACCGTCGAGCGCATCACGCGACGGAAGCGGCCCCGCTGCCGATCACCGACGCTCAGCTCCAAGGACCAAGCCTGGGGCGCAGCCGCCGGGCTCTGACTGGGATCGGGGCTGGGAGTCGAGGCCGCCGCCAGGCTCGCGCTCGGCGACGACGGGAGCGGGTCGCTGGAGGGCTCCGCGGCGAAGACCCACACGACCCCAGCCACGAGGAGGGGGAGGAGGACCAGAGCCACGAGGCCGAGGGCGGCCCAGCCCCTGCCGAGGGCCTTGCCTTCGACGACCTCGAGGGCCCGCAGCAGCTCCCCCGCGTCGGCGTAGCGACGGCCGGGGTCCTCCTGCAGGCAGCGCTGGACGATGCGGCCCATGGCTGGCGTGATCTCCGGCGCCTTGGCCCGAGGGTCCGTCGTGGCGTAGGGGAGCTCTCCCGTGAGGGCTTCGTAGAGGATCACGCCCAGGGCGTAGACGTCCGAGCGAGGTCCGACCGCCGCTCCCGGGATCGCGCGCTGCTGCTCGGGGGCCATGTAGGCGGGCGTGCCCACGACGACCCCGGTCAGGGTCATTCGCTCGAGCTCGAGGCTCTGGGCCACGCCGAAGTCGGACACGATGGGCGTCCCGCTCCGGGTCATCAGGATGTTCGCTGGCTTGAGGTCGCGGTGCGTGATCCCCAAGCTGTGCGCGTGGGCAAGTCCGCTCGCGACAGGCGTCAAGAGCTCCCGGACCCGCTCTTCGATCAGGGGACCCTCAGCCTCGAGGACGTCCTCGAGGGTCCCGCCTTGGACGAGGTCGAAGAGGAGGTAGGGGGCCCCGCGGGAGAGGACGCCGAAGGAGTGCGCGGTGGCCACGTTCGAGTGGCGAAAGCGCGACATGACCGCGAACTCGCGCTCGAAGCGTGAGCGGGCCTGGTCGGTCTGGACCTCGAGGACCTTGGCGGCCATCGGCCGCGCGTCGCCGGGGACGCGGACCTCGTACACGGCGCCCGTCGCGCCGCGCCCGATCTCACGAATCACCTGGAAGGGATCAGCCACGCCGCGATTATGGCGGGAGGAGGCTCGGGTTTCCGCCCCCCCGTGGCTCCGCCTTCCGCTCAGGCCCTCAGGCCAGCTCCACGCTCGTGACCTTCTTGACGTTGGCGCAGCGGTCCTCGACGCCAGGGATCAAGAGCCGGAAGGGCCCGCCCTTGTCGGCGCCTAGGGGCTGCCCCGCGTGCTGGAACAGGATCAGGGCCTCGCCCAGGGCGCTCAGGGGCTGGCTGGCCGAGAAGCCCTCGGCCGCGAAGACCTTGGCCTCGCTGGCCTCGTCCGTGGGCTGGCAGAGGTCGAGGAGGGCTCGCAGTCGCACGGCGCGGCCTTCCCGACCGGGGAGGATCGCGGACACGTCCTCGACCTGGGCGCTCGCGGGGAGCTCCAAGAGCTCGGCGTGACTGAAGGTGCGTCCCTTGGTGACGGCTCCGCGGACCTCGAAGCTGGCCGGGCCGGCCTTGGACTCGCGGCGCTTGGCGCGCTTCTCGAGGAAGGCGGTCATCCGGCGGTGCTTCTCGGCGTCGTCGAAGAGGATCCCCTGAGCGGCGGACTCCAGCGCCTGGAGGGTGTCGAGGCTCGCGACCCAGCTCTGGTTGAGGACCTGCTTCGCCATGCGCACGGCCAGGTTCCCCTGGCTGGCGATCTCCTTGGCCAAGGTGCAGGTCGAGCTGCGCAGCTCTTCGTCGGGGACGACGCGGTTCACGAGGCCGATCCGCTCGGCTTCGCTGGCGGGAATGATCCGGCCCGTGAACACGAGCTCGCGGGCGCGGCCGAGACCGACCAGGCGCGGGAGGCGGTAGGTCGCGCCGGCTGCCGGAATGATCCCGAGCCCGACCTCGGGCTGACCGAGCTTGGCGCCCTCGCCGGCGACGCGAATGTCGCAGGCCATGGCGAGCTCGCAGCCGCCGCCTAGGGCGTAGCCCTGGATCATGGCGATGGTCGGGGCCGGGAAGGCCTCGATCTCGCGGAACAGGTCCGAGTTGATCCGGCGCAGGGCGTCGGCGTGGGTCCGCTCGCGGAGCTGAGCTATGTCGGCGCCCGAGATAAAGGCCTTGCCGCCGGCGCCGCTGAACACGAGGACCTTGAGGCGCGGGTCCTGCTGGAGGACGCCCAAGGCCGCGCGAATATCCTCGACCATGGTCAAGTCGAGGGCGTTTCGCTTCTCGGGGCGGTTGAAGGTCAGCCAGCCGATCCCGCAGGCGTCGACCTCGAGGGTGATGGTTTCGTAGGAAGGGGTCTCGTAGTCGCTCACAGGAGGTCTCCCACGTCGCTGGCCGCTTGAGTCAGGTCCTCGAGGGACGACTCGAGCTGCTCGTCGAGGCCTCGGAGCCCGTCTAGGCGCTCGGTCTCGGCTTGAATTCGGTCAGCGCTCCCGTGGGGGCCGAACTCGGCGGCCTCGACGGCTTGCCCTTGGGTCGCGATCTCAGCGGCGAGGGCCGCGCGGGCTTTGGTCAGGGCGGCGCAGGCTGCGCTCAGCTCACTGGCGACGCTCACGAATCCCCCTCGGGGTCCTCGCTCGCGGGTCCGGGAGTCTCGGCCTCGCTCTCGGAGGCCGACTCGCCGGCAGCCTCTCCGGGCTCCTCCGCGCTCGACTCGGCGGGGGCGGCGGCGAGGTTGGCGAAGGTGTCGGCCAGCTCTTGGTAGAGGTAGACGTTGGCCAGGACGACCTTGCCAAAGAGCCCCACGTGGAGGCTCTCGTTGGGGCCGTGGGCGCTGGTCCGGGGGTCCATGACCCCGTTCAGGATCAGGGGCTTGTCCGGGAAGCGGTCGGCGAACATCGTGATGAAGGGAATGCTCCCGCCGACTCCGATCCGAACGAGCTCGGCGCCGAAGGCCTTGGCGTAGGCGCGCTCCGCGGCGTCGAAGGCCGGGCCCTCGGCCTCGTAGCTCCAGCCTTCGCTGGAGACGTTTCGGGTCAGCTCGCACTGGAGGCCGAAGGGGATCGCCTCGTTGATCAGGCCCTCGAGGTGGTCGAAGGCCTCGTCGGCGGACTGGCCCGGAGCCAGGCGCACGCTGAGGCGGGCCGTGGCCTCGGGGAGGAGGACGTTGGCGGCCTTGCTCATGGAGGGCAGGGTCGTCGAGATCACCGTCAGGTGAGGGCGACGCCAGAGCCACTCGACCCGGGGGCGGCCGCCGGGGTCGAGGCCCGGGACGCCCTCGAGGAGGCCCGCGTCGCGGCGGAGGTCCTCGTCGTCGGGCGAGAGCTCGCTGACTTGGGCTCGCCAGGAGTTGCTCACGGCCGGGCCGTCGAGGCCGACCACGCGCCCGCGCTCGTCGACGAGGGCCGAGATCACCTTGCAGATCCCGACGGCCACGTCGGGGAGGGCCCCGCCCCAGAGGCCCGAGTGGACCTTGGCCTGGAGGGCCGAGAGCTTGACCTCGAACTCGAGGAGGCCGCGCAGCGAGACCGTCATGCCCGCGACCTCGGTCGAGGGGTTGTCGCAGTCGGTCAGGACCATCACGTCGGCGTCGAAGGCGCCGGGGAACTCGTCCATGTAGCGCTCGAGGTTCGGGCTTCCGATCTCCTCCTCGCCCTCGAGGAGGAAGCGGACGTTGAGGGGGCAGCCGCCCTGAGCCTGCCAGGCTCTGAACGCGGTGACCTGGCTCAGCCAGCCGCCGAGGTCGTCGGCCGAGCCGCGCCCGTAGAGGCGGTCGCCGCGCTGGGTCAGGGTGTTGGGGTGCGACTCCCAGAGGCTCTCGTCGAAGGGCTGCTGGTCGAAGTGCCCATAGATCAAGACCGTCGGCAGCTCGGGGTCACGGATCTTCTCGGCCCGCACGCAGGGCAGGGCGCCCTCGACCTCGATCACCTCGACGGCCTCGAGTCCCGCGGCGCGGAGGTCACTGGCGGCGACCTCGGCCATTTTGCGGACCGAGTCGGCCCGTTCGGGCTCCGAGCTGACGGCGGGGATCGCGACGTAGTCGGCCAGGCGCTCGAGCGCCTCTGGGACGAGCGCCTGAGCGCCCGCCGCTGCCTCTTCGACCACTGAGCTCATAGAGAGTTCCTCCGGTGCGGGCGGGAGTATAGAGGCCGTCAGGGCAGGCGCACGGCCAAGCGTGGCGCAATCCGCTCGACACCTGGGGTGCCCCAGGGCGTCCTTCCCGCGCCTCTGAGCGGGTACCATCGTCCGCCTAGCCACGGGAACCCCATGTCCACCCTGAGCCTCGAGCTCTGCGTCGTCTTGACCCATCTCCCCGAGGACCTCGTCCTCGGGCGCGTCCTCCTCTTCCCGGAGCTGGCCCGACTGGCCCCCGCCGAGGGAGTCGAGGCCCTGGTCAAGGCCCTCGAGGCCCAAGTTCGGACCCTCTGCGAGCGCGACCCCCTCCGCGACTTCGATCGCCGGGTCCTCTCGAGCGAGCCTCGCCTGACTCAGGTCCCGGTCACCTGGGACCCAGACCCCCGCAACCCGCGCTGGCAGGCCGCGATCCAGCTCGAGCTGAGCGCCCTCTGCTGGGAGCAGGCCGGGACCGCCCTGGCCTACCTCCCAGCCCTCGGGATCGAGGTCTTCGGTCGCGACCCCGAGCAGCTCCAGGAGCGGATCGAGCGCCACGCCAAGCAGGCCGTGGCTCGGGCGAGCGGCGCCTATCAACCCGCAGAGCTTGGCTCCTCCAGCGGGAGCGAGGCAGACGCTCCCCCAGACCTCGTCCTCCAAGAGCTGGCCCGCGCCGAGCGCGAGCGGCGGGTCGAGCTCCGCACCCTGAGCCTCGAGGTCGAGCTCAAGTCGCCGCGGCGGGTCGCCCAAGACGCCGCCCGCCCTGAAGACAAGCCCGTCCTGGCTGAGGTCTGCGACGACCTGACCCAGGACCCGCAGCCGGCCTATCGGATCGAGGCCGCCCTAGCGCGGGTGGCCGAGGTCCTGACCGGTCGCCACCCCAAGAGCGTGCTCCTGGTGGGCCCCCCGGGCGTCGGCAAGACGGCCCTCGTGCACGAGCTGGTTCGTCAGCGAGGGACGCTGGGCCTGGGGCAGGCTCCGGTCTGGTCGACGAGCGGGGCCCGCCTCGTGGCGGGCATGTCGGGCTTCGGCGAGTGGCAGGCTCGCTGCGGCCGCCTCTGGCGCGAAGCCTCCAAGGAGCGCGCGATCCTGCACTTCGGCAACCTCCTCGAGCTGAACGAGGTCGGGCGCTCGGTCCTCAACGCTCAGGGCGTGGCGAGCTTCTTCCGGCCCTACCTCGTCCGCGGCGACCTCCTCGCTATAGCCGAGGCCACCCCCGAGCAGCGGCGGATCCTCGAGCACCGCGACCCCCACCTCCTCGAGGCCTTCGTCCAGGTCGACCTCAGCCAACCCGAGCCCGCGGACCTCCGCGAGATCCTCCGCCTCCGAGCCGAAGCCGAGGGCGAGCGAGTTCACGTCGAGCCGGGAGCGCTGGCGGCCATTGAGCGCCTCCACCTCCGCTACGCCAGCTACTCGGCCAACCCCGGCCGGCCCCTGGGCTTCCTCGAGCGCGCGCTCCAAGAGCGGCGCCGGGCCCGACGCCACGGCGAGGCCAGCGAGGTCCGGCTCGAGGCCGCCCACGTCCTGAGCGGCTTCGCCCAAGAGACCGGGCTCCCCGGCTTCCTGATCGACGACGAGGTCCTCCTCGACCTCGACGAGGCGGGGGAGTGGTTCACGGCTCGAGTCCGCGGGCAAGACGACGCCACGCGCCGGGTCGTGGACCTCCTCGCGACCCTCAAGGCTGCCCTGGCTCGGCCCCGTCAGCCCCTGGCTTCGCTCCTCTTCATGGGGCCGACCGGCGTCGGTAAGACCGAGAGCGCCAAGGCCTTGGCGGAGTTCCTCTTCGGCGACCCGCGCCGCCTGACGCGCTTCGACATGAGCGAATACCAGTCGCCCGCGGCGGTGGCGCGCCTCGTGGGAGGAGGGCCCGGCGGCGAAGGGCTCCTGACCGGCAAGGTTCGGGAGCAACCCTTCTCGGTCGTGCTCTTAGACGAGGTCGAGAAGGCCTGCGCCTCGCTCTTCGACCTCCTGCTCCAGGTCTTGGGCGAGGGGCGCCTGACCGACGCCCAGGGTCGGGTGGCCGACTTCACCAACGCCGTCGTGATCATGACGAGCAACCTCGGCGCCGAGCGCTTCGGGCGCGGGGTCGTGGGCTTTGGCGGGGACGAGGACGCCCTCGAGGCCGACGAGCACTTCACCGACGCCCTCCGGAGCTTCCTCCGCCCGGAGCTCTTCAACCGGATCGACCGCGTGATCCCCTTCTTGGCCCTGGCGCCAGCGACGGTCAGCGAGATCGCGCGGGCTCGCGTCGAGGGACTCCACGACCGCCCGGGGCTTCGCTTTCGCGACGTGTCCCTCGAGGTCAGCGAGGCCGCGCTCCAGCGCCTGAGCGAGCGCGGCTACGACCCGCGCTATGGGGCTCGCCCCCTCCTGCGCGCCTTGAACCGAGAGCTGGCGGTCCCCCTGGCCGAGGCCCTCAACCGCTACGGGGAAGACCTCCCCCTGGCCGCGGTGGCCGAGCCCGGTCCCCTCGGGCTCGCGGTCAAGGTCCGGCCGCGCCCGCGCTCGGACGCCCTGGAGGCGACCAGCCTGACCCGAGCCGGCCAGGCTCAGGCCGCCGCCGCTCTCCGGCGCCGACTCCAGCTCCTCGAGAAGAGCCCCGTGACCCTCGGGCTCCGCAATGAGGTCTTTCGCCTCAGCCGCCTGGAGGAGCGCTGGAAGAAGAAGCGCCGCGGACCCTACCCGCAGGCCCTCGGGATCCTCCCGAAGCTGCGCGGCGTAACGTCCGCCATTGACGAGTTGACGAGGCGGGTCGTGGGCCTCGAGGAGGAGCTCTGCCTCCAGATCATGGCGCGGGAGGCCGAGCTTCGAGAGGAGGTCCCAGCGCTCCTCCAAGAGGCGCGGGGCGACTGGCGTCAGCTCCTGATCTCGCTCTACTGCCTCCGCGACCCGCACACCGAGCGGGCCCTGGTGGTCGTGTTCGGCGACGCGCCGGCCTGGCGGGTGAAGCTGGCGCGGGCCTATCTCCGCTTGGGAGCCACGCACAACCTCAAGGTGACCCTGACTCCTCTTCGCTACGGCGTCCCGCCGCGGGAGCTCGTGAGCGCAACCACTCCCGAAGAGGTGCGCGAGGCCGAGCTCACCCGCGAGCGCGCCAGGGTCGTGGTCCCGACCAAGCGCTCACTGATCAGCCACGCCGACCCTCAGGTCTACGCGGATCGGACCCCCTCCAGCGATCCCTTCTCGGAGCTCGTCCACGACGACGCCAGCGAAGGCGAAGAGGACGCGCGCCCGGCCATTGGCTACGCCCTCTGGTTCGAGGGCCCCTTGGCCTGGCCCCTCCTCCGCCACGAGGAAGGGCTGCACGTCCGGCGGAGCTCCGGCGCCCGCCAGCGCGCCCTGGTCGAGACCTCGAGCGAGGAGCTCGAGGCCTACGAGGCGCCCTTGGCGGTGCACCGGCGCGACTACCTCGGCGCTCAGTCCAAGCGCCGCCTCTACGACCTGGCCAAGGGCCGGATCGACGACACCTTCCTCGAGGTCTCCGAGCACTGGCCCCTCCCCGACGTCGAAGGCGCCGTGGCCGACTACGTCGAGCGGGGCTTTCAGAAGGCCCTCGAGGCCCTCGTGATCGACGACCCCGTCCCTCCGCCCGCCGGTAGGTTCACCGGCAAGGGAGGGGACTGAGGTGCTCCTCTCGCTCCCGATCTACGTCGAGCAGCGCAAGGTCCCTCACCGAGGGACTGAGTATTCCGCGCGCTCTCTCTACGGCGCGGGTCCCACCCAGCGGGGGCCCGAGCTGAGCCGCGTCCTCCAGCGCTTGGCCAAGGACCTCCGCAAGCTCTTGGGCGTGTTGGGTCGCGAGCGGGACCACAGCAAGCTCCTGGCCTGGACCCGCTCGCCCGAGCTGGAGGAGGTGACCTTCAAGGACACTCTGCACCTCCGGCGGCGGACCCTCCAGGCGCGCTTCCTGTTCGCGGTCGAGTCGACCCTCGGGCGGCGGGTGGCCTACACGCCCAGCCTCCCGGGCCTCCTGGTCAGCGTCGAGCGCGGCGAGCGCCTCCACGCTCGGATCCGCGACGAGCTGACGCGCTTCTACAAGGAGGTCGAGCGCCGCGACGCGCTCCCGGCGGGAGAGCAGGTCGGGATCCGGAGCAAGGCCTGGGTCACGACCCTCGAGCTCGAGGTCTCGCGGGCCCAGCGCTTGGTCCCAGCCACGCCTCAGAGCTTGATGCTCTTGGGCGGCGGCGGCGGGAAGCTCAACGGCGCCGACGAGCTCCACGAGGTCGGGCGCTGCCTCGACTGGCGCTACCCGCATGACCTCCAGCGCGCGATCCTCCGCGAGGCCGAGGTCGAGCAGCTGAGCCGGGCCCTGGCCGACCCGACTCCGCGTCCGATCCTCGTGGTGGGGCCGGCGGGGGTCGGCAAGACCTGCCTGATCCACGAGGTCGTGTGGCGGCGCGTCGCCGCCCGGACCTCTCCTCAGACCGAGAAGGGGACGACCTGGCAGCTCGCGCCTCAGCGGCTGATCTCGGGAATGTCCGTGGTCGGGGCCTGGGAAGAGCGGGTCCTGGCGATCCTCCGCCACGCGCGCAAGAAGAACCTGATCCTGTCCTTCGACGACCTCCTGGGGCTCTACGAGGCCGGCAAGACGGGTCAGAGCTCCCTCTGCGTGGCTGACCTGCTCCGCGAGCAGCTGGCTCGCGAGCCAGCCCGGATCTTGGCCGAGGCCACCCCCGAGGAGCTGCGCGTCCTGCGCGAGCTGGACCGAGGCTTCGCGGATCGCTTCCAGATCATTCGCGTCCGCGAGCCCGGCCCGATCGAGACCCGCAAGATCCTGCTCCGCCTCCAGCGGCGCCTCGAGGACCAGCAGTCGTGCCGCTTCGAGCTCGAGGCCCTCCCCGTCGCCCTCGAGTTGACCCAGAGCTTCCTCCGCGACCGGGCGCTCCCGGGCAAGGCCGCCTCCTTCCTCGAGGCCCTCGCGATCCGCGGACGCAAGAGCTGGATCGGTCGCCGCCAGGTCCTGGAGGGCTTCACGGCCCAGACCGGGCTCTCGGTCCAGCTCCTCGACGAGCGGGTCCGCCTCAAGCGGACGGCGGTCCTAGACGCTCTCCGCCAAGGCGTCGTCGGACAAGCGACGGCGCTGGAGTCCTTGGCGGACGTAGTGGCCCTGGTCAAGGCTCGCCTGGGGGACCCGCAGCGTCCGGCCGGCGTGTTCCTCTTCCTGGGGCCGACGGGGGTCGGCAAGACCGAGACCGCCAAGTCGCTGGCGCGCTACCTCTTCGGCGACGAGGAGCGGCTCCTGCGCTTCGACCTCAACGAGTTCGTGGACCCGGGCGCGGCGGCCCGCTTGGCGGGGAGCTTCTCGGACCCCGAGGGTCTCTTGACGGGCGCCCTGCGGCGTCAGCCCTTCTGCGTCCTCCTCCTGGACGAGATCGAGAAGGCCCACCCGGACGTGTTCGACCTCTTGCTTCAGGCCCTCGGCGAGGGGCGGCTGACCAACGCCCGGGGGCGCACCGCGGACCTGACCAACGCGGTCGTGATCCTCACGAGCAACCTCGGGGTGCGCGCGGCTGAGAACACCCTCGGCTTCCGCGAGGACCAAGACGCCCGCGACCAGGTCTACGTCGAGGAGGCCGAGCGCTTCTTCCGGCCCGAGTTCTTCAATCGCCTCGACCGCGTGATCCCCTTCAGCCGCCTCAGCCGAGCCGAGGTCGGACAGATCGCGGCCCGCCAGGTCCAGCGCGTGTTGCAGCGCGGGGGCTTCGTGCGGCGGCGGGCGCTCCTCGAGATCCACCCGATCGCCTTGGAGCGGATCACTGAGCTGGGCTATCACCCGCAGCTCGGAGCTCGAGCCCTCAAGCGCGCCCTCGAGGAGCAGCTCGTGCGTCGGGCCGCGCTCGACCTGGCGGCGATTCCTCCCACGACGCCGGTCTTGCTCAGCCTCTACGGCGCGCGCGCCAGCTTGGAGCTGCGAGTTCAGGCCCTCCACTACGCCGAGCGCGAACCCGATCCCCCAGCCCCGGAGGCCGGCGGAGTCACGACCTTCTGGGAGCGCCTCGAGCGGGTCCGCGAGTCGCTCCGGACCCAGCGACCCCAGGGGGAGCTGACGAGCGCAGGGATCTCGCCGGCCGCCCAGCGCTATTACGCCTTGAGCGAGTGGATTCACGACCTCGAGGAGGGCGCCCAGGCCGTTGAGCAAGCCCTCGACGAGGCGGACGAAGAGCGTCGCAGCCCGCACCTCCCTCGTGTCCGCGGAGGACAGGCGAGCCGGGGGACGCCCAAGGTCCGCTGGAAGTGTGCCGACCCGACTCGCGACGAGCTGCACTCTGCGGCGGATCTCCGAGAATACGTGCGTGAGTTGGCCCGGAGCGCCACGCCTCTCACCTATGACCCTTTGGCGGGCTTGTCCGACCTCCAAGGTCAGCTGGCCTTCCTCGAGCTCCTGGCGGCCAGCGAGGCCCAGGAGCGGGTCCTGGTCTTGGTCTGGCTGCGCCAAGCGCCGGACACCGAGAAGCCAGCCGGGCAAGCGGCGGAGGGGCACGCGGGGCCCTACCTCGAACTCCTCCAGGGAGCCCTGGCTGAGCTCCACGGCTACTCCAGCGCTGCCCTGGCCGGCGCGCCTGGGCTCCTCGTCGAGGGCGCGGGGGTCCAGACCTTCCTCGCGGGCGAGGCGGGCGCGCACCTCTTCTGCCCCCCGAGCTCGGCCTTGATCGCGGTCCAGGTCCTGGTCCTCCCCCTGGCCCCCGACGAAGACCCCTTGGTCCGGGCCCGAGGCGCCGAAGCCGAGCGGGAGGCGTGGATCCAGTCCCTGAGCGAGCGCGGGACCGCGGCCCCAGACCCCTTCCCTTTGGGCCAGGTTCGCCGGGTCTACGACCCCGGTGGTTCCGCCCTCGACCTGGCCTCGGGCCAGGCCTCTCCCCGGGCCCTCGGTCCCGAGGACCTGCGCGCCTTCCTCTTCGGGCGCCTGGCTCGGCGCGCGGCTGGGGATGACTCGTGAGCGTCGCGCGCTTCCCGGTCCTGTTCTGGCAGTCGGCGCCTGGCTCACAGACCGCCTGTCTGATCGGCCGCCGAGAGACCGTGGCCGCCGTCGGAAAGTCCACGCAGGACGCGATCCGTCAGCTCCGTGACTACGTGGCCTGGTCCGATCGCCAGGACCGTCCGATTCAATCGCCGGAGCTCAGCGACCCGGTCCTGCACCGAATCCGGGTTCAGGTTCGCCCCGAATACTCCATCGGGGACCGAGTCGTCCCCTGCGAGGAGGAGCTGCCCCTCGACCTGGCGGTCGTGGAGGGCAAGCGCGGCGACCTGGTCGTGGTTCACGTGCCGCGCTTGGACCTCTCGTTCTATCGTTATCCCGGCCAGGCCCTGCGCGAGCTCGTGAGCCACTTCGCTCAGCAGAAGCTGCGGGGCTCGTCTCCGGGCCAGCTGGCCCGGGCGCTGCCTCCCGCCGAGCTCTCCCTGACCGAGCTGGCCGTCACGCTGCGAGCGCGCCGTCGCCCTCCCCCCGATCCGCGCGGGGTTCTCCTGCGCCAGGTCGCCGAGCCCCTGGGCGAGAACGCGCTCCGCAAGCTCCTGGGCCGAGCCTGGGGCCGCGAGGCGGAGGTCGCAGACCTCGCCAGCCGCCTCCGTCAGGAGCAAGTCAACCTGCTCTTGGTGGGTGAGGCGGGCGTCGGCAAGACCACGGCCCTGGTCGAGGCGGTCCGGCAGGCCGAGCGCGCGCGCCGCGAGGAGGAGGGACTCTCGCGGGAGGACGCCTACCAGCACTGGCTCACGAGCGGAGCTCAGCTGATCTCGGGCATGCCCTACCTCGGCCAGTGGGAGGCTCGCCTGGAGCGCGTGATCGAGGCCCTGGCCAATCGCGCCGGCGTCCTCTGCTTCGGCAACCTCCTCGAGGCCCTCCTCGCGGGCGGGTTCGGACCGCGCGACGGGATCGCTTCCTTCCTGATCCCCTACCTGGAGGAGAACGACCTCCGGGTCGTGGCCGAGGTCACGCCGGGCGAGCTGAGCGCTTGCCAGCGTCACTTGCCAGAGCTCCTGGAGCTGTTCCAGGTCGTACGCCTGGAGTCGCTCCCGAGCGCCAAGGCGCTCGAGGTCATGCACCACGTCGCTGAGGGACAGTCACGCCAGACCAAGGTCGCCTGCGATCGGGCCGTGGTCGAGACGACCGAGCGCCTGTTCCGCCGCTTCGCGCCCTACCAGCCCTTCCCCGGGCGGGCTGCCGCGTTCCTCCGCCAGCGCTTCCTCGACGCCGAGCGCGCCCGGCAGCCAGAGCTGAGCGTGGCCAGCGCCGTCGAGGCCTTCGTCCAGCACACCGGCGTCCCGGCGCGCTTCCTCAAGGACTCAGAGCCCCTGACCTTCGACGAGGCCGCAGGCTGGTTCCGCGAGCGTGTGATCGGTCAGGAGCCAGCCTGCGCGGCTGCGGCCGAGCTGGCCCTGACCTTCAAGGCCGGCCTCAACGACCCCCAGCGCCCCTTGGGGGTGCTCCTCTTCTGCGGGCCGACGGGCGTCGGCAAGACGGCCCTGGCGCGGGCCCTGGCCGACTCCTTCTTCGGCGGGGCGACCCGCGACCGCGACGGCGAGCGCTTGATCCGCCTCGACATGAGCGAATACTCCGGGCCCCTCGCCACGGAACGTCTCCTGGGGACGCCCGACGGGAGCCCCGGCGAGCTCGTCGAGAAGATCCGCCGCCAGCCCTTCTCGGTCGTGCTCCTCGACGAGATCGAGAAGGCCGACCCCCGGGTGTTCGACGTCCTGATGGGCGTGTTCGACGAGGGCCGCCTGACGGACCGCTATGGCCGCTGGACGACCTTCCGCTCGGCGGTCCTGGTCCTGACCAGCAACCTCGGCGCCACGAGCGGGAGCGCGCTTGGCTTCGGCGAGGAGGCCCCCGAGACCTACCGCGACGAGGTCGAGCGCTTCTTCCGCCCCGAGCTCTTCAACCGCATCGACCGCGTGGTGTCCTTCTCCCCGCTCTCTCAGGAGGTCGTGCGGCAGATCGCCGCCAAGGAGCTCCGCGAGCTCCAAGAGCGCGAGGGCTTGCAGCGCCACGGCCTGCGCCTGAGCTGGAGCGAAGCCGTCATCGACCTCCTGGTCGCCGAGGGCTTCGACCCTCGCTACGGCGCGCGCCCGCTCCAGCGCGCCATCGAGGAGCACCTGGTCGCGCCCCTGGCCCGGCGCCTCGTGGACCACGGCGTCCCCCGTGAGGGCGGCCTGCGGATCGACGTCCGCGAGGGTCAGGTCGAGATCGAAGCCTGGCAGCCCGAGGGGTAGCGCGGACCGAGCCGCGCCTCCAGGGCTGAACGCCGACGCGCGCAGAGCGCCTCAGTCCGCGCCCCAGGCGGTAGTCTGGCTCCGTGCTGCAGTCCCTCGCCAACTTCGTCTCCGACCTCTTCGCGGTCCTCGGTCGCCAGCTGGTGATCGGCCTCGGGCTCCCGGTCTTGGCGGGGGTCACCCTCTTCTTCCTTCAGCGCTACCTCCAGCAGACCTTGGCCCGTCTGGTGGGCTGGAAAGCGGTCGTCTACTACACGGGCTGGATCGGGACGCCGATCCACGAAGCCAGCCACTACCTGATGGGGAAGCTCTTCTTCATCAAGATCGACGAGGTCAAGTTCTTCGAGCCTGACCTCGAGAGCGGCGTCTTGGGCTACGTCCGCTATCGGGTCCCGAAGTTCGAGTTCCGCAACACCATCAAGCTGATAGGGACCTGCCTGATGGGCTTGGCCCCCTTGCTGGGCGGAGGGCTCGTCCTGACGGGCGGACTGCTCCTGATCTCGCCCCACGAGCCGCTCCTCAAGGAAGCCAACCACTTCGCCCACCTGACCATGGGGTCAGGGCCCGGCGACATCGTGTTCGGCTTCCTGGGCCTGATCCAGACCGTATGGCAAGCGATCTTCCACCACGGCTGGCTCGATCCGCGCCCCTGGCTCTATATCTACCTCGCCCTCGGCGTCGGGGCTCACCTCGCCCCTTCCAAGAAGGACCTCGAGGGCGCTTGGCCCGGCGCGCTGGTGTTCCTGGCCCTGCTGATGGCCTTCGACGCCGTGGGCCTCCTGGTCGCGCACCTGGCCAAGGTCGCGGTCCCGGTCAACGAGGTCGCCCAGGCGCTGAACCGGGTCACGGGGCCCCTCGCGGCGCTGCTGGTCTTGGCCCTCGCCATCAACCTCGGGAACTTGGTGATCGTGAACGTCTTCGCGCGACTTGTTCGGCGGTTTCGCGGCGAGAAGGCCTAGGCTTCGGCGACTCGGTCTCGGGCGTACTCGCCGAGGGGGGTGGTCCAGGAGAAGCAGCCCCACTGCTGCTCGACGGGGTCCGAGCGCTCCAGGAGGCGGGCGGGAAGCTCTTCGAGCCGCAGCTCGTCCCCCCGAGTGACCCGGATTCTCCAGAGCGCGCGCAGGGCGTAGGCGCACACGTAGCGATTCTCATGAGCGAGAGCAGCGAAGCAGTGAGCCTCGGATCCCGCGTGCTTGGCCACATAGGCCTCCAGGGCGTCGTTCTCGATCTGCGAGGCGAGGCCGGGCCCGACCATGGAGCCGTAGAGGCATTCCGCGCGACCCCAGAGCCCAACCAGGCGATCCCAGGCCGCTTTGGGTCCACCCTGGACGAGTCGGTGGATGCGCCAGCGGTATGGGAGGCGGTGGAAGAGAAGCCACCAGCAGTAAAGAGGGGGAACCAAGAACACCCACATCAGGAGCTCCAGGACTCGGTTCCGTGAGAGCCAAGATTCGTCCTTCGTCACGAGGCGATTGTCAGTCGGGCTGGCGGACTGGCTAGCCTTGCAGCTAGCGCGCGCGCGGCGGCTCTGAGGGGCTGGCGGGCTGGGCCCTGAGCCGGGCCCGAAGCCGCTCCTCGACTTCGTCTGCGGTGATCCGTCGCTCCAAGAGGTCCGAGACCGACCAGCCCTCGTCCTCGAGGAGGTGTCGGACCAGCAAGTGCGCTCGGGCGTAGAAGAAGAGCCGGGAGGGGTCGCTCTCGCCGTCGCGGATCATGGCGCGAGCTCGCGCCAAAGGGAAGGTGGACTCGCCCGCCACGTAGTCGCAGTAGCCCTCGTTGACCCAAGAGGGCAGGCGCAGGCTCTCGAGCAAGCCCAGGTGCTCGCGGATCAAGGTGTGGGTCGCCTCGTGGGCGAGGACCCCGCTCAGGGAGCGCCCGAGGCCGGGCGAGGCCGAGGAGCGGATCGTGTCCTCCCCGACGTCCCCGCCGTTGACCACGATCGTCCCCAAGAGACGGTGGTTGACGGCGAGGGCGCTCGACGTGGGCGCGAGGAGGTGTCGCTTCCACTTCGGCTGGCAGAGGTAGACGCGCTGAACGAGGGCAGGGTCGTCTATGGGCGACCTCTCGAGGCGCGCCGTGGCCCGGTCCAAGACCTCTTGGAGCTCGGGGGCCGGGACGCTGTCCGAGTGGACGCGGAAGCGGCCGCGCTCGGCCTTGGCCTCGAAGAGCAGAGCTGGCTCGGCCAAGACGAGGAGATACACGCCGGCCAAGCCGAAGAAGGAGCCGCGCAAGATTCGACGCCCGCGAGAGCTCGGGCCGCCCGCCCCGAGCAGGACCTTGCGCCAGCCGACGCGAGGGGTCGCGAGGGGCCGGGCGGTCGCGCTCCAGGCCATGAGGACCAGAGTGAGGGGGACGGCTGGCGGAAGGCCATGGAGCAGGAGCCCGCTGGCCAGGCAGGCAGCGCTCGCGACGAGTCCGAAGCGGAGCCTGTTCGGCTCCAGCGAGGGACTTGGTCGCTGCGCGCTCTCCTCAGCGACGCTGGGTTCGGGCGCCTCGGGCACCCCGAGCCCTAGGCGGTCGTGAGCGTGGAGTCGCTGAGGTAGGTCCGGACGCGCGCCACGACCTGCTCGGTGGTCAGGCCGAACATCTTCTGGAGGTCCGCGTAGGGCGCAGAGGCGCCGAAGCGGTCGATCCCAATCTTGATCCCGAGGGAGCCCGTGTAGCGATCCCAGCCGAAGGTCACGCCGGCCTCGATCGAGACCCGCGCGCCGCAGCTCGGAGGCAAGACGCTCTCTTGGTAGTCGGTGTCCTGCTCGTCGAAGACCTCCCAGCAGGGGAAGGACACTACGCGACACTTGACGTCGCTGAGGGCGTTGGCGGCGTCCACCGCCAGCGAGACCTCGGAGCCCGTGGCCATCAGGATCAGGTCGGGCTCGCCTTGGCAGTCTTGGATCACGTAGCCGCCGCGGCTGGCGCCCTCGCCGCTCCCGGCGAGGACCGGGACACCCTGACGGGTCAGGGAGATCCCGTGGGGCGCCTTGCGCTCGAGCATGCAGCGCCAGGCCACCGCGGTTTCGCGGGCGTCTGCTGGACGCCAGAAGTTGAACTTCGGGATCGCGCGCAGGGCCATGAAGTGCTCGACGGGCTGGTGAGTCGGTCCGTCCTCTCCGAGGAACACGCTGTCGTGGGTCAGGACCTGGATCACGTGGAGGCCCATCAGCGCCGAGAGGCGAATCGAGGGCCGGCTGTAGTCGCTGAACACGAGGAAGGTCCCGCCCATGGGGATCAGGCCGCCGTGGAGCGCCATGCCGTTCATGGCCGCGGCCATGGCGTGCTCGCGGACGCCGTAGCGAATGTTCCGGCCGCCGTAGCTCGCGGCCTGGAAGTCCTCCGAGCCCTTGATGTCCGTCTTGACCGAGCCCGCTAGGTCGGCGCTGCCGCCGATCAGGTTCGGGACCGCGGCCGCGAGGGCGTTGATCACCGTGCCCGAGGCGCCGCGGGTCGCGATCTTCTTGCCCTCTTCGAAGGTGGGCCAGGTGACCGAGCTCAGGTCGAGGGCGCCGCTCAGCCAGCGCGTGAGCTCGGCGACTTGGTCGGCGTGGCTCGAGCCGAGCTCGCTCCAGCGGGCGTCCCAAGCTGCGCGCTCGGCCTTCCAAGCGGCCTGACGCTCAGCCCACCGGCTGCGGACCGCGTCGGGGACCAGGAAGGCCTCCTGGGGCCAGCCCAGGCCCTCCTTGGCGGCCTTGAGCTCGTCGGCGCCGAGCTTGCTGCCGTGGACGCCCGAGGTGTCCTGCTTCGTCGGGGCGCCCTTGCCGATCACGGTTCGACACGCGATGAGCACGGGGCGATCGCTGCCCTGAGCGGCCTCGAGGGCTGCGGCGACGGCGGCCCGGTCGTGACCGTCGATCCGGCTCGTGGCCCAGCCGTAGCTGTCGAAGCGCTTGAGGACGTCCTCCGTAAACGCCAGGCTGGTCCGCCCGTCGATGGTGATCTCGTTGTCGTCGTAGAGCACGACCAGGCGCCCGAGCTTGAGGTGTCCGGCCAGGCTCGCGGCCTCGCTCGCGACGCCCTCCATCAGGTCTCCGTCGCCGGCGATCACGTAGGTCGTATGCGCCATGTCCTCAGCCAACTCAGGGAAGCGAGCCGCGAGGTGGCGCTCCGCCATAGCCATTCCGACGCCGTTGCTGATCCCCTGGCCGAGGGGCCCGGTGGTCGTCTCGACCCCGACCGTCTCGAAGTTCTCGGGGTGACCGGGGGTCTTGCTGTGCGCCTGGCGGAAGGCCTTGAGGTCGTCGAGGGACAGGTCGTGGCCGCTCAGGTGCAGGAGCGAGTAGATCAGCATCGAGCCGTGGCCGGCCGAGAGCACGAAGCGATCGCGGCCGAGCCAGTTCGCGTCCTGGGGGTCGATCCGGAGGAACTTCGTCCAGAGGACGTGGGCGACGTCAGCCATCCCCATGGGCATCCCGGGGTGTCCGCACCCCGCCGCCTCGACGCCATCCATGGCGAGGACGCGGATCGCGTCGCAACAGAGTTGTTCGAGGGCCTCGCCCGTCCGATCGCTGCCAAAGGAAGTGCTCATGTTCGCCCTTTCTCATCGCCTGGGAGGCGCCCTGTGGGGCGGGCAGTCTACCCAGCGAGAAGGATGGTTCGAGCCCGCTGGAGCGAAGACTCTGTTGGGGGTGTAATGGGCCCGTGGCAAGCGCCGATCCCTCCCCCTCCTCAGGCCCCCCTCCCTCTCGCAGCGAGAGCGGGCCCCTGCCCCGTGTGGAGCCTCCTGCGGCCCCGCGAGCGATACCCCATCTCTGGGCCGCGCTCCTGGCCCTGGGGAGCCTCGGCATAGCGCTGGCCATTCCCTTGGGTTGGGTCCTCCCGGATGGCTCGGTCTATCCCGTGGGCGCCACGATCCGAGTCCTGAGCGGCCTCTTGGCAGTGTTCGCCCTCAGTCAGTTCGCGCGTCCCGGGAGGACGTCCGTCAAGGCTCGACGGGCGATCTTGGTCAGCGCCTTCCTCCTGGCTGCCGCCCTGGCGATCCTCCTCATAGGCTCCGGGCCGGCGGCTCCTCGTCCGGCAGACGGAGAGCCTGGCCCCCCGGAGGGGATCGGCCTCGTAGTCCCCTTCGTGTTGGCAGCCCTCCTGGGCGCGTCGTGGGGCGCGACGCGCGGGCTGCGCTCCCTGGCCCGCCGGGGAGCCTGGTCCTACGCCTGCCGCGACTGGGAGCGCGCGGCCTGGGTGACTCCTCTCCTGCTCGGGGTCTCGAGCCTGGCGACGGGGGCCCTCTGCGTCCTGGGTCTGGCCCTCGAGGAGCCCCTCGACCCGACCTCCTATCCGACCTTCGCCCTGGCCGCGAGCCTCCTGCATGGAGGAGCGGCAGCCCTCGTCGTCCAGGCCCTCGCGAGCTCACTCCGCGATCAGGCTCAGCTCCGGGCGGAGCCGGTCCCCCTCTTGGCGCGCTTGGCGCCCAAGGGCCGCGCCGGCCTGGTCGCCTTGATCCTCGCGATCTCGCCGACGGTCGCCCTCGAAGGGGCCCGCGGGCTGCGCCACCTCAGCGAGCCCAGCTACGAAGCCTCGAGCCAGATCACGGACTCGTGGCAGATCCCCGCCCCGCCCCTGGGAGCGGAGGCCTTTCGCGGTCCGATCCTGACCGAGGGCGTGGTTGCGAGCGCGGCTCCCGGCCAGCGCCTGGCCCCCAACGAGTCCACCGACCGCCACCTCTGGCGCCTCTCGCTGACCCGGGCCGGCGAGCGCCTGGCGAGCGTCGAGGTAGAGCTGGCTTCGAGCCTGAGCCTGCGCACCCAGGACACCCGAGGCCTCCAGATTCACACCCGCCGAGCCCTGGGGGCGCCGGGCTATCACCTCAGCGTCGAGACCTGGCTCGAGGACGCGCCGAGGGCGAAGGAGCTCCGCTACACGACCTGGGTCGCCCTCTCGAGCGGAGCCAGCGACCCCAGACTCGGCGGGGCTCTCGTCCCCGGACCCTGGCCCGAGTCGCTCGGGCTCCCCCTCCAAGGTCCTCAGGGCAGCCTGCGCCTCGAAGGCTACGCCTCCCTCTGTCCCCAGAGCCCCCTGGCGCCTCGGGCCGAGGCTGGACTGCGCTGGGTCTTCCGCTGCGACGGGAAGCTCCGGCTCAAGCGGGACCTGGGGGCCTCCCCGCCTGCGCCAGGGCGGGTGAGCGTCCTCTGGGCCGCTGAGGGCCACAGCTATCACCTGGTCTCTGAGCAGGAGGTGTCCGCGCACGACGCCTCAGGGATCCGAACGGACTCTGAGCGCTTGACTCGAGTCCGGCGGATTCCCTGGCGGGGTGGGGTTTGGTAGCGGGCTAAGTCCTGCAGCAGCTTGGACTTTTTCCTGGGTTCGCCCTCCTCGAAACCCTAGACTCTGCGCGACGCAGGAGGGCCCGTGACCACGATTGAGAACCGCAAGCGCCCGCGCGTGGCCGTCGGGGGCAACGTCGAGATCGTTTCGACCTCGAGCGGATCGCCTCCTCAGGGGCGCGCATCGATCCTCAACTGCAGCCGCAGCGGAGCCCTGTTTCGCCTCGACGCGCCCCGTGGGGGCCTGTTCCGCCGTGGCAGGGGCAGCAACCTCGCGGTCCAAGACTCGATAAACTGCGTGATGCGGATGCCGCCTCACTATCAGGACATAGAGATCCTGGCCGAGGTCGTCCGCGTCGAGCAGCCGGCCCAGGACCCCAAGGGCCTCCACGTCGGCGTGCGCTTCTTCCTCCCTGAGGCTCCGCTGCGAACCGACCCCAACGTGGCAGCTCTCCGACGCGTCCTGGGGAAGGCCGGAGTTTCGGCTGAGGAGGCTGGCCTGGCAGCTTCGCCGAGCGCCGAGTCGCGGCGGAAGTCCCAGCGGACCAGCGCTCGCTCCAAGCGTCCCAGCCGACGCACCCGTCGACTGCCCGAGATGGGCGCTGAGCTGAGCTCCTCCAAGCGAAGCCGTCGCGCCACCTCCAGCGGGACCGGTGAGATCAAGCGCAAGCGGAGCACCCGCAGCGACGTCTACAGCGAGCCCAAGCGGACCTCCAAGCGTGAGTCCAAGCGCTCTCAGCGCTGGGCGGACGTCGATCTCAGCGAGACCGACGCCGACGACCTCTCCTCAGAGATCCTCGACTCGGCCTCGCACGTGGCCGAGGCCCTCAAGTCGGATCTGTTCCGCGAGGAGAGCTGGAGCAACTACCTCCTGGGTGCGTCCCTCGACGACGACGAGGCTCCCAAGGCCAAGCTCTCCCTCGACGACGGAGGCCAGTCCGCCACGATCCAGCGTCGGCCCAAGCCGGGCAAGGCGAAGTCGGCTCCGGCTCCGGCTCCCGTGATCGCGCCCGTCCCCGCAGCGCCAGCGCCCGTCGCAGCTGCGCCAGCGGCGCCGGTGATCTACACCAGCCTCGGTGGCCCCGAGAACGGGCTCTATGTCCGCGGGAGCGCCCTCCTCAAGGGAGGGGAAGCGCGCGTGCGGCTCCCAGAGCACTTCTCGAGCCTCATCGACGAGCACACCTTGACCGTGCAGGTCACGGCTCGCGGCGCCTGCCATGGGCTCTACGTGGCCCGCGCCACCGGCCGAGGGCTCCTCGTCCGCGAGCTCGCCGAGGGGAGCTCAGACGCTCCCTTCGACTACCTCGTCCTCGCCGAGCGGCGCCGCTAGAGCTGAGGCCCTGTCTTGGGCTCGTCCTGCAGGAGAGAAGCCTCGCTGAATTCGTCCTGAAGAGAAGTGCGGCGGCGCCTCAGCGACCCGGTTCCGCTCGAGCGAAGCAGCCCACTCCCTAGGCCTTCACTGGCCAAGGCGACCCTGCGACCTCCCTCTCTGTAGCGCTCAGAATCCCGCGAGACGATCTCTGCGGGACCTCTGCGGCCTCCGCGTTGAGCTCTTCGCCCACACGACCCGATCGCGACGTCTCAGTCGAGATTCTCAGCTTGAAGAGTCCTCGGGTGACGAAGCGTACAGCGAGAAAGCCGCCCCGAAGGGCGGCTTCCTCATGACGCTCAGGAAGTGACACGAACGTCGAGCGAAGCGCTCGACGCCTGCACTCGTACTCCTCAATGTTGGAAGTCAGGCGAACCTGACTTTGTTCGTTTGACGAATTCGAAGGACCCCTTGGCCCTTCGAGGAGCACTAGTGCACCCCGCTTGCCAAAGGGGCGGCTTGCACAAGTCCTGCAATCGCAGGGCGCAGCGCGAGAGCCCACCGAAGCCCTCGAGCGGTTGAAATGGTGCTGAAAGGTGGATTCGACCCACGCGACCGAAGCGGGACGATCCTGAGCCGAACCATGGAAGCGCGCTGGCAAGCATGGCTGATCGAGAACCTCCTCCTGGGAGTCCCGGCCGAAGGGCTAGGGGCGACCCTCGTCGAGGAGGGATACAGCGCAGCCGTGGTCGAGGAGGAGATCGCCAAGGCCCAAGCGCACCCCTACCTCCAGGGCGCTAAGAAGGTCGCGGAGCGACTGGCTCGCCGGGAGTGGCTCCTGCGGACCTTGACTCAGCTCCGTGACCTGGATCCGCGGGCCCAGAGCTTGGAAGCCGAGCCCTTTACTGGCGCCGACGACTTCTTGCGAGACCACTACGCCTGCTCACGTCCTGCCCTTTACCGCGGGCTGATTGAGGGCTGGCCCGCGCTGGAGTGGACGCCCGCGGGGCTGGGGGCCCGATTCGGTGAGCGTGAGGTCGAGGTTCAGTGGGGGCGCAGCCAAGACCCCCTCTATGAGCCCCGCTCGAATCACTACAAGCGGCGCGTTCCCTTCAGCGAGCTCTGCGCGGCCATCGCGGCTGGGCCGAGCAACGACGTCTACCTCACGGCGAACAACGGGCGCGCCAACGCCTGGCTGGCTCAGGAGCTGCTCCGCGACGTGGTCTCGGAGGGGTCCCTAGGGGCCCTCGACGCGATCCTTGATCCCGCAGCGCTCTTCGACAGCACCTATGCCTGGATCGGACCGGAGGGCGTGGTGACTCCGCTCCACCATGACCTCACGAACAACCTCTTCGTGCAGGTCCACGGGCGAAAGCGCTTCTACCTCGCCTCCGCGCTGGAGGTGGACGCGCTCTACAACCACCACCACGTCTACAGCAGCGCTTCCTTGAGCCAACCAGACTTCGCGAGCTGCCCCGCGCTAGAGCGAGTCCGCGTGTTCGAGGTCGAGCTCGGGCCGGGAGACGTCCTCTTCCTCCCTGTCGGCTGGTGGCACGAGGTCCTCGGCCTCAGCGCTTCGATCTCGCTGACCTTCACCGCCTTCCGCTGGCCGAACGCCTTCCCGCGTCACACCGAGACCGAGGGCTGAAGCACTGACAGTCCTCCAGCCCCTTGCGAAGCAAGGGAGCGCTCACACCTCTAACCCCGCGGAACCGAGAGTGCGAAGCACGGGTCGGGATATGAGGGACCCTGAGCGAGCGAAGATCGCGACGGCGAGCGAAGCGAGCCTCATTCCGCGGAGCGGAATACAGAGATAGAGCGTCTCGCAAGCGGTTCACTTGGTCCCAAAGCGGCGTTCGTTTCTTTCGTGCACTTTTCGCGAGATACGGGCAGCCGATTTTCCCAATTGTTGGGCTGCGAGCGGATCCGCTTGAAAACGTAGGACCTAGGAGGAGCGAGTCGGCGAATTCTGCATTGGAGCGGCTCATGCAATGAGGGTCAGCAACACGAAGGCAAAGGAAACTTCCATGCAGATCACGATCAAGACCCTCCTCGCTTCCCTCGGCTGCGCCCTCCTCCTGAGCGCTCCCGCCATGGCCGAGTCCTACACGATCAAGAAGGGCGACAGCCTCTACAAGATCGCTCGGGCTCACAACGTGACGGTCAGGGCGATCGTCGCCGCCAACTCGATCCAGAACGCCGACCTGATTTACCCCGGTCAGGTCCTCCAGATCCCGGGCACGACCGCAAACCGTCCCGCGGAGACGAATCGGCCCGCCCCTCGCCCGACGACGCCCCGCCCGACGACACCCCGTCCTCCGGCGACGCGCCCCTCCACGACGACGCCGATCCGAGAGCAGGTCGCCTCGCGCCGCAAGGTCTATACCCTCGGCGGGAACAAGCTCGGGGCGAGCCTGATTCGCCAGACCACGAGCCGCTACGACCGGGACACGGCCTCCTTCGAGACCGAGACCGCGGCTGAGGTCTCGGTCCTGGGGCGTAAGAAGCGGGTGTTCCGCCTCCAGCGCGGGGTCGAGGGGCGCTCGCTTCAGCGCAACCCGAAGATCGATCGCAGTTTCTCCGTCGAGCTCCTCGGCACGAGCCGCCTGACCGTCGGGAAGCAGTTCACGCGCAGCTTCTACGTCACGGCCTTCCGCGTCCCGGTCCCCGTCGGCCCCCTCGTCTTGGACCTCAAGACCTCGATCGGCACCACGATGAACGTCGGCGCCAGCTTCCCCCTCGCCTGGAGCAGCCGGACGGGCTACGGCCTGAACCTCTACGGGAGCTCGGGTCTGGGTGCCAAGGTCTCCCTCGAGCGGAGCGTGATCGTGGCCAACGCTGGCGTCGAGGCTCGGATCGACCTGATCCGGGCGACGCTCCCGGCTCGGACCCAGCTCAAGCTGACGGGCGTCGACTTCGACGTGAACCTCGTCCTCGGGAGCCACGCTTCGGTCTCGGTCTTCGCTGAGGTCGGGATCAGCCGCTTCAAGAAGCGCTTCCGCGTCGGCGTCCCCTTCATGTCCTGGAACTTCGCCCAGCGCAGCATCCCGATCATGCACGGCTCGATCGGCCTCGGCGCCCGCCGCTAGGCGGCTCGAGGGTCGACCGACCCACTGGCCCCCGGGGAGCTTCCCCGGGGGTCTTGCCATTGGTTGCTGCAACCGGGATCCGGGGCGAGGTCGGGCCCCAACGCAGACCGCGGGAGTCCTGGAATGTAGGGTCAGCCTCGAGTCGACTCCACGGGCGACCGGCTGCAGCAGAGGGCTTCGCTGCGAGGCGGCTGCAAATTGGTGGGATCCTGTCTGGGTCGGCGTGCCTTGAGCAACTCCAATTGCTAACCTGCTTTTGGTGGGTCGGGGAGTTGTCTTCGGTTGGGCCCCACTCCTTTCTCAAAGGCCGAGAAATGAACCATGGCGCTGTCGAGCATGCTCGAGCCGTGGGTCGCGAGGCGATCCGCGCTGGCGTTCATCCCAATCAGGTCCGCGAGATCTTTCACGAGTACGAGGCCCAGCTGGCCAACAGCGTCGCGGGGACCTTCACTCACCTCCTCCTCGCGCGCGGCGCCATCACGCCGGCCCTCTACGACCGGATCAACTCCACCGTCCCCTCAGACCTCGACGACAGCCAAGCCGCCGTTGACACCGCGCCCCTTCCCGCTCACACCGGCTCAGGCTCGGGCTCTGCTGCGGCCACGACAGATTCGGGTCGACTGGCCCAGGTTCAGGACGATGTCGGGTTCGACTCGACCCGCACCATGGACTTCGGAGCCGTGCTCGGGCCCAGCGGCCCCCCCAAAGAGAAGTCGACGGGGCGGAACAAGAAGCCCGAGTCCAGCCCTGATCTGACCATGGCCTATGAGGATGTCATTGACGTCCCGGCCAAGCCTGCGGCGCCTCCTCCCACCGGTGGCTGGGGAAGCACCGTCATGCGCGCCCCAGGCGCCGTGCCCGAGTCTCAGCGCTCAGGCGTCGTGAACCTTGGCCAGCTCCGCGGCGCCCCGGCTCCGGGCGCCGCCAGCGGGGGCTATCCCATAGCGCCCCCACCGGGTGCAGCGAGCGGGAACTACCCCTTGCCTCCGGCTCCAGGCGCGGCCAGCGGGAACTATCCCCTGCCTCCAGCACCGGGGGCAGCGAGCGGGAACTACCAGGTTGCGCCGCTGCCTCCTGTTCCAGGCGCGGCCAGCGGGAACTACCCCCTGCCTCCGGCGCCGGGCGCAGCCAGCGGGAACTACCCAGTCGCGCCGCTCCCTCCGGCACCTGGTGCGGCGAGCGGAAACTACCCCGTCCCCCCGGCGAGCGATCGCTACTCGGCCTTGGCGACGGAGCCCGAGGCCGCCTCGACCGCTGGCGATTCGCGTTCGCGGGCCTCCTCGAACTCCAAGTCCAAGGGCCTCGTGGCCAGCCTGGGCTCGCGAGACGCCGACAGCGTCGGGCTCGGCGCCTCAGGCTCGGGCGGCCTCGACCTCGTCTCGGACAGTCAGGCCAACCGCGAGGCTGAGTTCTTCGAGGAGCCGGAGGACGACGGCAGCGAAGAGGAGCCCAACGGCGAGTGGGCCATCGAGGGCGGACCTCAACCCGGCGACGTGTTCGGCAACTTCCGCCTCGTGCGCGAGATCGGCCGCGGCGGCATGGGCGTCATTTACGAGGCCCAGAAGATCGGGACCGAAGACAGCTACGCGCTCAAGACCCTCCACGTGGGCGAGACGGGGGGCGCCTCCAAGCGTCGGATCCGATTCCAGCGGGAGGTCGAGGCCCTCAGGCGCCTGACCCACCCGAACATCGTCGGCGTCCACGACTACGGGCGGAAGGGTCCCTACGACTTCTACGCCATGGACTTCATCGTCGGGCGCGAGCTCAAGGAGGCGATCCAAAACGACGACCTCACGCCTCGCCAGAAGCTCGACGCCTTCGTCCAGGTCTGCGAGGCCGTGGCCCACGCCCACGAGCGGAACGTGATTCACCGCGACCTCAAGCCGGCCAACGTCCTCCTCAACGAGAACAACGAGGCCTTCGTCCTCGACTTCGGCCTCGCCAAGCTCTCCGACGAGAGCCTCGAGCTGACCAAGACCGGGGCCGCCCTCGGCACGCCCTACTACATGGCGCCCGAGCAGATCAAGTCCCCCAAGGACGTTGACACGCGCGTGGACGTGTTCGCCTTGGGCGTGATCCTCTTCGAGCTGATGACGGGGGAGCGCCCCTTCCAAGGCCAGACCGCCGGTGAGGTGACCCACAAGATCATCAACACCGAGCCGCCCAAGCCCACGAGCCTCAACGAGAAGCTCCGCCCGGCCTTCGACGCCATCGTCCTCAAGGCCATCGAGAAGGACGCCGAGGTCCGCTATCAGACTGTCGACGAGCTCCGGCGCGAGGTGGCCAAATACCGCCGCGGCGATCGCGTTCGTGGCGCCGGCGACGTCGACCAGCTCAAGGCGAGCGTTCGGCGCTACTGGGCGGCCAACATGGGCCCGCTTCTGATCGGGTTCTTCCTCGCGTCCGCGGTCTACCTCCCCTGGATCTACCTCCTCATCTAGGAGGACCGGTGAGGGAGGGCTATCAGCTGCTCGACGGCGGCCAGACCTGGGTTCGTCCCGAGGCGACCTGGTTGGAGCCCGCCGGCCTCACGAGCGTGGCTGAGGCCTTCGCGCACCCCGGCGAGCCTCGCGGCCCGATCAAGTCCCTGGTCCGACTGACCGGCCCCAGGGGCCCCGTGTTCGTCAAGCGCTACCAGTTCCGGCCCTTGAGCACGCGAATCCGCGGCGCCCTCAAGCTCAATCCGCCGGTCTATTCCGGCCCGCGCGAGCTGGACAACCTCCTCGACCTCGCGAGCGCCGGGTTCCGCGTCCCCCTCCCCCTCGCCGCGGGTGAGGACCAAGCGCGCGGCCTCCGCCGGAGCTTCGTGGCCCTGGCCAACCTCGAGGGCCAGCCCCTCTCGGAGCTCGCCCCGCCCAGCGAGCCCGCCCTGCGGCGCGCGCTCCTCGACCGGATCGCGCTCCTGGCTCGCCGCCTTCACGCCGAGGGCTACTGGCACCGCGACCTCTACGCCTGCAACCTCTTCTGGGAGCCAGGCGCCGGCCTCGGCCTCCTCGACTGCGAGCGCGTCGGCCGCCGGGCGGGCGGCGCCCCCCAGCGCTGGCGGATCAAGGACCTCGCCGCCCTCGACTACTCGCTGGCCTGGCCGAGCGAACGCGAGCGCCTCTACCTCCTGCGCCGCTACCTCGGACCCGAGGGCGACCTCCGTCGCTGGAGCCGCCTCGTGCGGCGCAAAGCCAAGCGGATCCGTGAGCACGGGAAGAAGGGGCCCTGAGCGTTCCTGTCCGCAGGCGCTGGTAGATCGACGCAGGACAACCCCCCCCGGTTTGGGACTACAGCCCGAACCCCTCGGTGAAGGGGCGAGACCAACTTCTCTTGGAGCAAGTGGAGCACGCCCTCCATGCGAGGAGTAGGTAGGTCGAGGCAGCCGGGAGGACGGTCAACGCGAGCCATGTCGGGACGAGTGCAAACAGGCTGAAGATCCAACCAGCCCAAGCCAAGAAGGCGGCCATGAGTCCCAAGGAAGCAACAAGGGTCGCGAGCATGAGCATGCCGCTAGTTGTCGTGGGAAAGGGCCCGCAGACTCGGCTCCGACAGTTTCGGCACTCAACGATTACGTACTCACCTACGGCTGTCCCTTGGTGGAGTTCAGTTCAATCCTCGCTAGTGGCTTCTCTGGCTTCTCTGGCCTCGACGCGCTCGCGGACGGGGTCGGAGTAGCCAAGCGCCCAGGGGAGGAGCTCAGCGACGACAGCAGCCCGCACCGGGGCGTCGCCTCCGACCGCCTTGGAGACGCTCTCGACTGTGTCCTTGGCCTTCCAAGCCGGACTCCCCCCGGTCTGGGTGGCGAGGGTGCACATGCACCCGTAGCCAGCCCACCAGTGCGCCTGCCACTTCTTCGCGCTGGGGAGAGGGAGCCGCGGAAGCCCTCGCAGCCGGTCGAGCAGAGCTTGCCGCTGCTCGATCGCATACTCCTCCGCGAGGTGCACGTAGAGGCGGCGCGCCTCCTCAGGGAGCTCGTCGCTGTCGTTCACGATCAGGCGGGCGGCCGCGATCGCTGCACGCAAACAGACGAGGGGTCCCCAGCGCGCGAGTCCCTTGCGGACGAAGCCCTTGACGCCCGTCTTGGGAGCCCTGGTGTGCTCCGGCGCCGAGTCTCCCAGGATCACCGAGGCAGCCTGGCTGCCGAGATACACGGCCAACTCCAGACGCTCCTGCGTCAACTCCCCAGCTCGAAGCCGAGCTCGCAGCCACGCGACTTCGTCCTCGACGGATCCGCTGGCCCGCCAGGCTGACTCGAGTTCACGGAGGTGCTGGTCGCTCACCCGCCCAGCATGACGCGCGCGCGTGAGCTGAGCTAGCCCACGGGATCTCAACCTCAGTTTCCTTCGAGACATGGACGCCAATCCTCGTCGCGCGAACAAGAGAAGACCGCCCCCGGGGTAGCCTGGGCCTTGTGACAGAAGAGGCAGGAAAG
>Ga0316202_10000487_pt1 | contig 43337 bp, 47 predicted proteins | sample 3monrhotite_MG_FD_204934 | JGI IMG/M metagenome (GOLD analysis project Ga0316202, IMG submission 204934) | Microbial mat bacterial communities from mineral coupon in-situ incubated in ocean water Damariscotta River, Maine, United States -... | ecosystem: Environmental > Aquatic > Marine >...
CAGGGAACCGCAGACCCAAGCTGGCGATACGTGCTGATCAACACGTATGGAGAACCCCCGAGCATTGTGATGACGCCTCGCGGAGCAAAAATCACGGAGCGTCTTCCGGACTTGCTTATGAATTATGCCGGCATCACGCATGTCTCCCCGGAGTTCTACAGGGATGTTGTTTCTACCTGCGCCCAGGCCTGTCGCGAACCTGCCGCCAACATTCGGGAGATTAAAGACTTTGTGAAACGCTACGAAGCGCACTGGGCAGATTGTGCCTGGCAGCCGGAGTGAACCTGTCTGGTTGAGTCAAAGCGCGGGGATTGAGATCAGTGGAAAAGGCAGAAACATCATTCGGGCAGAAAAAAATGGGCCGTAAACACCTCGAAAACTAAGGTTCGCATCCCATGACTGGCATACAGCATTTTGGAGAATCATTTTGGGGATTGTTCACCTCAACGGAAACTCGAACGGCATTCAGCATATCAGCGGGGAAAGGAGTGAAAAACATTTTCTGTTTTTCGACATCGGTCACCTCACGATCCAACCAAGTGTCGAACTCGGACGGAGAGAGAATGACAGGCATTCGATCGTGAATTTTTGCCACTAAATTGTTCGCATCGGTGGTCAGAATGGAACAGGACTCGATCACTTCGTCTGTACTTTTCCAGGTGTCCCATATCCCAGCAAAAGCCAGGGGTTCCTGATCCTTTCTGTGAATGTAGAAAGGAACCTTTTCGTTGCCCTGCCGGGACCACTCGTAAAATCCACTGGCGGGGATTAAACAGCGATGATATCGGATGGGGCCTCGGAAGGCAGGCTTCTCGCCCACGGTCTCACTACGGGCATTGATCATCTTGTTACCAATAGCCGGATCTTTTGACCAGCTTGGAACCAATCCCCAGCGGAAACTTCGTGCATGCCTGTACCCATCTCCATTTTGACAAATCGCAAGGATTTGTTGTGAGGGGGCAATATTGTAGCGGGGAATAATTTCAGGGACCTCAGGAACCCCGAAGAATTGTTCCACTTTGCTTGGTTCAAGGGTCATTACGAATCGGCCGCACATATTTAAATCCACATCTTAGGAAATAAAAAACCCGGCGAAGCGGAGGGGGATGCCGCGCCGGGTTAAGAAGGACTATGATGATGCCCCTCTGTTGCTAATAATCGGTCATGTAACGTTTGAGGTCAAGCGCAAAGGTTGCCACCTCTAATAACTCCCTCGTCGCAAAGCACTTAACAAAGTCCTCCTTGAAAAATCCCCAATTTCCTGATATATGTTATATGAAAGTAACACTATGTGGAGAAAAGGGGAGAAATTATGGCCGCAGAAGTTTTGCAGATCCGGGCTTACCGGGAGCAGGCCAACATGTCACAGGAAGATCTGGGCAGTCTGATAGGAGTCACCAGGCAAACCATCGCAGCTTGGGAAAAAGGGGAGCGTGCCCCTTCCCTGGAGCAACTTTCCAAGATCTCACGTGCTCTTAGTACGCCGCTGGATCTCTTTCTTGGGGATGTGGATGACGCCGGGTCGGCGCTCCTGTTCAGAGCGGACAATCCAGAATGTCTGAGTCCTGAGTTGCGCACCTTGTTGGCACGTAAAGCACAAGACTATGTTTCTGTCGAGAAGATGACCGGAGAGCTCTCCGCACTGCCTCCTTCTCACAACCTTGAAGGTTATGACCCCTTGACGTCTGAAACTATGGGGCGGGAGATAAGGGATTGGCTGGGTGTGGAGCATGCGCCTCTGGGGGATGTCCTGTCCCTTCTGGAGAATAAGGGAATAAAGGTTATCCTGCATCCTTTGCCGAATGAAGTATCAGGTTTCTCGGCTTATACGGAAGAGATGGGAGGGGTTGTTTTTGTCAATGCCGATCATCCGACCGAACGCAAATATTTTACTGTCATGCATGAGCTCGGGCACCTGATATTTCATCGCCGTGAATATGGTAAGGCTTCGCCCGGAAAGGACCGAGCCAAGGAGAACACGGTCAATCATTTCGCTGGTTCTGTTTTGATGCCGCGCAACGTGGTTGAGAAGGAGCTTCGAAATTACCGCCGGCAGTGGATACCCTTGCCGCTTCTTCAGGATCTCAAGCGCAGGTACCAGATGAGCATGAGGGCGATCTTGATACGGGCACATCAGGTCGGAGTCCTTCTGCCTTCCCAAAAACGGGAGCAGTATAACGCCCTTGACAAGAAGTTTGGCCCTACGGATGAAGAGCCCGTTCTTCCGCCACCTGAGACTCTTCAGCGGTTGGAGCGACTTGTTTACCAGGCGTTGCTCAAGGAAGAGATCACGACTTCACGGGCAGCGGAAATCCTTGGAAAGCCACTGGTCGATGTGCGGCATAAGCTTCAAGATTGGCTCGAAGAGGGGGCAGAGCCTTGATACTGGTGACCGATGCAAATATCTTGATCACCCTGTTTGATGTGGACGGGGTGGCGGTTCTTCCTCAGATTGCTCCAACAGAGGTTCTGGATGTCGTTCTTGCGGAATGTGAGCATGAGAGTCAGCCGGGATTAAGGGAGGCCGTTATTGACTCGGATATTGAAATCGTAACGTCTGAGATTGTATGGGCTGCTCAAGCCAATAGGATGAAGGGCGGAAAATTGAGCTTGGTGGACGCTCTTTGTCTCTACTATGCAAAAAGCCAGGGAAGGGCTCTTCTTTCTGGAGACAAGCCGCTACGAAACCGATGCAAGGAAGAGGGGGTCGAATATCACGGTGTTCTCTGGGTTGTGCGGGAAGCCTATGATCGAAATTTGATGCCACCTGAAGAATTGTGCCGTTGGGTGAATATCTGGCCCGTGATGGAACGGCGGTTGCCAAAAGATGAACTGGGGAAATTGAAAGGGCAGCTGGGTTGTTAACTTTCCGCAGAAGACACTATGGATTTTCCCAAAACACAAGAGGGCCAAAGTGGCCAACATGAAAAACCACAATATCTAGTGCTTTTATATTTTTAAACACACAAGATCTTGTTTTTGTGGTTGACCTGCGATATATGGGATATGGTAGGATACGCAAAACAGAAGCCCTTCGCCGGCAAGCGAGGGCTTCTGAGAACCAGATGACTGAAGGATGAGTAGGTGGTATCAGCCAGCGGGTAATGGATGTTGGCAACTATACCTAACCTTCTTCGGCATCGCAACCCACAATCTGTGGATTAGTCGAAGGAGGTCTCCTATGTCACCTTAATCGAATCCCGTACTTTCAATAAATCTCCAGGATCAATTTTAACTTGTTGCCAGGCATGTCAAACAGCCTGGGATGGAGAGGTTTGCCCGGCAACCGTAAAGGCGATAAGCCGAAGGCGTTGGCTTGTGACAAGCAAAATATGTTGCGAAGCCAGGCAGAACAGAGAGTGACTTAAACCAAGAATTCAAAATTTGAGGAGTTATACAGATGAGTAACAACAATAAGACTAGAAGCACCCACGTCGTTCCAAACAAAGCCAAAGGTGGCTGGGATATCAAGCAAGGTGGCGGGCAGCGTTCCTCTGGGCATTTTGGTACCCAACGCGAGGCGCTTGATAGGGCCCGTCGAATCAGCCAAAATCAAGGATCTGAACTTTTCGTCCACAACAAAAAAGGACAGATTCGCGAAAAAGACAGCCATGGCCGGGATCCCTTCCCGCCAAGAGGCTAACAGCATGCCCCCGGTTGAAATTTCACCGGGGGCATACATTTGTGACGACATCTACAAAATTCAGAAATGGTGGATTTAGAATCCATCCTACAGGAGTGAATCATGAAACAAGATATGCATTACTACGGAACATTTGCTATGGCCCGCGCCGCAGGCATTGAGGCTGGATCGGCGCAAATTATTGCCTCAGCAGCCCAGTATGTCGATGAAGCAGCAAAGCCGCTTTCGATTGAATTGAAAGACGGTAATAGCCTGGTCACTTTCCCAACCGCTCACCATATGGGTGATGTGAAAAATATTGAGATAAATGATCAGCGCCAGGTGTGGGTTCCTTTTCATTTTCTTCCAGGAGGAGAAGGGACCTCATTTAGCGAGCGAATGGTGTGTCGGAAAGACAGTGAGATTTCCCAAAAGATGATAAATCATCACTTGGAACATACCGACTGCCTGTTTGGCCGTGAGCTAATGGGCGTAGCTGCTCATGTATATGCCGATACCTTCGCCCACTATGGCTTTAGTGGGTACAGTTCGCGGCAGAACAGGGTTCATGGAGAATCTATCGAGGTTGATATTGAAGATCCGGCAGTCAAGACAGGGGTTCTTGATAAATTGACATCTTTTTTCAGTCATAACGACACTCTTTATCCGAACTATCGAAGGAAGTTTATCAGTGATGCTGCGGAGAATCTTTCTGGCGGCCTAGGGCACGGTGCTGTAGCCACATATCCTGACCTCCCATTTCTTTGGTGGTGTTTTGATTATGAAGGAAATGGGGAAACTTCCGGCCGAAAAAACGACGAAACTTTTTTGGAGGGTTGTCGAGCCTTGCATAAAATGTTTTCGGATTACCTTACGCGGATGCCGCAATATAAGGACCCCGCAGGAGGCAAGGATTTTGCTGATATCGAAGAGGCAGTTCAGAAGGTTCTTTCCGTACAAGAGGATACAAAAGGCCGTATCGAAGCTTGGAGGGTCGCAATGTGGAGAGGGGAATTAACTCCCTTGGCTAAGCAGGATATTCCTGAGTACAAGGAGGAAGGTTGGACAGAAGATCTGATGAAGTTCCACGAGGGGTCTGATTCGGTCGGGTTGCTGAATAGTTCACCATATCGTTTTTATCAGGCGGCCAATCTCCATCGGAATTATGTCCTAAGACAGCTTCTTCCCGATAACGATTTGTCAGTTATTTAACGATGAGGTGCGGGGGGGTACCCTCCCGCACGGACTAATCTACCACGCAAGCGATGGAGTGTTGTCGTAAGCAGGTAGCGTGACGAAGAGTGCCAAAATTGAACTCGTGCTGACCGCAATTTGGGATCTTAACACCGCAAGCTTCTGGGTCGTATACCAGCACTCCGTTTTTTTATCCTGACAGCATTTAAATAGAAAATACTTTTTTTTCAGATCTTGAAAGAACAATGTCGCTAGTATATGAATTATCTCCGGTTTCACCCTTAATGGATCTAGCAAGTATCTCGGTTGCCTTGGAAAGATTATCCGTTTTCCCGCTCTCTGATAAATTTAAGATCCTGAAAAAAGCTTCCGTCTTCTTTATTCTAGGCATAGATTCTCCTTTATGTTGACGAGATTAAATTTTTTATGTTTATTTTTTTGTCAAACAGAACGAGATAATTTTGGATTGTCTGTTCAAACTTAATGAAATTCAAGAAATAGAGGAGGTTTTTGTATGCTTCTTCATTGTTTACAGATATTCCCATGGAAAGTAGAGGTGTAGTAGTACTTGTGATGAAAAATTTATCAAAAACCAAGGTTAAATAGTCTACCCATATATGATCATTGTTCCCAGTTGAGTGGAGTTTTAGATTCGCACTTTTGATGAGGCTTCTTTTTAGTTGCCCTGCATGAAAAATCATGCCCTCCCCAACATTGAATTTTTTTAAAGGATCCTCTGTCTGCATTGACCCAGTACTAGCCACTATTTTTTCGTATTTATCATTTGACAGTTTTCTAAAGTGCACTCTCACGCCACTTGTATCAAATAAATGTACACAAACGTATTCACTGATTGCCAGCAGATATGCTTGGAGAATTTTATAATCCGAATGCCCTTCTTGTCTTCTCTGGTCAATTTCATCAAGAAACTCAGAAGAAAATGTTTTGAATTTCAACTGAAAATCATTAGACTTCGCAACAAACCTTGGCATGAGTTTGATAAATTGATTGTCGACAACAACTGGAAAGTCTACTGGTAAGTTTATGTGTGGCGCGTCTTCTGCTGCATTTTTATATCTTTCCTCTAGATCCTTGACTTGTTTTTCTCTGGTTGCGACATTATTTTCTTTATTATTTATTTCAATTAGCTTCTGTTCGTAATTTTCTATGTTTAACTCTTTGTCTATTTGCTTTTTTCTGTATTCGTAGTGGGCTTCAATTGAGCTTTCACGGTGCAATAAAATATCTAGAGGATTTAATTTAAAAGGAGAGTCTTGGTTTTCAAGGTTGCTTAAATAATAGCGAAGAGAAAAAAGAAGTGCCCCCAAGGTAAATAATATGAATACTGTCAGCATAGGCAGCACCATTTTATTGCCAACGTTTAAAACACTCGATACTAGGTAAAGAAAACCACCTATAAACCCACCAGCACCAGTAAATGAGAGCATTTTTTTCCAAGCTTGATCTAGCTGGAAAAATAATATTCCAAGATAGCAGCCTACTAAAACGCCCAATAATATAGAGAGCGAAATCGGAAATATATAAGACATTGCAACCCCAAAAAACAAAAGCGCAGCGATTCAAAAGTCTGGGCTTATGATCGGCTACGCTCCATTTTCCCCTCTTGAGACATAAAAAGGAATGTATTTACATATCTTTTGGGATTTTGTCAAGCTAGGTCAACTTTACTCACTATCCACAGGATGTCAAGCAAATAAACACAACATATTGCGCCCTCACCGTTCAGGTTATACTAAATATGGGCTGAAAGTTAGAATTTGCCCGCACTAAATGAAATTCAAGCGACACATATAAAGTGACATATGAGCCTCAGTAACTGGGTGTAATCATATATGTTTTTGCGCCTAAGCCGCTATGGATGATTTTTGACGAATTTCTCTTGGAGGTATTTGCATGAAGTATTTTCGAGAAGCGTGGTATTTAGAAACTTCTCGACAAAAGTTATGTTTTTTCGACAGGGGAAGTGCCGTCCACTCAACCAGTCCGCAACCTGCTCAGGGTCTCGTCCCATTTCGACACCAAGCTGTTCCAAGGTCAGGCCGTTGACCTGTTTGTACCAGGCCAGTCTTTCCAGCAGATCATCCGGTTGGGGGATGGGATTGTAGCCAAGAAACTCGATGACCCGGGGGATAAAACGCAGATCAACCGATCCTCTGTTCTCCCAGTTCCAGACCGTCGGGGCTGTAACTCCGAGCCTGGCGGCAACATCTTTTTGGTACAGTCCAAGTTCAATTCTGCGTCGTCGCAAGTGATCACCGAGAGTGATGGGTTCGCGGGTAAATTCTTCAAGTGGCTGGATTGTCAGTGGAATTTCAATTTTTCCGGCTGTTTGATCAAACCTGAAATTGTTGGTAAAGGGGTCCACATCCCTGTAAGTGCGGATTTCTTGGTGATTTCAGTAACTTATGCACTTGCGCACCACATGATATCCAACGTTATCGGCAGCGATTGTCCGGTCCATTACTGGATAGAATCGACCTGCATATCGAGGTTCCACGGGTACCTCATAAGGATTTGGTTGATCCAGTGGATAGCGAATCTTCTGCGACCATTCGTGTCCGGGTGGAAAAGGCCCGTGCCATCCAGCGGGAACGTCTCGCGTCTTATGGCCTTCATACGAATTCTGCCATGGCTGCCCGACACATCCGCAAATTCTGCCCGCTTGATGAAGCCGGGCAAAAACTGCTGGAGATGGTGGTCGACAAACTCGGAATGTCGGCGCGCAGTTACAGCCGTATTCTCAAGGTGGCACGAACTATTGCTGATCTCGCAGGAGAAGTGAATATAGGCCAGATGCATCTGGCTGAGGCGATTCAGTATCGGGGGCTGGATCGAAATTTGAAGTAAATCATTTCGGTAATGGCTTTGGGCACTGTCGAATGCGGGTCATTCCCGTAGTTCTACTCAGTCTTTTGGCGCCAGGGTTGCCCTTCGAAGGCTACCCGTGAACAGCAGACCCGGTTAATCCCTGACCGGTCGCTTCGCCTTATTTAGCAGCCGCAAACCGTTAAATACCACCAATAACGTTGCTCCGGTGTCGGCGGCGATAGCCATCCAGAGCGAGGCCAGGCCGAACAGGGTCAAGATAATAAACACTAGTTTAAGTCCCAGGGCGAAACCGATGTTTTGTTGGATGTTGCGTAAAGTACGCCGGGAGTGACGGATCAGCCAAGGGAGTTTCGACAGGTCATCTGACATCAAGGCCATGTCTGCCGTTTCCAGGGCGGCATCAGTCCCCATCGCCCCCATCGCAATTCCGAATGTCGCTGCTGCCATCGCCGGGGCATCGTTTATACCATCACCAACCATGGCAACGAACTTGTCCTCACGGACAAGCAGTCCGATAGCCTCGACCTTATCCTCGGGCAGAAGTTCACAACAGTATTCATCAATTCCCGCCTCTGCTGCGATGGCCCTGGCAGTCCCCTCATTGTCGCCGGTCAGCATCACAATCCGTTTCACACCCGCCTGTCTGATATCCGCGATGATCTGTGAGACGTTCTCGCGCAGGCTGTCCGCAATGCTGATCAACCCGCAGACATGGCTGTCGTTGCCGATCGCGACCACGGAATGCCCGGCATCCTCCAGTTCAAGGGCTTTAGCGTGTATTTCCGGAGTCTCCTGAGCTTTTTCATGCATAAACCGGTGACTGCCGATCCAGAACAATCTGTCGGCGATTCGCCCCTCTCCACCTTTGCCGGGAAACGCCGTGAATTGCTCGGCCGGGACGACATTAATTCCGAGTTCACGCGCCTTGCGCAGAATCGCCCTGGCCAGAGGATGTTCGCTGTCGGCTTCCAGTGCCGCTGCCCGTTCCAGAAGCTCACGTTCACTATGGCCGTTGAGGGCCACCAGACCTTGCACCTCAGGCTTTCCTTTGGTGAGAGTCCCGGTTTTGTCCAGAGCAAGAACCTGAAGGCGGCCAGCCGCCTCCAGGTAAAGGCCGCCCTTGATCAGCACCCCGTTCCGCGCGGCTGCAGTCAAGGCCGAGACAATGCTCACCGGCGTTGAGATTACCAGCGCGCAGGGGCAGGCGATGACCAGGATGACCAGACCACGATAAACGCCCTCTTCCCACGAGATGCCGGTCAGTAGCGGCAACAGGGCCGCGACGGCAAGCGATAGACCCATCATCGCCGGAGTGTAGTATGTCGAAAAGCGGTCAACCCATTGCTGACTGCGGGCGCGCTTTGACTGGGCTCTTTCGACCATTGAAATGATCCGTGCCAGGGTCGAATCACCGGCCGCCCGATTGGTGCGAAACTCCAGAACGCCATCCTGATTGATGGTGCCGGCATAGACTGGATCGCCTGAACGCTTGCTAACCGGCATCGATTCTCCGGTGATCGGCGCCTGGTTTACCGAGGATTCCCCCTTGACCACCTCTCCGTCCAGCGCAATTCTCTCCCCCGGTCGAACCAGCACGATGGCACCAAGGGGGATATCCGCCACGGGTTTTTCATGGATATCGCCATGGTCCTGGCAACGGTAGCGGGCCGTGGGCGGTGCCAGATTCATCAGTGCGCCAATGGCGTTGCGCGCACGTTCAACGCTCCAGTGCTCCAGCAGCAAGGAAAGGGCAAACAGAAACGCGACGGTGGCCGCCTCAAGCCATTCACCAAGGATAAACGCGCCGATGACAGCGGCGACCATCAAAAAATTCATGTCCGGCCTGAGCCGGCGGGCAGACTGATACGCCTTGGGCACGACGTACCAGGCACCTGCGGCTGCGGCGGCTAGATAGAGCCACTTCACGGCCTGCGGGAACAGATGGTTCAGGCTATTACCAGCGGCAAAGGCGTCAGACAGGCTGCCATGCAACAGCCAGTGGGTGCCAAAGGCGGTCAGAAGAAGTGCCCCGCTCATCAGCGTCATGCTCAACCTGCCGTAGCGGCTCCAGAAGGATTCCTGCGCGCTGGTTTTTCGCAGCTCCCATGGCGTGGCCAGCATGCCGGCAGCGCGAACCGCCTCGACAATTTCGTCAGTAGAGAGCGCATCTGGTTCGAACTCCACCGTCATCCGGGCATTGATCACATCGAATTCGAGATCGATGACACCAGGTTTTCCGCCAACCTCGCGGCGCAGGATGGCGACCTCCTCCGAGCAATCCAGACCCTGAACTTTGTAGTCAATTCGACGAGACATTTTCTATCCTATGTGAAAAGTTCTGATGGACTTGCATAGAGAACGGTAACAGAAATCTATTTCCCTGCCTGTAGTTTACCGAGTTCGCCCCGTCATTTGAGCATATACCATTGTAGAAAAGTCTGCGCTGCGTAGATCTTTATATTGCAGTGCTGAAATAACACAACCACCTGGCGATTGTGACCCTGACAAAGGAGCGGAAAGGCAGATAAATTTTCGGTCATCTCCATTTTCAGGGTATGACAAATCGGTTATGTGAACTCACTTTTGATCAGCTGCCTACGCCCCGTCCCGGCCTCAAGTCGGCCAGAACGGGGCGTTTAATTTAACCTGCCGCAGGCGCTGTGCTCCCCTTATTCGGAGCAGGTTCATCCGCCTCGACTTTTTTGACCAGCTGTTTTCGCGTGTAAGAAAGCAGCTCAGCCTTCAGGCCGCTACCGACCTTGTACAGATAGGGGCGGTCAGCGACCTGCAACAGCAGATCTCCCTTCTTATCCCCTTTGAACAGCTGGTAGTTACGCACCTTCCCCCCCTGCAGGGTCAGGTTAAAGCTCAGCTCGACCGGGCTAGGTGCTGTTTGTTCAGATTTGGCAACAACATCCAGGATCTTCAGATTGGCCAGTTTTCCAGCCAGTTCAGCGACTTTTTGAGAATCGGTCTGTTCTTTATCACTGAGTCCAACCAGCTGCAGTTGCTCCCCTTGCCGGGCCAGCCGGACAGAAGGCAACTCGATCCTATGAATCTGTTTGGTGTCCAACTGAAGTTGCTGCTTATCGAGCCAGTCTTCCGGTTTGAGACTGGCTTGGTAGCTACTGAAGGGGATGGCATAGACAACTTTCTCTCCAGCAACCCGGGCATAGGCCTTACGGAACCCGGGCGAACCGCCAATCAGCAGCGTACCGAGGGTCTTCTCGCCCTGCTTGAAGCTCAGGCGGGTCTCAAAATTATCATCAGCCACTTTGAAGCGGCTGTCTGTTGCGCCGTTTTCAGACACTGGCCAGGGCCGCCGGATATCGAGTAATCCCTGCAGGAGTCCAGCAACTTTTTGGCCATCTGCCGGGGCACCGAAACGAGCTGGGATCGTCCAGTTCCCCTCCTGTTTCAATAGAATCATTTCAGCCTTGTCCGCACCGCTGAAAACCAGCTGGTCCAACTCCGCTGCGCTAAAGGGTAAGAGCTCTTCGGTGGCGGTAAAAGCTTCAAGTCGCTGACTGTTCAGCCCCAATCCCAGGGCGAACCCTAGTTGCACCAGTAGTAGTACACTCAAAACAATCAATTTACGAGACATCATCTATATCCTCCCACTCAGCAGGTGTTGATAGTGCTGCTTTATCCGCCGATTGCGCAATCGGTAACCGACAAAAACCAGCAGCAACCCGAGCAGCCCCAGCCCGTAATCAAGGTATTCAAAGCTCATCTGTACTTCGCGAGACATGGGGATAAGGGTCCGGGCATATCGGCCGCGGCTGCGGATACTCAACAACCCGTCATCTTCAAGGGACCAGTCGAGCGTGTTTTCTATCAACTGCAGGGCTCCGAGTTCCTGCTGACCGGCAATACTGGATGCTATCTGCAGGGTCTGGTCGCTCAGGAAATCGCCTGAGGCAAACAGAATCAGGCGTGCCGACTCAGGCGAGCGGTCGATAACACTGCCTATTTGCGATTTTGGCTGTTCCGGTTGTTTCTTGTCCGAAGCCGCCTGTTCTTGTGCCAGCAGCGGGGAGGCCTGCCCTTTGAAGTAGGACGAAAAACGCCCGGTCAGAGCCACCGCCAGCAGTTTTTCCCCCTGATCGTCGCCGGGGGTCGATCCGGAACGATCGCCAACATCAAGCTGCGGAATCAGGTTGAGCTTCTCCGAAGTCCAGGCCTGCGGCGAACTTTTGAGTAGCCATGCTACCTTTTTCGTAGCGGTTCTTTCGCTGTCAACCTCGATCGGTGACGCCCAGTTAATCATCACCCGGTTGAGTGACTTGGTCACCGGAAGATCAGGGTTCAAGCCCTGCTCACGCACATCGACAAAATAGGGGTAGGGGACCATCCGCAGCTCCCGGATGCTGAAACCGCCGACGTTGCGCGAGACCGGGATCGGAAAAGGTTGGTTGCGACTGTCGAGCACCATCTTTTCACCCAGGCTCAGCCCTTGAAATTTCAACCAATCGAGCAAAGGGTTCGCCTCTTTGGTAGCGGTCAGGCTGTCGCGACTGAGTTTGACCTGATAAGGAGAGGTCGCCAACAGAACTGTGCCCCCCTTCATCAGAAACTGATCAATAGCAAACAGGCCTTTCTGATTCAGTTTCTCAGGCGCTGCAACCAGCAGGATATCTGAAGTTTCTGGGATCTGGTCCTGATTAATGTCGAAATTGCGCACATTAAGATTGGCTTCAAGCTGTGTGCGCAGAGCTTCGAACCGCTTGCTGTCATCCTGCGCCATATAGGGGTTGGCAGCCGGGCTCGGGACCGCCAACGCCAGGGTTTTCATATAGCCCACCGAGAATCGTTTGACCGTTGCAAACAGACTCTGCTTGAGTGCGTCTCTGGTGAAATCCTGCGGCAACGGAACTTGCAGGTTCTGTTCTCCATCGCTCAGCATCAGATAAAAGTAAAAGCGACTGCTATCAAACAGTCCGGCTTGCATCGCACGAAAACCGAACTCTTGTTCGATTTTTTGCGCCAGCTCGCCCCCCTGGGCCTCTGGATCCAGTTGTTTGTACTGAAGCTTGCCGTCAGCCTGTTTGTTCAACTCCTGCATCAGGGTCTGCAACTCCTGGCGGAAATCACGTAAAAAGTCTGGCAACCGATCATCTGTTGAAAGGAATCCGGTCAGAGTCAAGGGGCGGCTGAGGGACGTGAAGAGATCGCCGCCGCCCTGGAAGGTGTTGATGATTTTCTTGATACTGCGGGTCAATTCATATTCGGGATTGCGCAGTTCAACGGCGATGCCGGTTCCATTCTGCTGTTTGACATCGATCAGATCGCGAAAGCTGAGGACCTGAAACTGATCGCCATACTGTACCAGCAGATGAAAATATGAGTTGACCAGGGCCGACTGATATCGGTCCGCCACCTGAAAAGGGACCGGTTTGATGCCGAATTTCTGATTGGCCTCCGCTTCAAGTTTGGGATTCTGTTGCGGATCGATAAATTCTACTTGAACCCTATTGCCCCCAGCGAGCTGGTATTCACTGAGCAGGTCGCGCAGACGCGGTACCAGCGGGGCCAGCAGCGGGTGGGTCTTGGCGCTGAAATAACCGCGTATCAATAATGGCTCCTGCAACTGCTGCAGATACTGCGCAGTCGTCGCCGAGATGGAATAAATATCCCCTTCGGTCAGGTCAAGCCGCGCTTTACCGATCTGTTGCAACCAAAGATTGCCACCCAGCAGGTTGGCCAGCAGCAGCAGCATCAGCAAGCTATAGGCACGGTGTTTCCCCAACGCTGTCTCTTTGCTCCAACGCAGTTTTTCCAGACTGTAAAGAGTCAACGTGAAGAATACCCCGACCAGGCTCAGATAGAAGTAGAGGTCGCGCAGATCGATCACACCGCGCGTGATAGAGTTGAAACGGGACCCGCTGCCGAACAGCTTGAGCAGGTCGGCACTTCGGTTGTCGAAAAGTCCGGTCAGCAGGTCACTGCCGAGCAGATAGAAGAAGCCGCAAGCCAGCACGGTCAGGATTAAACTCACAATCTGATTGTCGGTGCGGGAGCTTAGATAGAGACCGATCGAGATGTAGGCGGCACCGAGAAACAGGGCGGCCAGATAACCACCCCAGACCGGACCCCAGTCCAGAGGGCCGATAACACTGACCGTCAATGGCAGCGGCAAGGTCAGCAGTAAAGCCAGTGCCAGCAGGGTCATACAAGCCAGAAATTTCCCCGTCAAGATCTGCAGCGGCCTGACCGGCAACGTCAACAGGTGTTCGATGGTCCCCATGCGCCGCTCTTCACTCCACATGCGCATGGTCAGGGCCGCCACCAGAAATATCAACAATAACGGCATCCAGTCGAAAAGTGGTCGGACATCGGCAATGTTGCGCGCAAAAAAAGCCTCAGCCCAGAAGAACACGAACAGACTGGCCAGCAGAAAGGATCCGATAAAAATATAGGCAACCGGCGACGAAAAAAAGGTGGCTAACTCTTTGCGTGCCACACGCAAGCTGTTATGCAACATTCTGGTGGACCTCCCCGGCGGTCATTTGATGAAAGGTTTTTTCCAGCGACTGATCTTCTCCTTGCAGCGCATACAACTTCCAGCCAGCGCAAACAACTTCTGCCGCGATGGCCGGGGCAAGATCATGCTGCACTCCTTGAGGGTCAATTTTGTAGGTGAATCGACCAGACGCTTCCTGCTGAAAGGCTATTTCTGCAATAGCAGGATGCTTTCGCAGGAGCGCATAAACCTTTTCCGGGCCGACATCACAACACAGCAATAACCCCTTGCCGCGCAGAGCAGCCGTGCGCGCGTCGAGCGCCAGTCGGCCCTGGCGCAAAATAAGTACCCGATCACAGAGTGCTTCAACTTCCTGCAGAATATGGGTCGAAACGATCACTGTCGCATGCTCTCCCAACCTCCTTATCAACTCACGGACATGGATAATCTGTCGTGGATCAAGGCCATTAGTCGGTTCGTCCAGAATAAGGATGTCCGGGTTATGCAGCAGGGCTTGGGCCAGTCCGACTCGCTGGCAAAACCCACGGGACAGGGTTGCTATAACTGACGCTGCTTTTTCAGCCAGCTCGGTTTGTTTTATCACCTGGCGAATGGCGGCAGGGCGCTGGCTTGCGGTGAGCCCACGCAGGGTCGCTGTGTAGTCCAGAAAATCGATAACCGTCATCTCCGGATAGACTGGGCAGTTTTCGGGGAGATAACCGATCCGCATCCGGGCTTTTTCCCGATGCGCGGCAACATCTTCACCATCAATCAGCACCTGTCCATGGCTCGGTTCAAGATAGCCGGTCAACATCTTCATAATGGTCGATTTCCCGGCCCCATTATGACCGAGGAGTCCGACAATCTCACCACGACCGATCTGGAATGAAACCCCATCTACTGCAAGAAAATCATCGTAATAACGACTCAGCTGGCGCACTTGGATCATTGTTTCCCCTTTTCGTTCTCAGGCTTTGAGTAACGTTTGGAATATCTCGTTGATGCGCCTAATAGATCATCTGCGCAGCAAAGCAGGCAGAGCGAATAGGCTGCCATCAACCAGACTTGACTGGTCATTTACTTTCAAGGATGAATCAAACAGGGATTGACGCAGGAGGGGGGCGTGAAAGATGGTCAAATTTAACGCCTGTGGCCGATGGATACAGCACTGCGTTGCTCTCTTGTAGAGGGAGGGCTGTTGTTGATGGGCTGGTGACATCAGGTGCAGAAATTGATAAAAAAACAGGGGTGTCGTAGGCATGACCCTGAAGAGCGGAGCTGCTCGCGACAGGACAGAGTTCTTGGGTGTGGTTAAACTCAGAGGTCAGTGGGTCAGCATGAAGTTGGCTGACGAGCAGACAGACAAGAAGCAGTAAGTTTAAGTGCTGTTGCACAATTCGAAGCAACGAGTTTCCATTGAATCCACATTTATCAAGGTGGAGAGATGTGTTTTGCCCGGCCGAATGTCTTGCCAATGAAGTTGATCTTCCTATGAGACATGTGATTGATGGATGAAAACTCAAACCAGTCGCTCCTTTAAAGGTTCAGGATGGCGCGGCAAGGTGACTGCGAGATTCAGACCGGGCCGATTGTCTGTCAGGTCGATCCGGCCGTGATGCAGGTTGACAATAGCGGCGACCAGGCTCAGCCCAAGACCGTTGCCTGGCGAGGAGCGACTCGTTTCAAGGCGAAAAAACCGCTCAAAAATTTTCTCTCGGTTGGCGATCGGGATCCCTGGTCCGCTGTCGCAGATAACGATCTTTAACTGATCAGGCTGGTCATGCATCCTGAGTCGGATACTTCCCGATGCCGGCGTATATTTGATGGCGTTGTCCAGGATATTGGCAAAGGCTTGAAATAGCAGATCACGATCGCCGATGATCGGTCTGGAGAGAGCCCCTTCCATGACAAAAGCCTGTTCCTTCTCTTCGCATAAGGGTGTATAAAGTTCCGCCAGATCCTGCAGAAGAACCGTCATATCAACATCCTTAAAACCGCCTCTTCGGATCCCTGACTCGACCTCACTGATGCGCAGCAGGGCTTTGAATGTTGTCAGCAACCCGTCTGCTTCACCGATCGCCTGATCGAGCAGTTCAACATCTCCTCCCCGCGCATTACCGTTCTCACGCAGTATATCGAGGCGGCGGCGTAGGCGGGTCAAGGGAGTCCGCAAATCATGGGCGATGTTGTTTGTGACCTGCTTGACCCCCAGCATGAGTTCCTCAATCTGCTCGAGCATTCGATTGAGCATGTCGACCAGTCTGTCGAAGTCATCGTCACCACCCGTACGTGGGATGCGTTGCGCAAGGTCGCCAGCCATGATCTGAAGGCAAGTGAAGTTAATTGTTTCGATTCTGTGCATCATGGCCCGACTTATCATGGCCCCTCCAGCCAGGGCCAGAGCAAGGGTTATCAGTAGACCCCAGAACAGAGCTCCGCGTATCAGGTCTTGAATCTTCTCAAGGTCGTGGACATCTCGTCCAACCAGCAGGTGAAAATCACCGCGTAAATGAAAAGTTCGCACCAGCGTCTGGTGTTGCTCAACCTCGCCAGGCGGACCGAGATCGATTTCTGAGGATATCCACCCTTGCTCAGAAGGCTGCTCTTTCGGCCACTGCTTAAGATTACCGATGATCGGCCGTAATTCTGAATCCGTAAGCAGGTAGAGGGCTGTACCCCTGTTCTGGCGGGCAAGCCGCTCATTGATGACCTTACTCAGTCCCGACAGTCCCGACAGATTGTAGCGCTCGGCAAGTCCGGTAATTTCGGCCTCAATGGTTGCTTCTGTCTGCCGCACCATGTAACCAGCGGTGGACCAGTAGATGAAACCGAGGAGCAACAACACCGACACGCTGAACAGTGCCATGTAAAGCAATGCGAGCCTGAATGTAGAACTCTTAAAAAGCTTAGTGCTCGTCGCGAAGGACATACCCTGAGCCTCGAACAGTATGCAGCATAGGGAATCCGAACTGTTTGTCGATTTTGCTGCGCAACCGACTGATATGCACATCAATGACATTGGTTTGGGGGTCGAAATTGTAGTCCCAGACATTTTCCAGTAACATGGTTCTGGTTACCACCTGACCGCTGTTGCGCATGAGAAACTCCAGGAGCCGAAATTCCCGAGGCTGTAGGTCAATGGTTTGATGGTTGCGTTTAACTTCATGGGAAAGCAGGTCCATCTCCAGTTCGCCAACGGTGAGATTCGTTATCTGTTCGGTTGTGGTTAGGTTACGTCGTACGATGGCCTCAAGCCGGGCGAAAAGCTCAGAAAAGGCAAAGGGTTTTACCAGGTAATCATCCCCGCCAGCCCGTAGCCCCTCGACTCGTGCATCAACTTCTCCTAGTGCGCTGAGGATCAGTGACGGAGTCTGATTCCCAGCCGTTCGAATGGCACGAATAATTGACAATCCATCCATCCCGGGCAGCATTCGATCGACGACCAAAGCCTCATAAGATTGATCAAGTGCCATAAAAAAACCGTCTCTACCATCATGAGCCACATCCACATTATGGCCATACTCTTTCAGCCCTTTGACGAGGTAAGCCGCCGTGTCTATATCGTCTTCGATCACAAGGATACGCATCTCATGACTCCGCTGTTGAAGACAGGGTATTGCCTCCATAGGATTTGTTAATATTCGATTTTTGATCGAAGAAACTGTTTTTCCCAGTAATGCCGACCATCATCCCCTGTAGCGAGAGGCTGTGACTCAGATCAACCACCCTGTGTTTGTAACTGGCTTCTATGGATCGCAAGTGCACATACAGATCTACGTTGACCGTACGGAAGATTGCGGCCACCCAGGCGGTGAGCAAAAGCTCCGATTGAAACACGAGTTGCATTCTGCTTATGCCATCAACCAGCAAGTCGGCATGATAGTGATTGTCACAAAGCCTGATACGCAGATCGACACAACAAGAAAGTCCAGCCTGATTTGGCATTGAAATCATACCTTGTGGAAGTGTAATTCGTCAGTCAACAACCAGCCGCGTGTGACGATTTCGATTTCCAAACGGTACTGACCACGCTTCAAATGCGCCGCTTCGACCAGATACCCCCCCTTCCGAGGTCGCGCTCGAAACATCTGCTGGACACCACCTTGATCAACAATGGTCGCGATAACCAGTGCGTTGTTCACTATCTCTCCGTCCGGAGCGCCGAGAAAAAAGACCAGGGCTCCTGTCTGATCAGACAGACCGGCATTCCAGAACAGCAGGCTGAAATCACCCGAAAGCGGCCTCAGGTTGTAAATGTCGGGCACCGCAGGGGACTTCAGTCGCTTTAAACAAGCGTTGGGGAAGCCATCGAGCGGTTCGGGAAGAGCATTGGCCCTGCAGATCATGGTGGTTCTCCTCAGCGAAAGACGCCACGGCGCCTACCTATCAACTGCTGTTCATTATATGCTACGCGCATTACCGTGGCTTTTCCGCAACATTACAAATTGGTAAGGTCCCCCTTTTATAAATTTTTTCACGGTTTTCCCCTGTCAATTGATCGCTCTTCCATGAATAAAAATATGGGTGGTCAGAATTTGATCCATGGAGACCCATATCACTCTTTTGTCTCTTTTTTGACCTGTTACCAGCACGGCTTAAGGCTTCCAGGTTACCCCGATTGACGAGAAAGACGTCTCTTCGAAGGGCTCAAAGAGAACTTTGCCCAAAAAAACGTCTGTCCGCCCGTCGTAAAACGAAGTTACGATCGCTTCGGGCTTGTCGGTTCCCCAGTAATTACCCGTCAGCCGTACATCTGCAGGCACCTCTTCCCCGAGGACGACAGAGTAGATGCGATTCGCGACGATGTTGTTCCCTTCAATGCGGTAGTTGTCCGGATAGGAAGTGATAAAGATCCCCTTTTCATTGTCAGTAATGACATTGTTCCGGATCACCGGAGCACCGAAATGAAACCGTATAGCGGTGCCGTTTTCCCGAAGGAGATTGTCCTGAATGAGGAAGTTGGTGGAACTAAAGCGCAGTCCAAACAGATTGTTTGCGACGACAGATTCTTCAATAACGACTTTGGACCTGTGACTGTGAATGGCGCTGTTGGCCTGGATGATCCGGACCTGACGTAAGCGAGTCTCGGGGCTCTCAAGCAGATTTATTCCTCCCCAGCTCCCGGCAGATGCTTTCGGATCGACATAGCGAAAGAAGATCGGTGCCGCAGCAGTGCCTTCGGCAATGAGGGTTCCACGGATGATCAATTCGCTGCCGGGAAAGTTGGGACTCACCGTGTAAATATCCTGCCCAGGCGCCGGTGGCAGAAAAACGATCTCGGTGCCTGGGGCGATGGTTAGTTTTGCTCCCTTCTCCAGCATCACATCACCACCGATGAAGACAGTCCCCTGCCAGCTAACATTGCCACGAAGCACACCGGTCACAGAAGTTGATAGCCCAGGGACAGTGGTGGCGCAGGAGCTCTGAAAAAAAAGGAACAGGACTAAGGTGGCAAATTTCCAAAGGAACTTGTACGACATCATATCCATTAATCGCCCTTCGCCGAGAACTGTCTGCCAGAGGCAGGGGAGCAAGCCATTGCAATAAGAGTCTCTTTTTCAGTTACGGTTTTACAGGTTTTTCTTTCCTGATCTTCAACTCCCCTTTGGACTGATCGATCAGTTCGAGCAGCGCCTCAAGTGGTTTGTATCCTGGCGCAATCTGACCGTTGGGAAGAATCAGGGTCGGCGTACTGTTAATCCCGAGAGAACGCGCAATGGCCATGTTCTGTGGGATGGTATCTGTCTCACAATCAGGATTCTCTATGTCGGTGCCACCAAACGCGGCCTCCAGCTGCTCCAGAGATTTACTGCAGACCAGCGATTTTGCGATCTTTTGTGAGCTCTGCTTGACCTTACCCCGCAGACCCCGGCTGCAAACTCAGGATAAATTCAGCGCCCCCTTCAGGAGGATTCTGAACTTTGAGTTGCGCGCGACTGGCCTGGACGATGCGATGGGTGATCGCCAGCCCCAGACCGGTCCCCTTATCCTTGGTCGTAAAAAACGGATTAAATATTCTGTCCAGAATCGCAGAAGGGATACCCGGACCGGTGTCTCGAAAACGCAGAAGGATGCGCCCATTCTCGACTCCTCCCAGAATCTGGAGGCGACCACCGGAGGGCATCGCCTGAATCGCGTTAAGGATCAGGTTGAGAAAGACCTGTTTGAATTGCCCGGCGTTGCCGCTCGCAACGGGGAGTGGGGTGTGATCCCATGCAAGATCGACCTGATTCTTGTTCGCCTCTTTCCGACTTAACAGCAGCGTTTCGCGCAACACCTCCCCAGGCTCGAAGACAGACGACTCTTCAAATTCTGGATGGACAAAGTTCAGAAAATCCTCGAGAACCTGGTTCAAGCGATCGGCCTCGGTGATCAGAATTCTGGTAAATTCTGCATATTGGTCTTCTGGCGGAAAGGCCTCTTGCAGTATTTCGGCAGCGCCCCGGATTGAGCCAAGCGGATTGCGGATTTCGTGGGCCATGCCGGCCGATAGCTCGCCCAGTGCAGTCAGGCGGTCCGCGCGGCGTAATTGGTCTTCAATCTCGATAATTAACTCCGATTGTTCTCGGAGTGTGTTGTAGCTGCCGGATAATTTACGGGCATTCTCTTCGGCGTAACGACGCTGTGTTTTTTCCTTGGAGGAGAGAAATCCGGTCAGGAATCCGATGATGTTATAGAGTGTGATTTCGAGATATTGTTCAAGGTTGACATCTGGCATGTCGCCCCATTGAAAAAGAACATGGGGGGCATAGAGCACTGAAACCAACAGAGCAAGGCCACTGCCACCAGGCAAACCAAACCAGATGCCTCCCAGGATAATCGGCACATAATAGAGGCGGCGATAAATCCCATGGGCCCCGAAATGGCCGGTTCCGGTCGAATAGTGCAAGACGGTGACAATGATAACCAGCATGATCACCGTTGCAAGCCGGATCAAAAGCTCACGATTAGTGAAGAGAGAGGGGCTTATTTTCACTTGAGAACCCCTTTGCTGAATACGGTCATGAGTTAGTCCTGTCCATTTTACATGTCGTTGATCATGGCTTTAACCTGGTCAGCGTGTTCCCCCTGAGAGTCTATCTCCAGATAGCGGGTCCAGGCTGCCTTGGCTTTTTCGATATCATTCAGATCATCACGATAGACAAAGCCGAGATTCAATAAGGATGGCGAATGGTCGGGCTTAATTTCATTGGCTTTGCTGAAGTTCCCAATCGCTTTTTCGAACCATCCGACCTTGCGGTACATTATCCCCTGATCGGTCAGGGCATGGGGATCATTGCCATCCAGTTCGAGGGCCTTATCGTAAGCCTCAATTGCATCCATTGATTGATTCAAATCGAAATAGGTATGTGCCAACTGGAACCATGCGTTCCGGTTGTCCGGCTCCCTGGTTGTTATCTCCTTCAAGGTTTTAATATTTTGTACAGCAGCATTCGTTGGCGCGGCGGCACGATCACGCTCAGATTGTTCCCCGGGAGCAGAGTCTTTTTTTGAATTTGTGACAATCGCGCCAGCGAAGACCCCCACAACAAGAGCGACAGCAACCAGTAAGATGCTTTCTTTCTTCATAATTTCTTCCTTTCGTCAGCTCGTCCATGGCCAGGAATATCCATTGACAACAGGCCAGTGCGAGGAATTTATGGTTCATTCAGAGTTAAGAGATATTAGTCTATGGGGTCACCTTGCAACGTTGCAAACTCGGATCTAATCGCTGATTGAAATATATCTTGACGAGCAAGGATTCGAAAGAACCTCCCACCAAGTGAGGGACCGGGCAAAGCTTCAGCGCATTGCTCGGTCCTGGAATTATTTTCGATTTACTTCGGGTACTTCGCGTTCAGTTCGGATTGGATCAATTCCTGTAATTGTCGGTAACCAAAAACCTGCAATGGTTTGCCGTTGACGAAATAACCGGGGGTTTTTTGTACATTCAGCGTTTTCGCATCGGCCAGATCCTGCGCAATGATTTTTGCGATGGCTGGATCATGCATATCTTTTTTGATTTTCTCGATATCTAGGCCGGCGCGGGGCAGCACTTCCCATAACTTTTCCGGCTGCCAGTTGCCGTGGCTGGCCCAGATATTCTGGGATTTAAACATCACCTCCAGGGTTTCCCAGTATTTCCCCTGCATTCCGGCGGCCTCAAGAATCTTGACGAAATTATCCGCGCCCTCATGGAAAGGGGCGTAACGCAGCACCAGTTTGATTTTGCCGGGGTTGCTATCCATGATTTTCTTAACAAAAGGGGCGAAGGAGGCGCAGGTTTCACAGGCCGGGTCCATAAATTCGACCAGGTAAACTTTGGCATCGTCACTGCCGAGGGTCTGCGAATGCTCTCTGACAAAAAGCTCAGCGTTGCTGGTGGCCATGAAACCATATTTTTCGGCCTGCTGCTCCTTGTAGTAGTTGCTGCCGACAACGAAGGAAAAGGCGAGGACGAAACATGTGATTGCGATCAGAGCGTACTTCATTGAGACGTTCTCCTTTTGAGAAGAATGAGGAAGGCGATGAGGGTTGAAAAAGCGAAAAATGACATCATGGGAATCGAGACGAACCCGAACAGCTCAATATATTTTTCTGTGCAGGAGACCCCCTTTGAACAGGGCTGAATGTTTTCCGGAATGATTCCGGCGTAAAGCAGGGTGTGATAAAGGGCAATCAGGCCGCCAACGATGGTCAAGGGGAGGGCGTATTTGATGACACTTTTGTCGAAGGCCGGGAAGAGCCCCGCCGCAAAAATAAAGATCAGCGGGAAGAGGCAAATCCGCTGATACCAGCAGAGGACACAGGGTTCGTATTCGAGAACAGAACTGAAAAAGAGGCTGATCGTTGCCGAGGTGCTGACCAGCAGCCAGCAGAGAAAGAGCAGCGTCCAGTTGTTATTTGTTGCTTTGTCGGGTTGTGCCATATCCAAGGTCTCCAAACTCTGGCGATGTTTGAGGTAAGGCGCGGGCTCCTGCCGCTTTTCAATCGAGAGCTATCCCTGTACCGGAATGAACCGGTAAAAAAACATGGTGATGGGGCCCAGCAAGCCGAACATCAGCATAATGCCAACGGCAATCAACAGAAGGCCGGTGGCGATTTCGATCTTCCGCATGTGGTGGCGCAGCCGTTTGAAGACGCCGAGAAACTGGTGAAAGAGCAGCCCCGAGAGCAAAAAGGGCAGCCCCAGTCCCATGGAATAGAAGGACAACAAAACGGTGCCTTCTCCAACCTGGCCCGAGGTTGCCGCAACCATCAGGATCGACGCCAGAATCGGGCCGATACAGGGGGTCCAGCCGGCGGCAAAGGCAATGCCAATGATGAAAGTGCCGAAGTAGCCGGCCGGTCGTTTATGCAGATGCACCCGTTTGTCGCCAAGCAGGGCGCGAAACGAGAAGAGGCCGGTGGTGTGAATACCGAAGAGCAGAATCAACAGCCCGCCGATCTTTGCCACCCAGTCCAATCCCTCACGCAGGAACGCCTGAATCTGGCCGGAGGCGATCCCGGCAATCCCGCCGAGCAGGATAAAAATAAAGGAAAAGCCGAAGATAAAGCAGAGGGTGTGCAGGAAAACCGTCAAGCGGATCCTGGCGCCGGGGTGAGCCTCATCCAGCTGGTTGAAGGAGAGGCCGGTGATATAGGTCAGGTATGACGGGATCAGCGGCAACACGCAAGGTGAAGCGAAGGAGAGAATCCCGGCGGTAAAGGCAATCCAGTATGTGATGTCGGCCGTTTGCTGTAGCAACTTGTTATCCTTTAATCAAATTTTTGAAATAGGCAATGGTCTTGGCGCTGGACCAGTCGATGGCACCGATGATTTTCTGGTCAATCACGCCGTCTTTCCGAACAATGAAAGATTCCGGGAATTTGTAGACGCCGTATTGTTCTTGCACGGTACCCTTGTCATCATAGAGGACGGTAAAATCATGGGGATTTTTCTTGAGAAAGTCTGGCACAACCTCCCGACCATTCGCCTCGGTATTAATCGCCAGCATGACAAAATCTTCGTTGGCCAGAAGTTTATTCAGCCGCGCCATCGACGGCATTTCTTCTTTACAGGGTGGGCACCAGGTCGCCCAGAAGTTCACCATCACGACCTTGCCGCGCAGAGCAGACAAACTGATCTTGTTGCCTTCGGTGTCTTCGAGGGTAAAGTCCGGGGCCAGCTCGCCCGCAACGACAGCGGACGTTGAGGGCAGGTTGGAGTAAATGTAGGCGCCACTACCTGTTAACACCAGAACGACCAGTAGAATCAAATAACGCATAATCTTCCTTTCTGTTGTCGCAGTTAAAAACTTTTTTGGCAGACAAAATGAGACTCTATGGGCCGGTTTTTTCTGTTTCAGCGAAGTGGTCAACCATCTCTATTCGACGCTATTGATTGACAAGCGCCTGGTCAATCAATTCAAGCAGTTCGTCGAGCGGTTTGTAGCCCGGGACAATCTGTCCGTTCGGCAAAACCAGGGCAGGTGTGCCGCTGATGCCGAGAGATTGGCCCACGGCCAGAGTTTGCTCAATCGCGGTACTCTCACAGCTGACTTCCGGAATCTCTTGTTTGGCGAAGGCGGCTTCCAGTTGTTCCAGCGATTTGGTGCAGACAACTGTCGCTGCGATTTTTTTCGAACTGGGCTTAAGTGGCATCAGCTTGATCTGAAACAGCAGGTCAGAACGTTTTTCCACCGCCGCCTTCATCACCTCATGCAATTTGACACAATAGGGGCAGTGAGGATCGGTGAAGACAATAATCTTGTTTTTCGCTTCCGGGTTGCCGAGCAGGAGTGCGTCTTCGGTCGGAATTTTGGACAGGTCAACCGGATTGAGTTTTCGGTAACTCTCTTCGGTTAGATTCTTCTTGTCCTGCATGCGGATGAGGCTGCCGCTGAACAGATAATTCTTGGAATAATCGAGATACAAGGGGATGTTCTGATTTTGCGTTTTCAGGCCGATTTCCCAGAAGCCGGGAACCGCAGCTTGTTGTACCGATAACACGTCACCTTGCAGACCGCTAAAGATCTCTTTTGCTTCATCTTTTGTCAGGGTGTGGCAGCTGCGACAGTCAGCGTCTTCTGTGCTCATTTGTCGGTACGCACTGACAGGTGAAACGAACAGAAACAGGCTGACCAACAGATAAATCAAAATGCGCATAGTTTTTCTCCTTACTCTGTGGGTTGTTATTGCTTGGATCCTTATGGACGTTGATAGAAATAAGCGGGGATCATGGTTTACACTTCTCATCATTGACAATTGTAGAGCAGCCCGTATCGGGGGGGGCCGCAGGATTTCCCCAAAGTTTCTCCACCGACCAGTGAAGACCATTGGCTGGAGCCGCTGCCTCTGAATCGCCAGCTGTAATGAGGTATGGCGCGAGGATCAGGGGGACTTTGCTTGCCCCGTAGCGTGCCAAGGCCATTTTATTGCTCAACAGGCGCAGCCTATTGCTGATGCTGAGGGGCGGGCCTTGCTGAGGGGCGGGCGTAAACAACCCGAGCACGGCAGCTGCGTCGATCGCTTTAACGTCTGGTTCAAGGATTCTTGCCAGGCGCGCTTCGTCTTCCCGGTTTTTCGCCATCGGATAGAGACCGGTCTGGGCTGCCGTCTGCGTGTCATCAAGCACTTTGCCGACCACCGCTGCGCAGGCCGGGCAGGTCGGAGAAAAATAGATTTTCACTGGGGCATCACTGGAGCCGTACAGCGGCCAGGGCTTGAAAGCGAGTTCCTTGACCACCGCGACACCGACGCTGAAAAAAAACAGGCTCCAGATGACCCCGAGCGTGATCAGCAACTTGCGACCGGGCAGCTGGAACGCTTTTATCCCGGCAAACGCCGAAAGGCCGATCATAAGCGCCACTACCTGGCAGCTGGAACAAGGCCAGAGCAGGGTTTGATAGATCAGGAACAGGGTGTCAAGCAACAGAGCCAGACCGAGGGTCAAGGCCAGCAAAGGACGAGCAAATCGATAGCGGCTAAAGAGCGTTAACAGGAAGATGCCAAGAAAGCCGCCAAACCCGTAGAGATAGAACGAAATGCCGAACAGGCCATAGCCCGCATAGATTTCACAGCCACGGGTGCCACAGAACAGTTCCGCCCCGAACAGATTAGAGATGCAATACAGCCCACCTAAAAAACTGGCCATGAGGAGGAAAAATTTAGACCGGGTCATGTGTTTCTCCGTCGCGGTAGTCCCTGTGCTGTTCTCGGTTGTTCCTTTGTGGTCCTGAAGCTGTAGAGCACCAGCAGGAAGACGCCGAGTACGATGTCGCAATCGGCAAGGTTAAACGCTGGCCAATTGTGGTGGCATCTGAGTCCCATCGCTTCATCACGCTCAGACAATATCGGGCCGGTCGCCACGAGTCCGCTTGCGATAAAAAGAGATCAGGGTCAGCAGTACGCCGCAGCCCATGGCGACGGCGCCGGCAAACGCGAGTTTTGCACCTGGGTCGTAGTTGATGGTGAGGATACTGTACGGAATATAGCGTCCGCCACGCGGTGTCTGGCCGTAGGAGGTCGGGATCACCACCAAACCCTGCCAGATTAACGGCGCATTGCTGCGGGTCTGCACCCGTTTGACCAGCTCCTCGCCGCGATAGAGGGCCAGCGTGTTGAGCATCTCTATGGGCCGCCCGCCGGGGGCCAGGACTGGCTCGAAGGCTTCCAGGGTCAGGCGCACGCCCAGCTGGGGGAGGGGGATGCTCTGACCGACCAGCAGCCCGTTCTGCTCGCTGCGAATCCCCGCCTGACTTCCCCACAAAAAGGCGACTAGGATCAGCACAAAGCCGATGTGAATCAAATATTCACCGCCTTTGCGCCAGCGACTTTTGATAAAGCGCAGCCAGTCAATAAAGCAGCACAGGGTATTCACGGCCAGCAAAATCACCAGCATCCCACCGACCGGGATCCACCAGGTCAATCCCGGTTGCCGGGTTGCAACCTGCCGTAGCCACACGCCGAGGGGCATACTGTCCAGGCTGCCGAACACCTGCGGGTTAAAGGGGATCAGCACCGAACCGCCGATGGCCAGCAGGGTAGCGGCCGAGGCGAGGACGATGGTCAGCTTCAAGGAGCAGAGGAACTTCCAGATTTTGTTGTCGTACAGAGAGATTTTCGTCATCTTCGCGTATCCCGGTCAGTCGAGGGGATGGTTGCTGCTCATCAGCAGACCGATACCGAGGTAGGTGAACAGAACCACGCCGAAGCCGACAATCGACAGCACGGCATAACCCGTTCCTTGCCAGCGCCGGATAAACTTGGCATGGCACATCCCGGCATAAAACAACCAGACCAGCGCTGACCAGACCCCTTTGATATTCCAGGAGAAGTAGTAACCCCAGGCGACATAGGCCCAGATGCTGCCGAGGATCATGCACAGAGTGAAAAGACAGAAACCGAGAAAGACTGCCTCTTCATTGAGTTTGCGTAACAGGGCAAGATCGGGCAGAGAGGTGGTCTGCAGCCGGTACTGCATGAGATACAGAACCCCCATGGAGAAGGCCATGGCAAAAAATGCGTAACCGACAAACGAGAAGGCCACGTGAAAGGTAAAAAGCGGCGTGTCCAGCGCCGGAATCAACGGTGGAATAGTCGGGTCTCGCGGCAGTGCACTGCCGAGCAGCAGCAGGTTGCAGAGCATGACAAAAAGACCCGCCGCGTGAATCCGGTAACGCAGTTCAAAGTAGATATAGGTCGTGGCCAAGGCCCAGCTGAAAAAAAGCTGGGTCGCAAACAGATTGGTCACCGGCAGATAGCCTGCTTCGATCCAGCGCAAGCTCAGACAGAATGTCTGCAGGAGGTATCCGCCCATGATCAGAACAAAGGCGCTGCGCCGGACCCAGTTCCGCGCCAGCACCAGATGGAACAGGTAGAGTAAAATGGCCGATAAATAGGCAGCAAAGGCCCCATAGAGGAGCAGGGGTTGCAGGTTGATCATGTCAGGACCTTCGCTGATTCGCGGCGTTATTTTCCATGTTCCGTGGCCTGTTCAATACGAGCGATCTCCTGCTCGGCGGTGGCGATTAACTGAGCCTCGGGATTGCCGGCCAAGAAGGTCTTCAGAAGCTCAAGGGCCTTGGCATAGTCTTTTTTGTGGCGGCTGTAAATCAGCGCCATGTTCAGCAGTGAACCAGTATGGCTCGGCTGATGTTCATAGGCGCTCTGATAGCTTTCGATGGCCTTATCATACTTGCCGATCTGTTGATAAAGGCTTCCCAGATCACTCAAGGCATGGATATTCGCAGGGTCAATTTCGACCGCTCTCTGAAAAAGCTTGAAGGCCTCCATTGCCCGGTTCGAATCCAGATAGATGTCCCCCAGACCGACCATCGCTTCAACATCATTGGGGCTGGTCTTAAGCCGGGATTCCAGCTGGGCTATTTGCGCCGCACTCGGGGCACTTTGAGTTTGTTGCTCTTGCTTCTCCACCGGGCCCTTGAACAGGGCACCCAGAGTCATGGCGGCGATGGCGACAATAACCAGCATGAAGAAGCCGTTTACGGCTTTTTCTCTGCGACTGACGATCATGGTTTGTCCTCCTGCCGCGTTATTTGAGCCGTGAGGGTTTCAAGTCGCCGAGCCGTCTGCTGCTGACAACTGTCAAGCCATTTCAGATAACCGGCAAGCCCGGCCCAGATGGCCATATAGGCGAAAATTAAGTAGGTTGGATGTTCCATGTCGGGACTCCTTATTTTGTCGTAATTCGTTAGTTTGAAATCAGCGCTGCAATTGCTGTTGCAGATCACGAACGGCACTCTCTTGCGTGTATTGCGAGCAGCGCAGGCGGAAAACTGCGGCCCAAAAGATCAACATGGCAACAATGCTGACGAGCAGAGTAATCAACATGGCCGGCTCCAGCGCGACCCCACTACTGCGGATGACTGTGGGATGGATACTACGAAACAGGCGGGCAGAGAGGAAAACAATCGGGACATCAATAAAGCCTACGATGGCCATGACTGCGGAATAGGTGGCGCGTTTCCCCTCTTCTTCAACCGCCGCCCGCAGAATGAGGCAGGAGGCAAAAATAAACCAGAGGATCAGCGAGGTGGTCAGGCGCGGGTCCCAGGTCCACCAGGTATTCCAGATCGGGCGGCCCCAGAGAGACCCGGTGATCAGCACCAGGGTGGTCAAAACCACGCCGATCTCGACACTTGCGGCCAGTCGTGCGTCCCAGATCCGTTGTCGGCGCAGCAGGTACATGATGCCGGAGACACAGGCGACGAAAAATGACAGAAACGCCGCTGCGGCAAGCGCCAGGTGAAAATAGAAGATCTTCTGCACCATCCCCATGGTTCTTTCCATAGGGGCGTAGAAGAAGACCATGCCGAGTGCCACCGGCAGCAAGACGGCGGCGAGACCGGCCAAAAGGGCAGAACAATTTTTGCGGATCACGTTAATCCTCCTTGATGGAGAAAGGGAAAAGCAGGTATCCGGCTGCGCTGTAGATCAGACAGAAGGCGATCATCGGTTCAAGCTGGCCCGATAATTCACTTAAAGGACGGGCAGCCAGCGCACCAGCTGTGGCCTTAACTGCCAGCGCAGTTAGTGGCAGGATCAGCGGGAAGAGCAGGATCGGCAGCAGAACTTCGTTGCGCCGGGTCCCAGCGGAAATAGACGAGATCAGCGTGCCGGCGCTGGAAAACCCGAGATTGACAAGCAGCAGAATCGGGATGAGCGCGATGGGCCCGCCACTGAAGTTTGTCCCGAACAGAACAAAGAAAACCGGGACCAAAATCAGCTGGGACAGCAGCATCAGGCTGAAATTAACCAAAGCCTTGGCAATGAAGACTTCCCCGGGAGAGATCGGGCTGATCAGCAGTGCAGCAACGCAGCCGTTCTCTTTCTCGCGGGCGAAAACCCGGCCCATGCCGAGAACCGAGGAGAAGAGAATCGCCACCCAGAGTATCCCCGCGCCTGATTCGACATCAACCTGCTTGCCGACACCCGACGCGATATTCATCAGCACCAGGATCAGTGCACCGAAAAAGGCCATCGCCACCAGCGACTCTTTTTTACGCAGCTCGATCCGCAGATCTTTACCGAGCAGAAAACGGATCTGCTTCAAACTGCTCATAGCGCCTCCAGTTGACGAAAATAGAGTTCTTCGAAAGAGGTCGGATCGACCTTGCTCTTCTCCTGCAGATAGACCAGCTTCCCCTTAGCCAGAATTCCCAGGCGGGTCGCGGATTCCATACCGCGGCGCAGGTTGTGCGTGACCATGATGATGGTTCGCTTGCGGCTGTGCAGAATCTGTAGTTGGTCCCGCAGGACACTGGCTGCGTGTTCGTCGAGGCCGGTGTAGGGCTCATCGAGCAGCAGCAGCGAAGGGTCATTCACCAGGGCACGGGCAATGGTCAAACGCTGCTGCATTCCACGAGACAGGTTTGCGGCAAGGGTGTCAGCCCGGGCGGTCAGGTTGACCTGCTCGAGAAGCTCGAGTGCCCGCTTGTGTGGCTGCTCTACGCCATAAAGCGTTGCGTAGAATTCAAGATTTTCGAGCGCGGTCAAATCCTGGTAAAGAAACGACTGATGGGAAACCATCCCCAGTTGAGCGCGATACTTCTCGGGCTGCTCATGAAGATCAAAATCGAGCACCTTGACTTGACCGGTACTCGGACGGAGCAGGGTCGCGATAATTTTCAAGAGCGTCGATTTTCCGGCACCGTTCGGCCCGAACAGGCAGAGAAACTCCCCCTGCTGCAGAGCAAGGTCCACGCCACGCAAGGCCTCCAGTCCGCCGTAGGACTTTTTTAGACCGCTGATGCTCAGAAAGGCCGACCCGCTCGATTCAGTCATTTTTCTCTTCTGACAGCTGCTTCTGGGCTTCGATGGCGTCGGCGGCCTTGAGGCTGAAGAGGGTTCTCAGTTCCTGATGATCCTCCTCACTGATCTTCCCCGTGGCCAGTTCAAAATCGATATCCTTGATCGCCTTTAGATTGTTCCTCTTCTCCTGTTCCAGCTCCTTGCGCCGACGCGCCTGAGCTCCTTCGTCCAGAACCAGCAATTCGGCAGGCTTGGCGAGGGGGAGCAGGGTGTAGGCCAGCAGCAAAATAACAATAATCAACAGAATTGCATTTTCCATGATCAATCCTCCTCGTCCAGTTTGGAAAGTTCTGTTTCGATCTGTTGCCGCGTCTCAGCGTCGAGCGGCCTCGACGAACCTTCCGGTGTCGTAGCTGCGGACGGGCGACGGCCAGCGGAGCTCCAGCGCCTGATAACCCAGATCGCCACCGGGATACCGATCAGCAACCCTAATATCGGCCCCAGATAGGCCACCAGATTGAACCCCTTCTTGGGGACCGTGGTCAGGATGCTGTCGCCGAACTGACTGACAAAGTAGGCGAGAATTTGCGGTTTACTCTTCCCCTCACCGAGCATCTTGCTGATGGCTGACCGCATCTGATCACCTCCACTGCAGCGATCAATATTCAGCGGTTCGCCCGGACAGGCATAGCAGATCAGACTTTCTGATACTTCGGTTTCGGTCAGTTCGGCGAAGCTGGTGAGCGGGACAACCAAGGTCAGCAAAAACAGCAGACAAGCCACTAACAAACGGACGGGATTCATCATGCGAGTTTCCTCCTTGAAGGAATGATTGCCAGGATGCCCCCGAGCACCATCAAACAACTGCCGAACCAGATCCAGATCAACAGGGGGTTGACCGCGACCTTGAGCGTGATCTCATCACCCCGCCCAATCCCCGGCATGGTGACATAGAGGTCTTGCAGCAGGGTCGAGCGGATCGCTACTTCAGTGGTCGGTTGCTTGGCGTTGATATAGTTACGCCGTTCGGCTTCCATCTCGTCGATCCGGACGCCATCCTTGAAGACCCCCAGTTTTGCCGCATAGACCGTGCGGTTGAATTTTTCGAAGACGCGGAAGTTTTCGTACTGCAGTACAAAATCACCGATCGCCAGGGTCTCCCCCTTCTTCAGGGTCCCCTGGGCCTCCAGTTTGTAGGCCGATGACGCGGCAATCCCGACGACCATCATCGCCAGACCGAAATGGACAATATGTCCGCCATAGCGTCGCCGCATCCGCCAGAGCAGTTTCAAAGCCGCAGAGGCTGAGGATTCTCCGGTCAGTTTCTTGCGCGAACGGATAGCGGTGACGTATTCCTGAATAATCGTGGCTCCGACAAAAGCCGACAGAGTAAAGGCCAGTAGAGCGTAAGGCTCACGCACCCCGGAAAAGGCCATGATAATCCCGGACAGCAGCGCAGTGGCGGCGGGGCGCAGAAAGTTGCGCCGCAAGTTTTCGATAGAGGCCTTGCGCCAGCCAATCAGCGGGCAGATCCCGGTCAGCAGGACCAGCAGCAGGAACAGCGGGGTATTAACCTGGTTGAAAAAAGGTTGGCCAACAGTGATTTTATTGCCGGTCACCGCTTCGGAAATGATCGGAAAGACGGTGCCGAGCAGGGTGGCAAAGGCCAGGGCCAGCAGGATCACGTTGTTGAACAGAAAGGTGCTCTCGCGCGAGAGGTAGGATTCAACACTCCCCGGCGTCTTGAATTCGCCGTAACTTTCTGCCAGCAGATAGATACCGCCAATCAGCACGACCGCAAGGAAGAAGAGGAAATACCCGCCCAGACCGGTCGCACCGAAATCGTGAACCGATTGCAGTACACCACTGCGCACCAGATATGTGCCGAAAATGCAGAGCGTGAACGTCAGCAGGATCAGGACCAGGTTCCAGACCTTCATGATCCCCCGCCGCTCCTGAATGATGGCGGTATGAATAAATGCGGTTGAGACCAGCCAGGGGATAAAAGAGGCGTTTTCGACCGGATCCCAGGCCCAGTAGCCGCCCCAGCCGAGTTCGACATAGGCCCACTGTCCGCCGAGGATGATGCCGATCGACAGGAATATCCAGGAGAGCACGTTCCAGGCGCGGGTCTTGCGAATCCAGTCGGCACCAGTATTGCCGGTGATCATCGCCGCGATGGCGTAAGCAAAGGGGACGGTGAAGCCGATATAACCGAAGAACAGCAGTGGGGGATGGAAGACCATGCCGGGGTTCTGCAGCATCGGATTTAGTCCGTTGCCATCGCGAGGCAAAAAATCGAGCGTATCGAAAGGGCTGGAAATTGCACAAAGCAGAAACAGGAAAAATCCCAGTGTGGCGGCCATCACCAGATAAACATAAGGGGTACTGCGATCATCGGCCTCTTTACGGTTGTTGTAAATCACCATCATGATGAAGACACTCAAGACCCAGGCCCAGAACAGCAGAGACCCCTTCTGTCCGGCCCAGAACGCAGTTATCTTGTAGAAGAGCGGCAGTGCCCGGTCGGAATATGAGGCCACATATTCGACCTGAAAGCTGTCGGATAAAAACAGATAGCCCAGGGCGACCGAGGCCAGGGTGGTCGCGACAGCGGCGCTGATCAGGCCGCGCTTGCCCGCCTGAACCATGCGGATATTGTTCCGCCTCAGGCCCGCCAGCAGGAGCCCCATCGCGAGCAGGGTGAAAATCAGCGCAGCAAACTGCGACAGGGTACCGAAAATAATCACTTAGTCTCCTCCTGCTTCTTGTTCAGGTCAGATTCATACTTGGAAGGGCACTTCACCAGCAGGGTTTCTGCCAGGAAGAGATTCTGCTCCCGGTTGTAGGTCCCCTCAAGCAACGCCTCGATATCCGGTTCGAAGGCATCTGGTTTTGCTCCCTTGTAGAGAGCATCGATAGTCAACTGAGGGTTGCTCTCGTCCTTGAGTGAAAAACGCAGAACCAGATCACGCTGGTTGTAGTCGGTGCTGCCGTCGATCACCAGCCCCCCAACCCTGACCGCCTGATTTGCACCGAGTTGCAGCCCCAGACTTGAGGTCTTCAATTCGGCGACCGTCATGTAGTAGACGCTGGTGTTTGCGAGTCCGCGATAAATCAGGAACCCGACGCCGATAACCATGATCAGGATGGCGACCATGACTTTTCTGTTCGATTTTTTCATCCGCCTCGGCTCTTATCGTTGGTTAGATCAAAGAATGTCCCGAATCACAGGACGCGATGGAACAGACAATGAGCACAGGACGTGCCAGCTGGTGTTAAATTTATCGATTGTCTTCAACTAGATGAAATTAAAGAGATTAAATCGGGGACTGACTGGTTCAGAGAGGACAGATTTTTTGTGCGCTGTGCGACAATAAGGGCTGGTGGGTCAAATTGTCGCAGTTGGGAGCGGGATTATTCGTTCAGTTTACGTTGAATGGTTTTGCGGTTGACGCCGAGGATCGAAGCCGCCTGCACCTTGTTGCCGTCACAGAGATTCAGGATATGTTGAATGTAATCGCGTTCCACCTCGGCCAGGGGTTTGGTTTCAGTCCAGGAGAAGCGAGCGGCGGGGCGCAGGTTCTGAAGAATCTCCGGGGGGAGATCACTCAGGCGAACCCGACCCTGTTCACACAGATAACAACAACGTTCAACCAGATTCTGCAATTCCCGGATATTGCCGGGCCAGGCATAGTCCATCAGGGCGCGCAGGGCCTCGGATTCAAACACGAGAGCCCGTTTGCCAAGCGGGTGGCGCGTGGCAAATGCAGACAACAGCTCTGGAATATCTTCCCGGCGGTGTCGCAGGGGTGGCAGTTCGATTTGAAAGGTGGCAATCCGGTAGTAGATGTCCTCCCGAAAACGACCCTCTCGGGCCTCTTCGAGCAGGTTGCGGTTTGTCGCCGCGAGCACGCGGACATCAAAATCTTTCACCTGGGTACCACCAAGCGGGCGCACCTGACGTTCTTGCAGAGCGCGCAACAATTTGGCCTGTAACGCGGGAGACATTTCACCGATCTCATCGAGGAACAGCGTCCCCCCCTGCGCTTCGACAAACAGCCCTGCTTTCTCCTGGACTGCGCCGGTGAAGGCGCCGCGAGCGTGACCAAAAAGTTCAGATTCCAAGAGGCCCTCAGGTAGCGCCGCACAGTTGATCGCGACAAACGGGGCGGCCTTGCGAGGTGAGACCTGATGAATGGCGCGTGCAACCAACTCCTTGCCGGTGCCGGTTTCCCCTTCAATCAGCACCCCTCCGTCGGCGGGGGCTACTTTATCGATCAGGGACACGATCCGGGCCATGGCGCTGCTTCGGCCAATTATTTCGCGATGGGTTTCGTCCCGTGAGAGACGAACCTCAAGTTCGCTGACGCGGCGGCGCATGGCAAGCTCCCGTTCGGCGCGTTTGACCGTAATCAGCAGCTGATCAGTCTTGAAAGGTTTGATCAGATAGTCATAGGCACCGCGGTCTATCAAGCGAACCGTGTCGTTGAAATCGCCGAATGCCGTGATTAGAATGATGAAGGGTGATGCTCCTCCTTCAGCCTTGACCCGCTCAAGCAGGGTGATGCCATCCATTGAGGGCATGCGAATGTCACTGATGATCAGGTCGAAGGGGGAGCGGGAGAGCGCTGCCAGGGCTTCTTCGCCATCACCGGCCGCAGCCACGGCGTAGCCCTTTTCGCTGAGAACTTCGCACAGCAGTTCGCGCATCTCCTGTTGATCATCCACAATCAGAATTTCCAGCGGCCGCTGATCGGTCATCTTGCCCTCCCGTCGCCCTGAAGTGGAAAGGTCATAACAAAACGAGCCCCGCCGCCGGTACGTTCCTCAATGTGGATATCGCCAGCGTGCTCCTCAACGATATTAGCCACAATGAACAGACCTAAACCGGTCCCCTCGCCGACATCCTTGGTGGTGAAAAAGGGGACAAACACTTTATCACGGGCGTTCTCCGGGATGCCCGGGCCATTGTCTTCGAAGACGATGGCCAGACGCTCGTTCACCATCTCGGAGATGACGCGGAGTTCCCCCTGACCAGCCAGCGCCTGAATTGAATTGAGCATCAGGTTGACGAAGAGCTGGCGCATGGCATTACTGTCGCCGGTCATTCTCGTCACCGACAGTTCCAAATCCAACTTGAACGAGAAGTCGCTCCGGGAGAAACGCATCTGACATAAACTGAATGATTCCTTGAGTATTCCCGCCAGATCGATCTCCTCCCAGCACTTTATATCCTGACGCGAAAAGGCCAGCAGTCGCTCAATCAGGCCAGCAATTTGCTCGCTCTGGCGAATGATCGATTCCAACGCCCTGCGTCCTGAATCATCCGGTCCCAACTTGTTGAGAAGTTGCTCGGCTCGCCCACTGATAACATTGAGCGGCGTGCCGATTTCATGCGCAAGGCCCGAGGTCAGTTGACCGATGGACGCCAGCTTTTCAGCATGGCGCAGCCCCCTCTCCAGTGCGAGTTTCTGCTGATAAAAATTCTCGCGGGAACGGTGCTGTTCTTCAAGCCCGACCGCCATGCGATTTAACTCATCCACAAGCTGATCGAGATCGGGGACACCACTCGGCTCAATCCGTTGAGCAAGGTCGCCGGAACCCAATTGACGAGCAGCCCCAACCAGTTGGCTCAATGGCTGAGTTATATTCCAACGCACAATGAAGATAATGATCGCACCAAGACCTGAAATTAAGATCAGAGTGAACAGCAGGAAGCGGCGGGTGGTACCAGCCAAGGTTTGATTGATCTGTTGCAGTGGGAGCACCACCTCCAGAGCGCCCTGATGAGAGCCACCAGCGCCACGTACTGGTACAGTGATAGAAAAAAACTGTTCCAGTCCGCTCTCGCGAAACTCTTCGCGCCCGTCTTCAAAGAGACTGGCCAAGTCAATTCGATTATGTGGTAAGGCTAAGGGGTTGCACTCGGCGCAAGCGATTCCGAGCGGGGCGCCCTCTCGATCATAAAATCGAAGCATAGGCGGGGTTGGCCAGTTACGTGGGGCGATGTCAGCCAGTAGCCGATCAAGATCAACAGAAGGGTCGCCGGGATGGTAAAAACGCAGCACTGAGGCCAACGCCCGTGCCATCAGACGTGCTTCGGAGCGAACCCCCGATAGCAGATGAGTCCGTTCATCCTGCACTGATACATAACCAAGAGTCGCAGACGCGATAGCAATCAGAGTGAACAAGTATAGGAAAATCCGTGTTGCGATGCGCATGAAGGAGGCCTTACGGGGCTAAAATATTTTACTTTTAAGTGGACATAATAAAGGTATCCCAAGGAAAAGTCAGCTCAATAGGTGTATGGCGCCGGCGCCGCAGTAATCTTGCCCTTCTCGAGCGCGGGTCTAGATATTTCTATCACAAAAGCGAAAGGGTCGTTTGTCTACGACTATGGGTGTAGTGATTATATTTGAATTATGTGGATATCAGCAATTTCAAACTCCATAAGTCGAAAATCATTTCTTCACGTTGAAAAACGGGATTATTTCAGCTCGTCAGTCGAAAACCACCCGTTTCCTAAGGGGAGGGAAGGCCTATTCAACTCAAATTCTGAGTCGTTTACTCGGTATAATTGACTCAGTGGGCAGCCTTCCATAAACGCCTTTGGCAGGATCACATCCCTCAAGGCTTCTCATGGGGCTTCTCGGAAGTCGTTCTTGCCATAAAAGAATTCATTGAACCACTTGCCACCGCTCGCTCTTCCGGTAAAGCTGCCCCCGACCGCTGGACCGCCTCAGGCCCCTGGACGTGACCCGATAAAAAAAGCTCAACCTCTTTCCGGTTGCGCCGACACGGCTTGTGGCGGTCACTCAGCCAGTCGGACAATTGCTCGGGATCACGATCCATCTCAGCCCCGAGTTGTTCCAACGAGAGCCCATTGACTTGTTTGTACCAAGCCAGTCTCTCTATCAGATCTTCGGGGCAGGGGATAGGATTATACCCAAGGAACTTGATGACTTTCGGCATGCAACTCAACGTGATCGAGGACCAGTTATTTTCCCAATTCCAGATGGTAGAGGTAGTCACTCCAATCTGTACCGCGACATCTTTTTGATACAAGCCAAGCTCAAACCGGCGACGACGCAGGTGATCGCCGAGGGTGACGGGTTCTTCGGTGAATTCTTTAGGTAGTTGAATTGTAAGGGGAACTTCGATTTTATAGCCAGTTTTGATCGGGATGAAATTGTTGGTAAAGGGGTCCACATCCCTGCAAGTGCGGATTTCTTGGTGATTTCAGTAACTTATGCACTTGCGCACCACATGATATCCAACGTTATCGGCAGAGATTGTCCGGTCCCTTACTGGATAGAATTGACCTGCATATCGAGGTTCCACGGGTGTCTCATAAGGATTTAACTGATCCAGGGGATGGCGAATCTTCTGCGACCATTCGCGCCCGGGTGGAAAAGGCCCGTGCCATCCAGCGGGAATGTCTCGCGTCTTATGGCCTGCATGCAAATTCTGCGATGGCCGCAAGGCATATCCGCAAATTCTGCCCTCTCCATGAGGCAGGCCAAAAACTGCTGGAGATGGTGGTCGATAAACTCGGAATGTCGGCTCGTAGTTACAGCCGGATTCTCAAGGTGGCACAAACTATTGCTGATCTTGCAGGCGAAGAGAATATAGGCCAGATGCATCTGGCTGAGGCGATTCAGTATCGGGGGTTGGATCGCAAGTTGGGGTGAGGGTGGAAAATTACGAGCTTGGATTTGCTGGCCAATCTGTCAGCCTCACTGTACAATCACGGGTAAATCCGAGTTGTTTTCAAGCACCTCTGTCCATGAGTACAAAAATGTTTGCATCCCTTTCTGCCTGTGAGTTTAGTATTACCTAATACTCCTGCTATACCTCTGGCCGTTCGCGGTTATGTGCACGTTGGTGGGCTATTTATTGTGACGGCCAACGCTTGAAAATGGATTTCACATGATTCACCTGCACACCAGCAAAACCTTCAACGATGATCTGGCTAAATCAGGTTGTGTCATTCCGCCAGCCGAGGATAGAACTTCCGGCTGGCACTGGCATGCCCACCGCGTGACCCTGATGCGGAAAAAATGTCTCATCGTTATGGAGGAGGCCAGCCGTTACGCGCTGGTCTTCGCCGGGGTAAAAAAGATGGAGCTTTTTCATTTTGACGAACTTCTGGGCAATCGTATTATTGCCGAAGCGAGCTGGTTGTGTGGCCTGCCGCATTCTGGTCCGAATGAACAATTGATTGCCGCGGTTAAGCAAAAATGTTCATCAGTTGTTTTCTCATCAGGACTTGATCGCAGCGTGCAGGCACATATCCGGCAGGTGGCTGATGAGATGGAATACTTTGTTAAATACCGTTTTGAACGCTTTCCCGAATCAGCTGAAGATGAATTCGCTTTGGGCTGCCAGCTCAATGATACTTTGCGAAAGCGCGGCGGCGACAAAGACTATTTCTACCCACAGAGAAAATGGCGTGAGTCACTCCTGACGTTGTTGCTACAGCAAGAGGGGTCAAAAGTGGTGAACCTGGCTGATTTCGGACAAGGGCGAAAGAATGGCTGACAAGGTCGTTATCTATCAATCCGCAGATGGCAAGGCTACTCTCGAAGTGCGGCTGGAGCAGGAATCTGTTTGGTTGAGCTTGAATCAGGTTACTGAGCTGTTTGGGCGCGATAAATCTGTTATCTCGCGGCATATCAATAACCTGTTTCGAGAGGGAGAACTGGTACGAGATTCAGTTGTTGCAAAAATTGCAACAACTGCCGTAGATGGCAAGACCTACCAGGTCGACTTTTTCAATCTCGATGTGATTATTTCTGTTGGCTACCGAGTCAAATCTCTGCAGGGTACAAGGTTCCGTCAGTGGGCCACCAGAGTTCTGCATGATCATTTGGCTCAGGGCTATACGCTCAACCAGCAGAGGCTTGAAGAAAAGTCAGAAAAACTTGCTGAAATGCAGCAGGCAATGAATCTGCTCACACGGACTCTGGAGCGCCAGCAACTGGTTAATGATCTGGGTAAAGAGGTGTTGCAGGTTATCACTGACTACGCCTATGCACTCGATCTGCTCGACCGTTACGATCACGGTACCCTGGCGATTGAAGGGACCAGCGGCGACGCTGATTTTTTCCTCGATTACGAAAATGCTAGTCGCATCGTTCAGTCGATGAAAAGTCATTTCGATGGACTGTTCGGTATCGAAAAGGATCAGGGTTTTAAAAGCGCCCTTGGCACCATCTATCAGACCTTTGACGGCAAAGAGCTCTACCCCAGCGCCGAAGAAAAAGCCGCTAATCTGCTCTACTTCATCGTCAAAAACCACGCCTTCAGCGACGGCAACAAACGCATCGCCGCCGCCATCTTCATCTATTTCTTAAGTGCCAACAGCATCCTCTACCGCGAAGACGGCAGCAAACGCCTGGCCGACAACGCCCTAGTTGCCCTGACCCTGCTGATCGCCGAAAGCAAGCCGGAAGAGAAAGAGACGATTGTGAAGGTGATTGTGAATTTGATTAACCGGCGCAACGCATAATATCCTCTGGTGGAAAGTTCGGTCGGCTTTTAAAAAACGTACCCTGAGTCAGGCATGCGAGGGGCCTTTTTCCCCGATGACGAGCTCGAGCAGGTTCCCAATATTGAAGTCCGGGAACCTGAGCATGGCGAAAGGTAACGGGCGCTACAGTAATCCTGAGGGTTGAATGATTCTGAAGTCCTTTTTAGTTTGGTTTCTGATCGCGGTAGCGGAAACGCTGCACGGCATCATACGGGCCAAATATCTCAATCCACGTCTTGGCGACCGGCGTGCCCGGCAGTTTACTGTCATTACCGGCACAATCATCATCCTGCTGGTCGGCTGGTTTACCATTCCCTGGATCAATCCACAGAGCGGGCAAGAGAGCATTGTTGTTGGGTTGATCTGGTTGGTCGCAATGCTGACTTTTGACATCGGATTCGGGCGTCTTTATCTGCGCCTTTCCTGGAAGCGAATCTGGTCTGATTTCGACATTTTTCAAGGAGGTTACTTGGGATTTGGCATGGCCGCGTTGCTGATGACTCCTTGGATTGTCGCTCTGATACGCGGAATAATCTGAATTCAAGGGCCGTGATCGTTATTTACCTGGGCGCGCAAAAATGCTTCCATTTCTTCCCGATTCCGCCGACACGGGTGATGTCGACCTGCCAACCAGTCCGCCAGCTGCTCCGGATCTCGCCCCATCTCGACACCAAGCTGTTCGAAGGTCAGACCGTTGATCTGTTTGTACCAGGCCAGTTTCTCCAGCAGATTGTCAGGGCGGGGGATAGGGTTGTAACCGAGAAACTGGATTAATTTTGGCACATATCTCAACTCAACAGTCCAGTCATGCTCCCAGTTCCAGATGGTTGAAGTCGTCACTCCAATCTGAACCGCGACATCTTTCTGGTACAGTCCAAGTTCAATTCTGCGTCGTCGCAAGTGGTCACCGAGGGTGACTGGTTCGCGGGTAAATTCTTCAGGTGGCTGGATTATCAGTGGAATTTTGATTTTCCCGGCTGTTTGATCAAACCTAAAATTGTTGGTAAAGGGGTCCACATCCCTGTTCTTGTTCCTTCAGCGGCGATCCAGTGCATCCCTGCACCTGTACTCCGATGATGATTCAAAGGTATCGAAGCCGCCTTTCCGGACCTTTGCTCGACCGGATTGATCTGCAAATTGAAGTCCCCAGAATCACCTACCAGGAACTCTCTGGCACAAATGAACCTGAATCCTCTGCAACCATCAGAGCCCGGGTTGAAGCCTCCCGCTGCATCCAGCGGCACGGCTTGCACCTTATGGATTGCACGCCAACGCTCGCATGGAAGCGCGTCACATTCGTAAGTTCTGCCAAGTGGATGATCAGGGGCAGAAACTGCTGGAGATGGTCACCGATAAGTTGGGGATGTCGGCACGCAGCTACAGCCGCATTCTCAAGGTTGCCCGGACGATTGCTGATCTTGCGGGCGAGGAGAACATTCGTCAGCCGCACTTGGCCGAAGCGATTCAGTACCGGGGGCTTGATCGGAAAAGAAATTGAACTTGAGGGCTTAAGGGTGACTCTCATCAATCTGTCAATAGGGTTGGTTATTGACAAGGGGTTTCTTCGGGAGTAGCGTCTCGAAGTTCACACAAACGCAACCAAAAAGGACCATCAATGAAAGACTGCGGCGGAGAAACTTGTCGCTATCTAGGAATTAAGCCCCCAGCAATTTACTTCACCGGGGTCTGTCCGTTGCGGCTAGTTGGTACGGTCGACAAAGTGCTCATCTCGTAGTCATCCATCGAGGCGTTCACGTAGCGGCCTTATCCTGAGCCGTTGGAGGAATGCCATGAAACCCAAGATTACCGCCATTCGAGTGACAGGACCGATTGCGTTGCAACCGTTTTACCTCTCAATATTTCCCCTTCTGTTTCACCGACAACCTCCTGACGTTCAACCATAAGGTTTTTCCGCGTCCGACTTATCCTTGGGGATGACGCAAGGAGATCACTTTTTTATAGGAAAAAGCAGCCCAAGAGCTGTTGGGGTGTTTATGGGCAACATGAAGAAATGTGGAGGTTAGTGTCATGCTGAAATTATTTGTCATCGAGGACGGATTGCTGCGCGAAATGCCCGGTGAACAGGATCAGGTACAAAGGCTGTTAGCTCAAGCGGACTGGATCGATGCTCTCGAACCTGACGAGCATGAACGGGTCTTATTGCAGTCATTGCTCCACACAGATGTCCCTGAGTCCGATGACGTTGCCGAGATCGAAACCTCGGCGCGTTGTTTTGTCGATCAGTCTGGCATTCACGTCCACTCGCTGTTTCTGTCCCAGTCTGAAGGGCGGCATAGTACCGTGTCGGTTGCCTGCATCCTGCAGGAGAAGCGGTTAATAACGATTCGCGAAGGCGACCTGCCGGATTTCAGGTTGCTGCGTATGCGTACCCGGCGCGGGTTGCTGGAATGCAGCTCACCGGCCGATCTGCTGGTCACCCTGTTTGAACAGAAGGTCGAGAATCATGCCGATACCCTGGAGGATATCCATCGTCAGCTGGAAGCCGTCAGTCACATGGTGCTGGAAGACGAGGATGCCGAACTCGAAGATGCGATCAGCAAACTGGCCGAATTGGAGGATAGTAACGGTAAAATCCGCCTCTGCCTGATGGATACCCAGCGCGACATTTCATTTCTACTTCGGCATCTGCGCAATATCCATGACCAAGTGGAAACCCTGCGCGAAATCATGCGCGATGTCGACACTCTGATGTCCCACACTACCTTCTTGTTCGACAAAATCAACTTTCTGATGGATTCGACCCAGGGTTTTATCAATATCGAACAGAATCAGATTATCAAGATTTTTTCAATTGCTGCCGTGGTGTTTCTGCCGCCTACCCTGGTCGCCAGTATCTACGGTATGAATTTTGAGGCTATGCCCGAGTTGAAGTGGCTGCTCGGTTACCCCTGGGCGCTGGGACTGATGATTTTGTCCGG
>Ga0316202_10000488_pt1 | contig 43189 bp, 46 predicted proteins | sample 3monrhotite_MG_FD_204934 | JGI IMG/M metagenome (GOLD analysis project Ga0316202, IMG submission 204934) | Microbial mat bacterial communities from mineral coupon in-situ incubated in ocean water Damariscotta River, Maine, United States -... | ecosystem: Environmental > Aquatic > Marine >...
GCCCAACTGGATGCTTTCTTTGCTAAGGTTAAAGAACAATGGGGCGAGCTCGATTTCATGGTCCATTCCATTGCATTTGCTAATAAAGATGCGTTGCGCAACCCATTTTCTCATGCCACACGTGCCGATTTTCAACTTGCATTGGATATTTCCGCTTATTCTTTTATTGCCTGTGCCCAGCGTGCTGCTCCTTTGATGAAAGAAGGTGGAAGCATGGTAACTATGACTTATCTAGGCGCCGAACGTGCTGTGCCTGGTTATGGCATGATGGGTGTTGCCAAAGCAGCTCTTGAAGCTTCAACACGCTATTTGGCACAGGATTTGGGACAACAAGGTATTCGTGTAAACGCTATCTCTGCTGGCCCTATTCGCACCTTGGCAGCATCGGCAGTGGGTGATTTTCGAAAACTTATGGAAAAAAGTGCACGCGGCTCCATGCTAGGTCGTAATGTCTCACAAGATGAAGTTGGCAATACAACTGCCTACCTAGCTTCAGACATGTCCTCTGGCGTATCGGGTGAAGTGCATTATGTTGATGCTGGTTTCCATGTGGGTGCCGGCGACCCTGGCATCGAATAGGATTTAAGACTCTCATGTCAGGCTCTAGTTTCGGTGATATTTTTCGTATTTCAACCGCAGGTGAATCACACGGCGCGGCACTCGTAGCCATTGTTGATGGTTGCCCTGCTGGCATCAAGCTCAGCGAAGCCGATATTCAACCTGATTTAGATCGCCGTAAACCAGGCCAATCCAAATATACCACGCAGCGTAAAGAAGCCGATGAGGTTGAAATTCTTTCGGGCGTATTTGAAGGTATCACCACAGGCTGTCCAATTGGACTATTGATTCGCAATACCGATCAACGCAGCAAAGATTATTCAGAGATTAAGGATAAATTTCGCCCTGGCCATGCAGACTTTACCTACTTTGAAAAATATGGCCGACGTGACTATCGCGGTGGTGGAAGATCATCGGCGCGTGAAACTGCCGTCCGTGTGGCAGCAGGGGCTGTTGCCAAGCAGTTACTAGCCACTTTCGGCATTAACATTATCGGCTGGGTGGATCAAATTGGCCCACACAAAACTGACCCTGCGAAATTTAGTGCTGATGAAATTACCAACAACCCCTTTTTCTGCCCCGATGCTGATGCTGCCAAAGATATGGCTGAATTCATGGACAGGCTACGCAAAAAAGGCGATTCCATTGGTGCATCGGTCACAGTAGAGGCTCACGGCATGATTCCTGGTCTTGGTGAACCGATTTTTGATCGTTTGGATGCTGATATTGCCAAATCCATGATGTCGATTCCTGCTGTTAAAGGCGTGGAAATTGGCGATGGTTTTGCTTGTGTTGAAGCCAGAGGTTCTGAGTTTGGTGATGCAATACGGCAGTCTGGTTTTCAAAGCAACCATGCCGGCGGCATATTGGGTGGCATTTCCAATGGTGACACCATTCACGCCCGTATGGCACTCAAGCCAACATCATCTATTTTGACACCACGCCCTACCGTTGATATCCACGGAAAAGAAACTGAAATTATCACCAAGGGTCGTCATGACCCATGTGTTGGCATCCGTGCTGTACCTATTGCTGAAGCCATGTTGGCATTGGTTTTAGCAGATCACTTGCTACGCCATCGCTCCAGCAAGATTTAATAAAACTAACATAGCTACAAAAGTTTTTATTATTCAGCTCATTTAACCAAATATATGGTTGCCTATTGTGCCCTGCTGTCTTTGATGGCTCACGAGTAGCAGAGTCAGCTACTTCGCCTTATCAAAAGGTTCATCATCAAAGCTATCATCCCCCCAATTATCCTCTCCATTAGCAGCATTATTAACCGGCGGGTTACCGTCATGTATTTTATACTCTCGGCTTTGTCTCCATGCTTCACGTGTAAACAAATAAGGGTCCAAGGCCAATTCATCTCGCATATCTGAGGCTTCCATAAGACGGGAGCGTTTATCAATATATTTTAAAACCGTTAGTGGAAGGGTGACTTGAGGAGCAGTGGCTAACGAAACCCAAAATAAAGGGTCCGTTGCAGTTTCGGTAATAAATCCAGGTGTATCACGCACCGAATTCGGCCCAAAAAATGGGTACACAATGTATGCGCCTTGATCTGCACCCCACACACCCAGCGTTTGACCAAAATCTTCATCATGTTTTTCCAAGCCAAATGAACTGGCAACATCTGCTAAACCTGCAATACCAAGCGTAGAGTTGATAAGAAAGCGCCCAAAATCCTCCACCCCTTGTTGCCCTTTACCCTGCAAAAAATCATTAAGAACAGTATTTAAATACGTGGCGTTGTCATAAAAATTGGAAACCATGTTACGAACATTTTTCGTTGTCACTGCCTGATAACCTTTTGCAATAGGCTTCAAACTGACTTTATCCACAGTCGTATTAAACGATTCTGTGCCACGGTTAAGGCCGATCAATGGATCATAATCATTTTGCACCGTAGCACAGCTAGGTAGCAAACACAGCAGTAGTATGAGAAATAAATAGCGATTCATGTTGGCAAGTATTAAAGACTGTCTTCTATTGATCAAGCTTAGAATTAAAAACTTACCTTACCCCTTGTATTTTTTATATCTGCGCCCCATAACTATCTCATGTTAATTAAACTAATCTTCTTTTTATTTATTGTTGTACCTCTACTTGAGCTCTATGTACTGATTGAGGTTGGTTCAGGTATTGGTGGTATCGCCACCATTGCTCTGTGCCTATTCACAGCCGCTTTGGGCGGTTTCATCATCCGTATTCAAGGCATTCGAACATTGCTTGCTGCGCAACAACAAGTGGCTCAGGGCACATTACCCGCAGAGCATGCGTTGCATGGCATATTTTTAGCTGTTGCAGGGCTGTTGTTATTTTTACCCGGATTGATTAGTGATAGTTTGGGTTTTTTACTACTTATTCCGGCAATACGTAAGCTACTTATGAAAAAAATCATTACCTTTTCTCCTACTCGCTCTGAAACAGTCGTGCTGGAAGCTGAAATTATTGATGAGCAACCAAAAATAAGACATTGACGCGCCGTATCATTCCCTACACATTACAGTTCTGCATACAATTAAGGAGCTTAAGCTTATGAACACATCAACTTTAACGACCTCAGCTACAAATTTGGCCGATGATCGCATTGATTTTTTAGGTAAAACATATGGCATGCTCGCCCTCTGCATTGCAGCAGGTAGTGCTGGTGCCTATTTCTCTATGGGCATGGCTTTTCCTCAAGAACACCCATGGATGATGTTGGGTTTGATGATTGCTGGAATTTTCGGTGTACAAATGGTTCGACACACACCAGTGCTTAACTTTGCAGCTCTATTGGGTTTCGGCGCAATCACTGGCTTGGCAATTTCACCCTTGGTTGGTTTTGTGGCTGCACAATCTGAAATGTTGGTGGCCCAAGCATTCTTAACCACAGCCGCAGCATTTGTTGGTTTAACTGCCTATGTGTTTATTTCTCGCAAAGATTTTTCATTCCTTAAGGGTTTTGTTTGGACTGGTTTGATTGCCATGATTGTACTTGGTCTATCCAACTACTTCTTCTTTGAATCAAGTACGTTGCAATTAGCTATGAGCGGCATGGGTGTTTTGTTGTTCTCTGCTTTTATTGTTTATGACACCTCAAATATTTTGCGCGACTATCCTAGCAACGAATATATTGCAGCGGCGCTAACCCTTTATTTGGATGTTTTCTTATTATTCCAAAACCTACTTATGATGTTCGGCATGCTAAATAACGACGATTAATTTCAATTGTTTATCTGATTGCTTATAAAGCTAGATTGAAAGGCGGCACTTCTATAGAGGTTGCCGCCTTTTTTATTTCTTCCCATACCTCAAGTGATATCCTTAAATGATTCAATCAGCGACACAATTTCATCATTGCCAACATCCTCAGCGATAAAACCCTGCCCAATGCCTTTGAGCAATACGTAGCGAATACGACTGCCAATATTTTTTTTATCATGCCCCATAGCATCCAACCATTCTGTTGCTGTAAATGTTGGTGGCGCGATGGGTAGTTCCAATGCAATCAAGGCCTTCACCATCGCAGCTTCTGTCCCTTGAGGTGCATCTCCCCGCATTTCCGATAAACGTGCTGCCATACGCATGCCAATCGCCACACCTTCACCATGCAAGTAAGCAGTGTAATGCGTCATAGCTTCAATCGCATGCCCAAATGTATGCCCTAAATTTAGCAACGCGCGTGCGCCCTGTTCTGTTTCATCTTGCATAACAATTTCTGCTTTATAACGGCAAGATTCTACAATGACTTTGTTAATCGCTGCCTCATCCAAACTAAGTAGGTTCTCAGCTTTATCTTCAATAAAATTGAAAAATTCGCGATCCCATATTGCACCATATTTAATGACTTCCGCTAAGCCTGCACGCAACTGCTTCGGCTCAAGCGTTTTTAAAACATTCGAATCAATCCATACCAAACGTGGCTGATAAAATGCGCCAATCATATTTTTACCATGCGGATGACTTACTGCAGTTTTTCCACCCACGCTCGAATCAACCTGTGCTAATAACGTCGTAGGCACTTGCACAAAAGGAATGCCACGACGGTAACATGAGGCTGCAAAACCGGTCATATCTCCTACCACGCCACCACCCAGAGCAATAATTGGTTCATTGCGTGATAGCCGTGAATCCATCAGCGCATCCATGATCGCTGACCATGTATCTACTGTTTTAAAATGTTCGCCATCAGGAAGGATATGCTTAAAAACCTTCCAGCCTGCTGTTGCAAGACTCTTTTCCACCACATCCAAATATAAGGGCGCCACGATATCATTACTTACTACCATACAGCGTTCGGCACTGGGAAATAGTTTACGGGTGACAGCTCCAATATTTTCCAGGCAGCCCGCCTGCAAATGAATATCATAGGAGCGCTCAGCTAGTCCTACATGATAAATATCAGCCTGATTCATATCCATTCCTTCCATCACTCAATAACCCTACAATCACATCCACTGCCTGCGCTGGACTCATCAGCGAAGTATCTACACGAAAATCTGCACTCATCTTATAATACTTACGCCGCTGACCATCTAGCTCTTTGGCTTTTGCCAATGCATCCACGCCCTTAAGTAAAGGACGATTCTTATCTCCTGCAATACGCTTAGCCAGTATTTCTGGCGGAGTATCAAGCCAAATTACTTTTCCAGCTTGCTTCATACGCTCGCGATTGGGCGCGGACATAACCGCACCACCACCCGTTGCCAGTACTTTGGCTACATTGTCCAAACATAAGGCTTGCAGTAACTCCGTTTCCAAAGCTCGAAACACACATTCGCCATCCTCTTCAAAAATACAGGGAATGGCTTTACCCGCCTTCTCAACGATTAGCTCATCCAAATCCACACACACCAAACCCAAACGGGCGGCTAAAAGCCGCCCGATCGTCGATTTTCCAGCTCCCATGGAGCCTATTAAACTAATCATCCTCTCTCAAACCAATACATATGGCTACTTAACGCTTATTTTCCCACTGTCGTCAGAATTTTAGGTGTGACAAACACTAATAACTCAGAACGGTTGTCTTTCTTTTGATTACGTTGAAATAAATAGCCTAAGATTGGAATTCTAGATAATAGTGGCACACTTTGTTTATTCCCATCAATAGTACGTGAATAAATGCCACCAATCACAACTGTTTCTCCATTATCCATATACACTTCCGTATTGATTTCTTTCGTACTGATACTTGAATTTGTGCCGGTCGCATCAGTCGTTGGACTGTTTTTGGTAATAACTAACTGCATAATCACATGATTGTCGGCAGTGATTTGTGGCGTCGCCGTTAACCTTAGTTCGGCTTTTTTAAAGGTAATAGTTGGAGGCGCTCCCGCTACACCAGCTACCGGAAATGCGACATCAAAACCTTGAGAAATCGTTGCAGGTTTAAGATTGGTCGTAATCACACGTGGATTTGAAATAATTTTCACTTCGCCTTCAGCTTCCAAGGCCGACAATTCCAAGTTTAAATTAAACACATTGCTCAATGTGCCTAAAGCAATGCCAATAGCTCCTCCGGAACCAGCTCCAACTGCAGCTGGCAAATCAACCAACAAACCATTTCCACCTGTTGCAATTCCTCCGTTGGACTTCGTCCCACCAATATTCACTGGATTAATCGTAGCACCGCCGGTATTAGCAGTATATTGGCCACCCCATGACACACCAATATCACGGGAGAAAGTATCTTGAGCTTCAACAATGCGACCTTCAATCAATACTTGTTTAATAGGTTTATCCACGACTGCAACCAAACGCTTAATGGCATTGATGGATTTTTCGGTATCTTTAATAATAAGCGTGTTCGTGCGTGCATCAATCAGAAAACTGCCTCGTGGCGATAAAATGCCGACAGTGGTCTCAGTCCCCCCACCCATACTGCCTCCTGCAGTAGCTGTCGGGGCAGCTGTTGAGGTAGCGCCACTTGTTTTTGTGGCATTTGCTGATGCACCCTCAATAATCTTTTTCACATCCTCAACTTTGGTATAACTCAAAGTAATAAACTCAGTAATAAGTGGTTCCAACTGCTGCGAACCGCGCTGGGCCTCCAGCTTGGTTGCGTATTCAGATCGTAATACTTCCATCGGAGCAACACGCATCACGTTGCCAGACTGTTGCTTACCAAGTCCGCGTGCTGAAAGAATTAGTTCCAATGCCTGATCCCAAGGCACGTCAACTAAGCGCATGGTTAACACGCCTGTCACATCATCCGACATAATAATATTTAAATCGCTCATCTCAGCGATAAGCTTTAAGGCATTGCGAATATCAATATCCTTGAAATCAAAAGTGACTTTTTGACCTGTGTAAGAAAATTGATCCCTTTCACCAGCATTCATGCGTGCTAGAGCCAAATCTTCTGGTTCAAAGTTAATCGTGAACACATTTCCCTGTTGAAAAGACGTCACACTCACTTTTTCACGCAACCGTGTTACAATGCGAACATTATCGCCCTGTTGGTAAGTATCAATTTGACGCACAGGACCTGGAAATGCACTAACATCTTGAGAGCGCTCTTGCCCTGGAAGCAGGTTAGATTTTTTCACATCAATAGTGACGTGGTCATCTTTTTCTCGAACATTAATGATAGGGTCTGTGCCATCCGTACGTATCATCACATGAGCAATACGATCATCTGGTTTAAAGTCGACACTCTCAACCTCTAGCATATTGGCCTTTTTCTTCGCGACTACGCCACCCAAACGTATGACCATTTCACCAGCTGTTGCATCAATTTGCTGATGCATATCTGTACTTGGCAAAAGCTTAACCACTAGGCGCACACGATCATCAGCTTGCCCCACCATCACAGCATTAATACGTTGCGTTGCATATTGGAAATTCGTTTCTTTCAAACCTGAAGATGCTCCCCAAAAATCCAAAATTAACTGCCTATTCCCTTGTGTCATGAATGCATTGTGATTGCTGTCCATATGCTCGCCACGTAAGACTAACTCAGTTACAGAACCCCGGTCTCGGACCTCAATATTTTGAATCACAGCATGTGCAGCAGTACTACTTTTTTGTTGATCTTTTGCACCTGAAAAACGTACAATCAATGTGTTATTCTTCTCTTTAATATCATATGTAAGAGCTTCACTCAAACTTACTTCAAGACGAACAGCGCCCTTATCACTCACAGGATATACACTTGTCACACCATCACCAGATGACTGCAAGGATTTGATGCCATCGCCCAAAGTTGCGCCTGGGAAACTCAAAACCAATCGTGGTGGACCATCTAAATCAAATACTTGATAGTTCAGTGTCCCATTACTTTCAATGCGTAACACATCGCCAGCATCCGTATCCGATAATGCCATGTCAGTAATTTTAGCTGCTTGCACTACAGAGGATAAGCCCAATGTTGCAAGCAACACACATATTGAAGCCAAGTATTTTAGAGAATTACTTTTGCCGTTCATCGTGATTCCACCTGATTGATTTTTATTCACCTTAGACTCCTAACACTTACTTACGTTTACGGCCTTTTTGTTTTTTTCCAGCATCTTTTTCAATAAACCGGTAGGTGATTACATTTCCCTTCACTACCAAATTGCCTGCTGCACCCTGCGTAATGTGCAAGTTTTTAATCGCCACAATCCGAGACATTTCACCCACCCTTTTCAAAAAAGTAAGTAATTGGCGGTACGTACCCTTCACGCTAATATCTACAGGCACTTCCGCATAGATCTGTTTCGCACTCTCACCTTTCGGTCTAAATGTACTAAATTCTAAGCCTGAATCTCTTCCTGCCCAAGTAACACTTTCCAATAAGTTCGGAATTTGTGATTTTTTAGGCAACATATTCAAAGCGACCTTCAGCTGTATTTCAAGCTTTGCAAACTCCGCCCGCTTCCTCGGTAAGTCCTGAGCTAATTTTTCATTTTTCTTCAATATAACCCGCTGCTGTTCGACCTGCGCCTGTTGCCGTTCAATATTTTGCTGAAGCGGTTGCCAGCCTAAAAAGAAGTAGCCTACAATAATCACAATTAAAATCACCGCTAGAGCAACAACCTTTTGCCATAGTGGCAATGGTAGCAATGGCCGCAAAAAGTCCATATTCAAGGCATCTGTATTCATTTTTTGCCACCTTGCTGGCTATCCTGTTTAACTTCAGCCAATCGACTCAATGTCATATCAAAACTGCGTACAGGCACACCGTCAGCTTCTTTTCTAACAATTTGCTGCAATGAAACATTGCCTAATAACGGCGTTTGATCCAAAGAGCGCATAAAGTTTGCAATAGCTTTGTTGCTCTCCCCAAAACCCGCAAGTTTTAACTGTCCAGATTTATCCACAATAGAGTTCAACCATACATTTTCTGGTATCGCTTTCGACAGCGCTGCCAGTGTCTGCAATGATTCAAAACGCCCTTGCTGGAGTTCATCCACCAATGCCAGCTTACGTTCCACATCAACCCGCAATTTATCCAAATTTCTTATTTTACCAATTTTTTTCTTTAAAATCATATTCTTAGCTTGCAATTCCCCAAACTCAGTTTGCAAGTCTGACAACTCTCCATTGCCATATATATTTATAAATATCAAAACCGTTGCTGTCAAAGCAATTGAACCAAACAACCAGCCCAAGTGCTGTAGGATTTGTTTTGTGCGTCGCTCGGGGCGATAAGGGAGGAGGTTTATGCGAATCATGTGTCAAAGCCCCTGAGCGCAAGCCCTATCGGCACCATCATCATAGGACCAATGCGTTCCAAATGTTCCTGATTAAATTTCTTTTTATTGATTTTTATTTTATCAAACGGATTCACCACTTCAGTTTCAATACCTAAGCGTTGCTCCAATTCAACACCAATCTCAGGTATTAACGCAGTGCCACCCGTTAGATACAACTTCTGTACAGGGTATTCAGCATGGTTAGCGGCATAAAAATCAAGCGAGCGAACCAGCTCCGAAGTTAAGCCTACATAAAAACGTTCAATCGCTTCAGGACTCACATCATGAAAAGAACTTTTTTTCATTTCTTCTGCTGCTTGGTAGCCCAAATTATGTTCTTTTTGAATTTCTTCAGTTAAATTTTGTCCGCCATAGAACTGATCACGTACAAATGCCATTTGCCCATTTCTTAAAATATTAATATTCATCAAGTTCGCGCCAATGTTGACCAAACCAATCGTCTGGCTATCTTCATCATCAAACGATTCTAGTGCTACATCATTATTGACTAATCCTAGCATTTCCGCCGCATTTTCCAATGCAAAAACAGCACAGTCAACACACTTCGCTTCCAAACCAGCTTCACTCAGAACTAACTGGTAGTCATCAACAATTTCCCGCTTACACGCCACGAGCACAACATCCATTTGTGATTCATCATTAGCATCCCCACCAAGAATCTGAAAGTCCAAATATACATCATCAATATCATAAGGCACATGCTGATCCGCTTCGAACTCAATTTGAGTTTCTAACTCAAATTCTGTCACGGTTGGCATGCTCACTGATTTAATAATAACAGCATTGCCCGACACTGAAATTGCAGCCTTTCGCACCGACGGCTGAGCCTCTTCGAGCGCATCAAGCAATGCCTGAGACACTGCCATAGAGTCAATAACCGTATTTTCAACAATCGCATCACGAGGCAGCGGCACAACAGCCATTGCCTTTAATTCATAGCCTGATCGCGTATGGGCTAACTCAACTAGCTTCACGCCCGTCGAGCTAATATCAATCGCTATTAATTCATCATTTCTTGAAGAAAAAAGCCCCACTTGCCCTCCCATCTTGATGTGTTACTCACACATATATACGCAACATAGCTTAACAAAAAGGATATTGTCAAGTTAACTTTTAATATTTTTTGGAAAATTTTATCAAATAACGTGAAATTTCAAGCAGATCAGCATCACTAATCTCCATTGCTTTCATGTCGGTTGTTCTACCTGCAACAGCTTGACGAAGAATTGGCAGCAACCTGCCCTCTGTACGCGCAAAACGTGTACTTGGGTCGATAACTGTTGAAGCTAGGGGCCGCAAACCTTTTTTCTTCTCCACACCCGCTGTATGACAACTAGCACAACGTGCACGCCACAGAGAGCCCCCTATATCACTTTTAGATAACCGTTTATTCCCGACAGACGGAAGCGCCATCATATCTTTAGTTTCTACTCGATACTGGGGAGGAATATTTGCCTTATTATTAGTAAAATGCATTATCCCTGCTGAGTCCTTCCATTTATAGATTCTATCTGCTCCTGCCACTTGCCACGACAAAAGGAAAAATGAAGAGGCTATAAATAAATATAGTATTTTACTTGCCGCACGCACTTACAGCCCCTCTCTGGCATAACGTCGCATAACAATTGTTGTTGTATTTACGCTAAGATTATCCACTGATTGATTATCATACACCAAGACCGCAGAAGCTTTACCTTTATTTTCCATAAATGCGCCAAACCCAGTGATAATTGCCCCGTTAAAATAACCCGTTGGTGGCAGCGTTAAACTGTTATTTCCCGTCTCCCACTCCAACGGTCCAGGCGTGTAAGTCACCCCTGAAATATTCGTGACATGATGAATATCCACCAAGCCTCCAGCATACATTTGAGCTGGAATATCTTTCCATGCAGAAGTCATTAATCCATAACCTGATGGATCACTGCCATCCACATAAAAATACCGACCTTGGTCAAGTGTCAACTCAGCAGTGCGACTTGCCCCCACATCAATCGTTACTCCAGCCACCGCTTTCATATTAAATGGTGAGCCTTTCGGATAAGTGACATCATTCCAGTCATAACCATATCCAGCATTCCCTGCAGAATGCGTTGCCGCCAAGCCGACTGTACCTGTAAGTAGCGCATTCCAATCCGCAGCTTTCATGTCCAAAGCAGCCAATGCCACCTTCCAACCATGCATATAGCCACTGGGTGCTAGCAGGTGAAACTTATCACCATCATTATTTGTCATTGTTGCAGTATTTGAGGTAGTACAGTCCTCCGAACCAATACAAAAACTATCATTCATTGTTGCTGGAAAATCATCCATCGGCCATGAATTAGCATCCGATTTTTTCGCTGTCTCATGCATTAACTGATAATAATAGTCCAGCCGAGCATGCATCGCTGCATTCGTGAATAGCGTATTAGCATAAGTTTTCGCTGCGCCAGTCAAGCCTCCCGCAACCTTCATCTTATCAGCCAATACATTCAACTGTGCTTTACCATTAGCGCCCCCCACAATCTTCATCAGATCCATTTCACCCATAATCTGATTAGCACTTACTGGAAGCATTCCTTCTGAGTTTGGAAACCAGCCACTCGTCGGACTTGCTAAATTTACTGGTTTAGCGGAAGAACCTATTGTAATCGTTCCAGCAGCATTCGCAGTGGGAAAATTCGTTGGTGCCGCGGCATTGTGAAGCCCAGGGTTAACCGTATCCATCAGCTCTAATTCCATTCGTGCATCCACCGCCTCAAATGGCGTGACCAAATGCTCATAAACCGTCACTGGCAAAGCCGTCTTTGAGGGCTTTCCATCTGGATATACTGGCTTAGTACCGCTAGCTACAGAAACACTCGGATCAAAAAAACCATTACCATCCATATCTGTGAAAAAATCATACAATATTGAACCATACACAATCAGCTTGGCTTTCGGGCCAAGCTTGCCATCACCATCCAGTTTCGTTGCAGAGCCATCATAGGCTCCTCCCACATACAAGCCTGTTGTTGGGGTAGCTGTATCATATGCCAGCACCGCTTCCGTACCACCTTTATAATTTGCACATGTCCCCAAGCTTGCTTGATAATAAACCGGGTACATCACCCTCACCATACCAAACATAGGAATGCCTTTGGCTACATTGTATTCGAATTCTGCTAGGCTCAAACGCCCTGAAACTGGTGCTGTCGCGACATAACTTGGCAAAGCGTCTACAGCAAGACGCAGGGCTTCGGCCTTAGCGCAAAACGCCCCGCTTGCCGCACCATTGCAAGTAAACTGTTCTGCCGCCCAGCGGTAAGCATCCAAATTAAAAAGCTGCTTGTTCGGATCTGCCGGATCAAAATAGTCAAGCGGCGTCGAGGCAAGTAATGGCTGACTCACCAATAAAGATGGCAGATTGGGATCGGGAAGGTTGGCGCCAGTCCCATCCAACGTCGTGCTCAATAAATTTGCACGTGCGCCAGATGTCGCACCATGACCGCTATATACGATCATTGGATCACTATCCATCGTTGCAACAGTGGTGGTAGATTTCCCCTTGCGAAAACTTTTCTCCCCAGGGCCTGTACTTGTATTCGAAGCAAATGCTACCCCTGAAGGTGATTTCTTAAGCACATACTCAGCTTGGGTAGCCTCAATCAGCCAATCAATTGTCGCATACGATGGCGTTGTGACTGGTGTTGGCGTATCACCTTTTTTATCCTTCCCCCCCACTGGTATTGCATGATGCGCACCATCACATGCATCCTGCCAGGTGGCATAGGCTGGCGCATTGGTCATCGCACTCACCCCTTCAAGTTGTGAAGTGGCAGAAAGTTGAATTTCCCGCAACATTTTACGTGAATCATTACCCCCAGGAATTCCTGAACGACCTAAAGAGTAAACGGCAACATTACAATCTGAGCAGGCTCCGGCTAATGGTGAAGAAATATATGGGTAGGCAGGAGGTGCCTGTTTATTAAATCGCGTGGCCCACACCGCCACTTGTGGCGTATTAACAGTCGCCCATTGCGCATTTGGCACTCCAGCCATCCCAGCAGCAGTTACATTGTAAACACGATACCCTGTTAATGAACCCTGTATAGCAGCATCTGTAGGTATGGCTGTTGTTCCACTAGCTGCCTGACTATAGATTCCAGAGACAGCTGTGCCGGCGCTTGCGGCGGCCACAACCGCATCTTTCTCAGCGGCACCTGCAGGGCTATCGTACGCCCAGTAGGCATAGTTTTCAGCCAGACCTGCACTCGCTGCAGCTAGCGCTTGTCCTGCCACTACAGAAGTAGCTGAGACCTGAGTTTGAACCTTTGATTTCATCAATAAAACCGTTCCAATAATGGTCAAAATCGCCAAAATAATAATCACAGAAATTAAGATGAAACCCTCTTCACTGGGGCTTTTTACTTGCGTTTTTTTTGAAATATTGTCGCAATTCATATTAAACTCCTGCCATTCAACTAATTTACTACCGCCATAGGATGCACTTGCACGTAACGCCAAATACGCTTATTTACGGTCGGGTTCCCTAACACATCTTGAAAAACCCCTTGTTTGTAAGCTGCCTGCACAGCAACTTCCACAAGAATCGTATAACCAGGCACGGGGACTACCGCCCCTTCTGAGTTGTTGATCAATAAGTCGGTCAATCGATTAGGAATATTTAAAAAACCAGCTGGTCGGACAAGGTCGTCTTTGAATACCTTAAAAAACGTCACATTGGAAAGGATTTCTTGATTCGCATTCCCAGTGCTATCAAGCACCGAGGCCTCCCTATCATAACGCAAGCTATTACCGATTAGTGCATACTTTCGCTGCGCCTGCGAGTTAACCACACCGTTGGCAGTGTCCCACACCCAAAATGTCAAACTACTCGTAGGAGCCACTCCTGCAAAATTAGCATTTTCCACTGGATTGGGGCTTACAACACCCACAGGGCTAACCATCAAAGCAGCACGCAGGTCTCCAGCGATAAATTTGATAGCAAACTCCAAGTCTTGCACGGCATCCACTCGTCGATTCTGGTAATTATACTCCGTACTGTGCTGTAAAAAGCTAAAAAAAAGACCAGCCATAATTACCATAGCAATAAGTAATGACACCATCAATTCAATCAGCGTAAAGCCCACCTCTTTGCCTCTGTCCACACATGCTTTTCCGCTATGGATATGCATTACCGAACTGCCCGTGAAATAAGCGTCGTGCTTTTGGCAACATTATGATCACTCCAGTTAATCGTAACGCTAACTGTCACTCCTTCTTGCGCAGTTAGACTGGCAGGTTGAGCCCAGCCTACAGGTTCATTGTCGGGCGTAATAACAACATTGGATGTTACATTTGGAATAGCTGTATTCTGATTTCCTGCTAATGGCGTGCTTGCATTGCCCAACACCTGAGCAATTGAATCTGCCATGACTGATTTTGCAATACTTGCCGCATCTATTCGACTCTCACTTGCTTGGTTAGAGCGCATCCCTGTAATCAACATGCTTCCCATTGCAAACATAATCACTGAGCCCACCAACAGAGATACCATAAGCTCTATGAGAGTAAAACCTTGTTGACTACTCATGAACATACGCCCCCGGTACAGGTTTTTCTAACATCAACGCGGCCTGTCACAGGATTCACTAGAACATAAAACATTTTTGCAGATCCAGGAGATGAGACTCGCATTGTCAATGTCGTAGCTGTACCTCCAGGCTGAAAGTTAATTGCATCGGTATTATCCACCCCCAGAGCACAAGTTCCACATACAAAATCCTCTAGTGTTACGTTCTGGAATGTGTGTGTCTGTCCACGCACATCAACAAGGGTGTTCGGACTCGCCGCTGCTCCCGTATAATTAAAAGTTGTAGTCTGAGTTGCGCCTTGAGAAAGAGCTGTTAACCTAGTTTGTTGCAAAACACTGACAATTTTCTCTTTAGCTGAATCCACCCGTGCATTCCCCCTCCAGCTGGAATATGCACCCCCAGAAATTGCAAGTAAGGTGCCGATAATAGCAATCACTATCATAAGCTCTATCAGGCTAAATCCGCGCTGATTTAAAAAACTTTTTTTATTGCCAGTAATTACGTTCATAATTGGTCACTATCCTCTACATCTATATATAAATCTGTGATTTGCATCACTATAGATTGAAGCGCAATCTTTAACAAATACTAAATAACTAGATCAAATAGCAGACTTTAAACCCCCTTTAAAACCAATAAGCCACTGTATAAGACAATCATTTTCAATTAAACTCCGCCCATGCGCATATTAACCATCTTGTTAAAAATAAGTTTCTCCTTCATATTTATCGGCGTATTATGCGCAACAGCAGGCTATTTTTACTTTTCGAACAACCTTCCCAATCTAACCGTTCTGTCTGCCTATCAACCGCCCTTGGTCTCGCGCATTTACAATACGCAAGGCGATTTGCTGGCTGAATATGCGGATGAGCACCGTATTTTAACGCCTTTTGAGGAAATTCCTAAACGCGTCCGAGATGCCTTTCTTGCCGCAGAAGACCAGCAGTTTTATAAGCATATAGGCATCAACCCTGCCCGCATTGCCTCTGCAATGGTTGCTAATATTTTGGCTGGGCACAAAGTGCAGGGTGGCTCCACTATCACTCAGCAAGTCGCCAAAAACTTTCTCCTTACCTCTGAGCGCACTTACACGCGCAAAATAAAAGAAGTGATCCTCGCTCACCGTATCGAAAAGTCCTTTTCTAAAAATGATATTTTATACCTTTATTTAAACCAAATTTACCTTGGTCGCGGTGCTTACGGGATAACATCCGCTGCTTGGCGCTACTTTGGCAAACGCCTTGATGAGTTAACGCTATCTGAATGCGCCATGATTGCAGGCCTCCCCAAGGCACCGGGGAAGTATGCGCCGCACCTTAACCATGATTTGGCGCTCAAACGCCGCAATACGATTCTTTATTTAATGGAACGCAGTGGTTATGCCAAAGCTGAAGATGTCGCTCAAGCGCTTAAAGAGCCGCTTATTGTCGCGCCATTACCTAGCAACCACCTTAGTGATGCATACGCCGAAGAAATTCATCGCCAACTGGTCGAACGTTTTGGACTTCGTACGCTGCGCCGCCAAGGCTTAAGCGTTGTTGTACCGTATAACGAACAAGCCGAAGATGCTGCCATACACTCTGTCCGCAAAGGTATTCTCGATGTCGAACAACGCCAATTCTACCGCGTACCAACCCAACTCTCCCCCAAAACATGGGCAGATACACTTGAAACTTGGGCTAAAGCACAAAAAGACTTGAAAGCTCCACTGGACAGTGGCCAAATCACTCCTGCTTTGGTCGAAAAAGTCTTGCCAAGTGGCGACTTACAACTCAACGATGGCAGAAACAAATGGCAACTAAGCAAGCCAAAGTGGCGTTGGGAAAAAATCAAAAAAGCCACCCATGCAGAAAAAAACAGTCCCGAACAACTGGCAAAAAAAACCAACCATCCTCGCACATGGATTGTTGGCGATGAAGTCTATTTACAAGGTGATGGCAAAGGCGGTGTGCGCTTAACTCAAAAACCATCCATTGAATCCGCCCTCTATGCCATTGATTTAGAAAAAGGCACTGTCTTAGCCCGTGTTGGCGGCTTTGACTTTAAATTCGGCGGCTTTGACCGTGTTTCGCAAGCCAGACGACAACCCGGCTCCGCATTCAAGCCTTTACTCTATGCCACCGCCATGGAACAAGGCTTTACGCCTGCCAGCATTGTAATGGATACACCCATGGTATTCGATGCCAATAACGCAGATAATTTCTGGCGCCCTGAAAATTATAAAAATAAATTTGCTGGCCCGGTCACCCTCCGTGATGCCTTGGAACATTCCCGCAACCTGTCTGCTATCAAGCTCTTACAGGATGTCGGTATCCGCACATTTACAGACAAATTACGCGATTTCCCTTTTGACCATGAGTTTCCAGCTCAACTTGCCATTGCACTGGGGGCAACCGAAGCGCCACTTGAACAACTCACCGAGGCCTACATTGCCTTAGCCAGCCACGGGCAGAAATGGAAGCCTGTTAGCATTCAGCAGGTACAAGATCGTACAGGCCGCACACTGCGTCGCTCTGTTGCAGGCCATCGTTGTCAAATTTGTCATGTCGGGCCTGTACTATCGGCAGGCGAAGGCATGCACCCCGCCGAACAAATTCTTGACCCCAGCAGTGCATTTTTGACCACCAATATGCTAAAAGGTGTGGTTGAGCGCGGCACTGGTCGTCGAGCGCGCGCGCTAGGTCGCCCTGCAGCGGGTAAAACAGGCACAACCAACAAACAGGTCGATGCTTGGTTTATTGGTTATACACCACAAATATTAACAGGTGTATGGACAGGGCGGGATATCCCTACGCCCATGGGCAGGCATGAAACTGGCTCGCATGCAGCACTGCCTACATGGCTATCTGCGATGCAGGCTTTTCATAAAGGCAAGGTCAAAAAAGATTTTGTTGCACCGGCTGATATTGAATGGGTGATGATTAACCGTAAAAACGGCAAACTCGCAGGCTCTCAAACAGAGCACCCATTCTTAGAGTCTTTTCGCGAAGGCTCTGCGCCAACAGAGGTGGATCAGCCCAAAGACAAGCTGCTAGACAATGAAGGTGAGGTGCTTGATGATGAGCTATAAAGCTTATATTAAGACCTACTCTCACTACCTAGCCTCTTAGCAACAACCATCCCTCTTTCGAAAAACCTATAAATGCTTTGAAAACCTGCTTCAAACGAGTGCGAATAAAGCTACATTTCACACAAGCACCATTGGCCATTTGCTGACGCACTTCATAACGTGGATAAATCGTTTCACGCCAGAATTCCATCCGATGGCTGAAATCAGGCATCATGCGTGCAAAGATACGCTCTGCTAAAAAGGGAATGATTTCATGGCGCATAAATCTATGAAACAAACGCCTCTCGACAAAACCCATGGCAGGTCGAATATTATCCAACACTGACTCGGGTACATCTGCACCCAAATGCTTCTGGACATACGATAAGGCATAAAAGCATGGCCGCTGCAGAGCATATTCCTGAATGCCAAGCAACACCTCTTCCCAGCCCTCATCCGAACTAATCTTGTTTGCCAACAAAGCAATGTCATACAGCCATATCAAGCGCTCAAATGAATGTTTCATGGCATGAAAACACAAATACGGCAACTCGATTTTTCTGCCAATCAATAGTGCTGTTTCACCTGCTAGTTTGCCATGCTTTGCCTCTGTAAAAAAATCTAAGGCACGCAGTGGCGTTAAATGTTCCCATGCCTGAATACGCCCAATGCCCAACGGATCATCATGCAAATCAAGCGATACGTCACCACGCACAAAAATATTGCGATATACATAATCTGGGCGAAACCCAATATCCCATAATACCTGCTTTGCATCCATCATTTGGTTATCATTAAATAACAAATCAATGTCACTCTGCGGCCGCAAGTAAGCATTTTTACCATATAGCCTTTCTGAAACAGCCAAGCCTCGCATACAAATCACTGGCACATCCGCTATATTCAATGCTTCCAAAACTTGTGCGCACACATGATTCATTCGTAAGTAGCCAGCCTGCTTCTCACGCAAACCATAAGCATCGTGAACTTCCACAGGTATTCCGGGTATTTCAATAGCTCCAATCATCGGCAGTAACATGCCATCAACACCTTCATGCATGGAGCGCATCATCAGATTTTCATCACGATAATCCGCTAAGTTCAGGGTGAAATTTTGCGCCAAAATTTGACATAATCGCTGACGCGACGATTGAACAATAGAATTAGAACTAGCCATAGGGGCACAACTTAGTCTAAACTTCGTTTCGGTTCCAGCCGAAATATTAGAACAAGCAATGAATACCGAGGTCTACCGATGAATAAGCCAACAGAAACACCATCTATGAATAATGAGCAACAAGCCAGACGTAAATTATTAAAGATGGCAACCTATGTTCCACCAGCCATTCTCGGAGTCATGATTGGCGGTAACAAGATTGCTGAAGCCGCTGCAGCAGCCACGACTAAAAAATGTGGTGGAGGAGGAACTATTGTTGTCTCGGCCAACGGTAATGCTTGCTGCCCATGTGTAAAAAACAAGGCCGGCAAAGCGTGTGCTCAGGCTAAGTGTAAGCTCGGCAACACCGCTTTCTGCAAGAAGACAAACACGAAAGGCGGAAAGGTAGGCGGGTAAATTAATAATATTAATTAATTCTAGCATCCTAAATATAAGTCACTTATGAAGCGACACTTAAGTTCCAATAAAGCTTCCGCACCTGTCATAGTACATTTATCAAAATATCGCTCCATACTTGTTTTCCACATCAGTGAAAACGAACTTACGCTTGAAGCCGATGGTCATGATGCCAGCATCTCCGGCATATTTGCAGAGAGTTTAAGTCAATTAATGGCCGACAAAGCACAAATACAAGATATTCAACGCCTAAAAGTGTTGGAAAAGCAGCATGTTTGGCTACAAGGCTTGAGCCAGGCATCTATACACAAGCAATCATTACAACCCTTATTCACAGGCGAGTCCCTCGGCATGTTATTTATTGAAATGACCGATCAGTGCAACGAGCGGTGCATTCATTGTTATGCCAGTTCTAGCCCTGACTGTAATGATTTCCTTAGTCTTAATGAAATCAAACACTGCTTGGATAGCGCCCGCAATATGGGCCGACCTTTTGTTCAATTTACAGGCGGTGACCCACTCATTCACAAAGAATTACTTGCCGCAGTAGCATATGCTTCAAGCCTCGATTTCCAAGGCATTGAGGTCTACACCAATGGATTACTCCTTTCTGAAACACTTTTGCAGAAACTCGCCCCGTATCAGCCACGTATTTCATTTTCACTTTATGCCGATCGTGCTGACATACATGATGCTATCACCCAATTACCTGGCAGCTGGGGAAAAACACTCGCCGCCATGAAGCGCGCAAAACACATGGGATTTGATATCCGTGCGGGCATCGCCTTGATGCCTGAGAATATTGAATGCCATGATCGAATGGTTCCTTTCCTTGAAAAGGAAATCGGCCTAGATGCCGAACATGTGCGCTTTGATCCTGTCAAACAAACGGGCCGCGGCCAATTTATGGATGGTGCCAAACAGATTCTTATCGCGCCCTCACACGCACCTCAAACAGGCGATATTCGTCGCGGCAAACTTTGCATTGCTGCTAACGCTAATGTTTATCCATGTGTGTTTTCTCGGAAAATATCATTGGGAAATATCCGTAAGCAATCACTGCCTAACATCATTGAACAGCTAAGCTCGCGAGAGGCTGCGACACCATCAGCTGAACGCTGGAAGTCTTGCCGTGAGTCATTAAGCTGCGGGGATTGTCAGATGATTGCCTATGCCTTGGGAGCAGAATAAACATGAGTGAACAAACAGCCTTTAGCATCCCTGAATATCCAACCAAGCGCCCTAGCCTCATTGGCGAAGAGTTAACCGGCATGGACGAAACCATTTATGTTGATGCTGATAATGGCAGTCATGTCTCTGTAAACATCATTGGCGCAGCTATTCTTGAATTATGCGATGGCTCACATACGGCCGAACAAATCACCGATATCATCGTCGAGTCAGTCAATGGTGATGCCCAGCGTATTCGTAAAGATACCCGTAATATTTTATTGGAGTTTGCCGCTTACGGCGTATTTATCGAATGACCCAACATTTTCGCTTCTGTGTCGGCCATATTGTGGTCGACATTGAATCTGAACATCCCGATTGCAGTCGCGACCTTGCAGGCATTGTCAGCCTTTATCAAAAAAGTACTGCCACACCCCATATTAGCTTTTCTATCACCACCCATGACGATCACATCCACTTGTTTATCAATGGTAAGCACCAATGGGGCGGCTCCGATGCGGGCGAAGTCGTTGCTGGCTTTGAAGTCTTTCTTTACACCCACATTGTTGAAAACCTAGTCCCTGGACTTGAATCCCTGCATGCCGCAAGTATTGCCATAGATGATAAAGCCTGTCTTTTTGCAGGTGTTTCCGATGCAGGAAAGAGTAGTCTATGCACCAAGGCCGTGCTTAGTGGCTGCGCATATTTATCTGATGAGTTTTCACTCATTTCAGAGCAGGGAACAGTCACGGCTTTTCCAAGACCTTTGCAATGGGGCAAAGAGGAGCACCCCGCATTTTCACGCATTGAAATGCAAGCATCCCCTTTACTTAAGCATGCCACATTCCAATTCCCAGATACCCAAGGAAACATTATCAAAACACTGCTTTGGCTACCCCAGCGTGTGCAATATACACCTTTACCCTTGCAGTGGGTTGTACTACCCCGTTACCAAGCCGATGCCCAAGCTGCCGAGCTTAAACCCATTCGACGTGGCGAGGCATTGATGGAATTACCCCAACATTTACATCACCAACAGCGCCCCGATTTAATGCTGCAAATGTTGAACAAGCGTATACCTGATAATGTACTATTTTATCGTTTGAAATTCTCAGACGTGCACGTCGCTTGGGAAACACTTAAACATCAGTTTTCCGTATAGTTTTCGACACCTTATATACTATATACAATGTCTGCCATGCAATAGATAAGCTGGCCTTCAAATCACGCGAGTCCCATGCCCCCAATAAACGCCATGGACGCCTGTTGCGATATTCAAAGAACAATACAAGCAAGCGCTTACACTTCTTCCATATACTGCTGTATTCGGAGGCATCCCATTCAGGATCATGGTAACATGTTGCTATCATACGCACATAATCCGCCTTTGAATGCTGCAAACATGCTTCTTCTAGCTGCACATCATGTGCACACAACTGATAGTAAGCCGATAACAAGCCCGCCCCATCAGCTTCTGCCAAACATGTCCAACCCGACACCCGTGGGTTAACCTCCATCACATACCAATCCCCATTGGCTGCTTGCTTACACTCCACCTCGGCAAAACCGCGCCATTGCAACCCAGTTAATAGCTCGCATGCACCTTCATACAACTCAGGAATCCATTCGGCCTTGGCGGCAAGGGTCTCGCCAAAAGGCCCAAATTTGGTGTCTGCTACACGCAAGCGCCTGCCGGTAAATCCGCGCACGGGCCGACTCTCGGCATCAAATAATACAATCGCTGATGCCATGCTCGTGACGGGTCCATCAATATAATCTTGAATGCGATACACAGCATCCTCGTCACTTTGCAAAACAAACTCTCGCAAACCCTCTGCACTTTCAAACTTTCGAAAGGCATTACGGGTACTTTTAATGATTAAAGGAAAACGCTCATTATCAATATTTTTCAGCAAATCCCGCGCAAAAAGCGTATGCATTGGCGCAATTTTCAAACTACCAATATCTGAAAGCTGTTCAACATCAAGCGCCTTTTCCATCGATTCGAAGCTCGGAACCAAAAAACACATGCCAATACTTTCAAGAAAGTCCTTATACTTAGCTGTAAACTGTGCCATGTCATCCACACAAGGCAACCAAACACCTTGTAGACCCGATAGCTTCCATTCACGCGCATAGGTACCAGCAATCACTTCACTTAAACAACGCATTTCAACGCATTTATCAATATAAACACTGCTCTTCGCCCATGGTTCCATCGGCCAACATGAACCAGATAGCGGCATACCCGCTCGCCCTGCGGCTTGTGCCAAAGCGAACATTTGAGAATCCTGAAAATCATGGATAATCAATGGCATTTTATTCTTATTCATAGGTCACTTTTCCGCATTGTCACAGCTAAATTGTGGCTGTTCAGATTGCCGCTGGTTTGTTTGATAACAAGGCAAAAAAACGCAGCTTACTACTGTAAGTGAGTATTTTTCAACGCTGATATCGGACAAATCAGGGGTGAGCAGGATAGTTACATTCAACGTGGTAATCTCCTTGCAAGCAGCATAGCCAACAATGCCACGCTTGCACAAGCATAAAATGCCACTGAAAAACCATACGATTGAACAATCAAACCGCAACTCATAATGCCAACCGTTGTCCCCAGTCCGAAACCTGTCGCTGAAAACCAGCCCTGCGCCGCAGCGTGTCGGTGCGGCGGAGCTAGACGCTTCACCCAAGTCACTGCTGCAATATGAAATGCCGCAAAGCTAGCCGCATGTAGACACTGCAATATGATTAATAGCCACCAAACATGACTCCAGCCCGTCCCTAACCAACGTAAAGCGGTTAACAGCAAGCACACCAGCATCACCGACATCAAAGACATGGATTGAATCGGTTTTGCCCATCGCCACATCAATATAATTTCTGCTAAAACGCCTAGCACCCAAAAAATACCCACTTGCCAGCCACTATAACCCGCATCTAAAAGGTAAAGGCTAAAAAAGCCGTAATATGCGCCATGCGAAAGCTGCATAAGGAAACTGACCACAAACAACAGCAATAACGTCGCTGAAAATCCCGAGTATGCCATATCGGGTATCTCAACATGCTCAATGCTGGGAAAGCCTCGCCCTGCAAATGCCATCACCAACATTAACACGACCAAAAACCATGGAAACCATGCCAATGATATTTCACCAAACACAACACCGCCGAGTAACGAGGTTGCGACAAAACCAATCGAACCCCATACCCGTAAACGTCCATAATCTGCCAGCGCTGCTTCAGATACATGGATGGATAGCCCGTCTGTCAATGGCAATACTGCTGCCCACAACATGCCAAACAGTAAAATGATGCTAATAAAGGCTGGCGTGTAAGAAGAGGCTACATTAAACAATGCCACACACAGCGCCGCCAAACATGATGCCAAGACAATAAAACGCCCCGCAGCCATGCCTCGTGTATCAAGCCAGTAGCCACTACATGGCGGTGCAATCACTTTGGCTGCTGCCAAAAGCCCCGTCATCATACCAATCACCACCACGCTATAACCCAAAGATGCAAGGTAAACTGGGAAAAAAGGCAGAATTAAACCCATCGCCGCAAAGTATGCCGCATAAAAAAGGCGGATATGGTGTAAGGATGCTGATGTGACCATGCTGCGATGCTAGCCTGCTTCGACATAGGCACAATAGTACTTTCAAGACTTGCTGATCCAGCGATTTCACGGCACATTACAGCCATGCTTCGTTTTCTTTACTTTATCATTTTTTGTGGTCTTACTGCATGCAACATCAATCCTACCGGCATTCAAATGCAGGCAGGTTGGCAAGCTCGATCACTGGCTGCATGGCATGATCATCACCCTGATATGATGGTTTTTTCTAAAGATGGCAAGTGGCTATATATCAGCTGTGAAACACAAGCCAGCCTGCTATCTCCCAGCTTAATTGCCATTAATTTAGAAAACAATCAACAACATACGCTTTTATTCGGCTTGGCACGTGCCGACGCCCTAAAAATGTCACCCGACGGTAGCCTTTGGCTAGGCGAGGAAGTCCCAGATGGTCTTATTTGGCGCATTACCGAGCCGAGCAAACTCCCCGATGAACAACGCGTCGACCGCATGCAATTACAAAGCTCACACCCTGCTATCACTCCTTTACTGCATGCAGGCCGCTTTTCACATGAAGGCCTAACATTTTCCCAAGATGGGCGCTTTGCCTACATGGCAGATGAATGGAAAGAAGGCTGTATTTATCGCTATGACATGCGGACTAGAAAGCTTTATGTGCTACATAAAAAGAAGGGCTGGATTGCCATTCGCGAACCCAATAACGCCCGTATTGATGCAGAGAAATTACATGGCCAGTATTTTGACCGTATTGAAGATATGGAAACATTACCTGACGGCCGTGTTTTACTCGCTGAAACCGGCACAGGGAAAATATTGGTGCTGGATGACCATGGTGACAAACCAAGCATTCAAACATGGCTAGAACACGATCAACTCATTCACCCTGATAACCTAGCATGGGATGAACAGCGTGGTTGGCTGTGGATTACCGATGATGATAAACCATCGTACCTGTGGGCATGGGATGGTAAAGAATTACGTGAAATCGCCCGTCATGATGATGCTGAGATTACAGGTGTTACCATTCGCGGTGATGATGTTTATATCAATCTTCAGCGCAGCCTTAGTCGCCCTGAAATTTTACTACACCTTCATGAGCAAGCGAACATCCCTGAATCATAGGCATGGATGAATGGCTCAATATCGTTATTCGGCAAATCACTTTGTATGTATTGCCTGTCATCATTTCACTCACACTGGTTTGCCTGATTGAAAAACGTTATACACATAGCGCTATCCCACATCCATTCTTTGCCATTGCATGGCGTGGCACTTGGTGGCCTTTTCTAGCATCAGTTTTCTTTACACGCGGCATGATTTTTGCACTTCCAAACCCTTTGAAATCAGGTGTAAAGCCTGCATTTACCCGCTTTTCAGCACACTTCATACTGACTATTTTTGGCTTGATACTTTATACATGGAGTTTATCACATCAAGCTCCCACAGGGCTACCACCCCTGCATCATTGGTGGGCAAAGGTGCTTATGTTTTTCAACCTTTGCATGCTAGGCATTCACCTTTTACCCCTGCCCAACTTATTGCTTGGCGAATATTTAATGACACAAAGGCACAAGCACCGCGCATTAAATTTGTATGTTCAGCAGCTCACATCCCAACGGTGCCTTTGGCTGATTAGCCTATTGGCGGCAAGCCCACTTATTGACGTGAGCATTGGTGCGACCGTCATATTCCCCATCTATGAACAGCTGGCCAGTCTCGCCAATCATTTTCAGAACCTCTGAACATGGCTAAATTTTACAAATACAAACAATGACAATCATAAAAATGGCACTGTCTTTGCTTTCTAATATGCTATGACTGCAATATTTTCTAGCCGTGAAAGAAGCCTCTCTCTTATCCAAGATACGCAAGATATGCCAACATTACCTGACCGCTTTATAAAAATTCGTGATATCATCACCCATCCGCATAGCGATAGTAATGATTTAAACGATATTATCGGGACTGACTTAGCCACGTCATCAGCCTTGCTAAAAATCGCCAACTCCGTAGCCTACAACCCACACTGCAGATCATTATCATCCTTACCTCATGCTATTGCCCGCTTGGGCATATCCACATCTTCGGAAATAGCCATGTCCATGGCTCTATTCCAAAGCTTTACAACCACTGAAAGCATCAACCGTGTGCACGCCTTATGGGCTCACGCCTATGCCACAGCAATGATATCGAAATATATGTATCAACGCTTAAAAGCTCCTTTAGAGTATAATATTTCAAGCGTTTTCATGATGGGCTTACTACATGACGTTGGGCAAGTGATTCTAGCGACACGTGTTGATGAAAAGTATTTTAATCGTGATTTCCACGGCTTACATGGCGAAGATTTATGCAATGCCGAAAATGAAATGTATGGTATAAACCATGCTGAAGCAGGCGCGGCTATATTAGAGTGTTGGAACATGCCTGATAGCCTTATTACGTCCACACTTAACCATCACAAAGTCAACACAGACCTTGTTTCCAATTTATGCCAACTTGCTGAATCCTTTATATACACACATTGGCCAAACCTTCAGCATATTGAAGAAGTACAACAGTTACTAAGCTACTCTCCCATAGATAAAATTGATATTGCCCTGCAAGCATCACCCCTGTTTCAAAAGTATATGTCATAAAGCTGCTTATCATGAAAAAGGTGCGTTTATCATAACAGCCACCTAGAGTTCGCAAGATGAGCCATGTAATGAAAACCTACGCCCGTATTCCTCTCACCCTTGTGAGCGGTGAAGGCTCGTACGTTTTTGATGATCATGGTCATAAATATCTTGATTTTGTTGCTGGTATTGCAGTAAATACACTAGGTCATGGCCACCCTGCTATGGTGAAAGCCCTGCACAAACAGACCCAACAAATGCTGCATTGCTCAAACCTCTACCATATTCCTCAACAAGTTGAATTAGCCTCTAAATTAGCCGCATTATCAGGACTTGATCAAGCTTTTTTCTGCAATTCTGGTGCTGAAGCCAATGAGGCCGCAATTAAATTGGCGCGCAAATTTTTTTACGATGCTGGCTCAAATCGCAGGACTGTTATTACAGCAACCAACTCATTCCATGGCCGTTTGCTTTCAACGCTAACTGCCACAGGGCAAGACAAAGTAAAAGTGGGCTTTGATCCTCTGCCTGCTGGTTTTATACATGTCCCTCTGAATGATTTGGATGCGCTTACACATGCCATTGATGGCAACACTGCCGCGATACTACTAGAGCCACTGCAAGGTGAAGGTGGCGTTAATCTCGCTTCGACTGAGTACCTGCAAGGTGTACGGAAACTTTGTGATAAGCATGGCATACTATTGATGCTGGATGAAGTTCAAACTGGCATTGGTCGTACAGGGGCTATGTTTGCCTGTGAACATTCAGCTATTCAACCCGATATTATCACCTTGGCTAAAGGCTTGGGTGGAGGCATGCCCATTGGTGTGATGCTGGCATCAGAAAAGGTTGCAAGCTCATTTTCTCCCGGCACCCATGGCTCAACATTCGGCGGCAACCCGCTATCGTGTACTGCTGCTCTTACTGTCTTGAAAACCATTGAGAATGAAGATTTATTGAATAATGTCCAAGCTAGAAGTCAGCAATTGCAACAAGGCTTAGCAGACTTGATCGACCGTTTTGACTGTCTTATGTCATTACGTGGACAAGGACTCTTACTCGGCCTGTTATGCTCGTGCGAAGTTGCTCCCATCATCAACCTTTGCCGCCAACATGGCCTGTTGATCTTGCCCGCAGGCACACATGTGTTGCGTATGTTGCCAGCTTTAAATATTAGTGAATCCGAAGTCTCTGAGGCATTGGTGCAATTAGAAAAAAGTTTAAGCGAGTTCTCTATATGAAACATTTTTTAACACTATTAGACCTTGAACCTTCTGAGCTTGAATCCATCCTTAACCGTGCCTTTGAGCTCAAAGCCATGCAGAAAGCAGGTGAAGTTCACCATACTTTAGCCGGAAAAACGCTCGGCATGATTTTTGACAAAGCATCTACGCGCACCCGCATATCATTTGAAGTTGGTATGTATCAATTGGGTGGCCATGCATTATTTTTGCATTCCGGAACCACACAACTGGGTCGTGGTGAGCCTATTGAAGATTCAGCACGCGTTCTATCACGCATGGTTGATGCCGTGATGATTCGCACATTCGACCATACCATGGTGCAAAAATTTGCGCAGTATTCATCTGTGCCTGTCATCAATGCATTGACAGATTTGACTCACCCGTGCCAAGTTTTAGCTGATGTAATGACCTATAGGGAGCATCGCGACTCAATTCGCGGAAGAACCGTCGCATGGGTTGGAGATGGCAACAATATGGCTCACTCTTGGGTCAATGGCGCTGTCGCATTTGGTTATCACTTGAATCTTGCTTGCCCAGAAAGTTATGCCCCTGATGCTTCTTTGTTACAGGCCGCTCGTAATTTAGGTGCTCAAATAGAGCTAACCCATGATGTTCGCGCTGCAGTATCACGCGTGGACTTGGTCACAACAGATGTTTGGGCTTCGATGGGGCAAGAAAAGGAGCAAGCAGAGCGTGAAAAAGCCTTTGCGGGGTACATGGTGGATGAGCACTTGATGACACATGCCAATTCAAATGCATTGTTTATGCACTGTTTGCCTGCCCATCGTGGTGAAGAGGTTTCCGCAGCTGTGATTGATGGTGCTCAATCGGTGGTTTGGGATGAAGCAGAGAACCGTCTGCATGTGCAAAAAGCGTTACTCGAATTTTTATTACAACAATAACTGGAGTTTGTATGTCAAAAACAAATGTAAATAAGGTTGTTTTAGCCTATTCTGGAGGGTTAGACACCTCCATTATTTTGAAATGGCTACAGGATACGTATCAGTGCGAGGTCGTAACCTTTACCGCTGATATTGGGCAAGGTGAGGAAGTCGAAGATGCGCGTGTGAAAGCTGAGGCATGTGGTGCATCGGCTATTTATATTGATGATTTGACCGAAGAGTATGTGCGTGACTTCGTATTCCCAATGTTTCGTGCCAATGCCATTTATGAAGGCGAGTATTTATTAGGGACATCCATTGCGCGGCCATTAATTTCCAAACGCATGATTGAAATTGCCAACCTTGAAAATGCAGATGCCGTGGCACATGGCGCAACTGGCAAAGGCAACGACCAAGTACGTTTTGAACTTGGTTTTTATGCATTAAAACCCGACGTGAAAGTCATCGCTCCTTGGCGCGAATGGGATTTAAATTCGCGTAACGATATGTTGGCATATTGCGACAAGCACGGCATTGAAGTGGAACGCAAACGTGAAGGTAGCAAATCACCGTATTCTATGGATGCCAATCTATTGCATATCTCTTATGAAGGTTATGACTTAGAAGACCCATGGGTAGAACCTTCTGAATCTATGTGGCGGTGGTCTGTGTCACCTGAATCAGCGCCCGATGAAGCAGAGTATATCGAACTCACCTATAAGGGGGGGGATATTACTGCCATCAATGATATTGCAATGACACCTGCAGGCATCTTACGCGAGCTTAATCGCGTGGGTGGTAAACACGGTATTGGGCGTATTGATATTGTGGAAAATCGTTATGTCGGCATGAAGTCACGCGGTTGTTATGAAACACCAGGTGGTACGATTATGCTCAAGGCTCATCGTGCTATTGAGTCGATTACGGTGGATCGTGAAGCGGCTCATTTAAAAGACGAATTGATGCCGCGTTATGCCAAATTGATTTATAATGGTTATTGGTTTGCACCTGAAACACGCATGATGCAATCAGCTATTGATGCGTCGCAATCGACTGTGAATGGTACGGTGCGTTTAAAATTGTATAAAGGCAATACCATGGTCGTGGGTCGCAAATCAGCCAATTCTTTGTTTGATGAACGCTTGTGCACCTTTGAAGACGATGGAGGCGCATATAATCAAAAAGATGCCGATGGTTTCATCAAGCTCAATGCACTGCGTTTACGCATGAACCAGTTAGCAGGGAAATAAGGGAACTTATGCATTACGATAAAGTTACACGCCTATTACACTGGGGCTTTGCCTTACTTATTCCTCTACAATTATTGAGCCAAGAGTTCATGAAGCGCCCTAAACCAGGGCGTATTCGTGAAGATATGCAGGTCTTCTTTTTTGAAATGCACGAATGGATTGGCATGATTGCCTTAACGCTGATTCTTTTGCGTGTACTTTGGGGTTTCGCAGGGGGGGCCGAAGGTGGCTGGGCTCGCTTATTTCCATATTTCACAAGCAAAGGACTTAAAGGGCTTAAAAAAGAAATTTGCACTGGGGTCCCAAGCTGGTTTAAAGGCAATTTTCCAGCGCCTGGAAAAGAGGACTACCTAGCAGGTATGGTACACGGGCTCGGCTTACTACTGGTTCTAGCATTAGGCATGTCCGGTGCAATCATGCTATATGGTATGGAAGAGTCAGGGAAAATGCTGGGCTTTGTCCATGATATGAAAGAACTGCACGAAGTGCTAGGTGAAGTGTTATGGATTTATATCTTCGGGCATGTCGGTATGGTTATTCTCCATCGATTATTTGGACATCCAATGTTCCAGCGAATTTTTAGCCTAAAAAACTAATCCAATATAAACCAATTTTTTTATTATGAGGAGCCAATATGACTGATCAAGGTTATGCCAAGTCCATCCGTATTTTCCACAGCGTTTTTGCATTATGCGTGATTGTGCAGCTGTCCGTAGGTGAATTGATGGATGTGCCCGAAGTTGATGATAAAGCTGTTGCTTCCATCTCTTTGATTACCCCAGCTCTTGCGCATGAAAGCCATCAGAATGCTGCGACAGGTCCCGTTGAAGCAAGCTTGGGTTTTGAAGTTCATGAATATTTAGGCTTGTTTATTGGTTTATTACTGTTGATTCGTATCGCGCTTGCCATGACTTCATTGCCTGGAGCTAATTGGAAACATTTATTCCCTTGGCTCTTTACATCAGGTCGCAAACAATTGAGCGATGAAATAAAGTTACAAATGGTAGGCTGGAAATCCATGAAACTTGCATCTCCTGAAGATGGCGAAGCTGTGGCGCGCAGTGTTCATGGCCTTATTATACTATCCTCTATTACTATGGCCGTGACGGGCGCGTTATTATACTTCGGCTGGAGTACAACAGCGCCTCAAACGGGCCTTGTTGAACTTGTTGCTGAAATTCACCGGTTTATTGTTGGTATGCTTGAGGCTCTATTGGCCGCACATATTCTAGCTGTGATTCTACATCAACGTCAGGGTCATAATATTATCTCTCGCATCAAACCAATCGCTTAATGTCAGAGTTATCCGTGCAATTCAAGGCACTGGGTGACCCGATTCGCCTGCGCCTTTTTGCGTTATTGGGACAGCATCCTGAACTCTGTGTATGTCATTTGGTCGATGCTTTACATATACCACAAAGCACAGTATCTCGTCATTTAAGCGTACTACGCCATGCCAGCTTGGTGGATACCCGTCGTGACGGTAAGTGGATGTATTATCGCTTACATGGTGATACGGCCATACAAATAACCCCATTACTTCGATCTTTTTCAGATTCACAAATGCAACAAGATGTTGACGCATTACAGACTATTTTAACGCCTTAGACATACTCTTATTGACATATTCGCATTTATAGATGTATAATCACCCTATAGAGGTGATATATGTCAGAGAAGGTACAAGAAAATATAGGATTTTTTGCCCGTTATTTAAGCCTTTGGGTATTTCTTTCAATTGTTACAGGTATTCTTTTGGGTTATCTGTCACCAACAAGTTTTCAAAGCATTGCCGGACTTGAAATCTCACACATCAATATGCCTGTGGCGGTGTTGATTTGGGTGATGATTTTACCGATGTTGTTAAAAATTGATTTCTCTTCACTGCACGAGGTTTGGCATCAGAGGCGTGGTATTGCCGTAACCCTTGCTGTGAACTGGTTATTCAAACCTTTCTTTATGGCCTTTTTAGGCTACTTTTTTATCTATCATCTATTTTCCAGTTATCTTGATGTATCGATGTTAGATGGCTATTTTGCAGGCTTGGTCATACTGGCTGCCGCTCCCTGCACGGCGATGGTTTTTGTCTGGTCACGGCTCACTCACGGTGATGCTCAATTCACACTCTCACAAGTAGCACTCAACGATGTCGTGATGATTTTTGCATTTGCTCCCATTGTTGCACTTCTACTTGGTTTTGCCTCGGTGATTGTACCTTGGAATACTTTGCTGCTCTCGGTGACACTCTATATTATTGCCCCAGTCTGTGTTGCCTACTTCTGGCGAAAAAAACTGTTGCAAGTAAACCGTCTAAATGAGGTATTGCAACGCCTTGACCCATTATCAATGGCTGCATTGCTTTTAACGGTAGTCTTGTTGTTTGCTTTTCAAGGGAAAGAAATTTTGCAGCAGCCGTGGGTGATTGCGATGTTAGCTGTGCCTATTTTGATTCAGATATACGCTACATTTGGCGTGGCATATCTGATAAATCGCAGGCTGGGTGTAGCACACAATATTGCAGCACCTTCCGCACTGATTGGTGCATCCAATTTTTTTGAGTTGGCGGTAGCAACAGCGATTGCACTATTTGGTTTTGAGTCAGGTGCCGCGTTGGCGACAGTGACGGGTGTTTTGGTTGAAGTTCCAGTCATGTTATCGCTGGTTGCTCTCGCTAACCGTAGTAAATTTTGGTATGAAAGGAGATCATCATGAAGAGTCGGGTTTTATTTTTATGCACAGGGAACTCGTGCCGCTCACAAATGGCCGAAGGCTGGCTCAAACATTTAGGTGGTGATGATTTTGAAGTGTTTTCATCGGGCCTTGAAGCACATGGTAAAAACCCACGCGCGATTGCTGTGATGCAAGAAGTCGGCGTGGATATTTCAGATCAAGCATCTGAAGTGGTGCAGACATCGATTTTGGAGTCATTGGATTTGTTGGTTACCGTATGCAGCCATGCTGATGCACATTGCCCTGTGTTTTCTATCAAAGGTAAACGTGAACACTGGCCTTTTGAGGATCCTGCTAAGGTTACAGGCTCAGAAGAAGATATTATGAATGAATTTCGCCGCGTACGTGATCAAATCCGAACCCGTATTAATAAGTTTCTAAACGCAAAGTAAACGCCATGTTAAAATGCATTCACATGTGATACTAATCACATTGAATGCATTATAGTGCGCCACGATGTCTGCATCTCATGCAACAAAGGAGCGCGTATGAACCCTCTATGGACCCGATCATTAGCTTTGGTAGTTATTACGGTTGCTGCATTAGCAGAACCCATGCTTGGACATGCTAAGACAATTGAAAAAGAATTATTCCCAGTCGATTCTGTTTTATTTGATAAAAAACATGCCCTAACTTACCCCTCCGTGGCAGGCCCTTTTATGGTCTACAACGAAAGTCATAGGGATGCATTCAGCGTTGTCCGTGTACCTGTGGATCAGGTCGATTTAGAAGGCAAGCGTGTTGACCCCATGATACTCAATGAAGTACTGCGCCAAGGTGTTGCGCTAAAAGATGGAGGTATTGGCTATGTTAGTAATCGTCTTGGCCCCGTATCTGCGTGGTTTTGGCAAGGTAAGGGTGATTCTCATATTGCCATTGCCAATATGGCATTATTTCGAGGCGGTTTAATCCCGGGGCATTTAAGTGCTTCTCCCGATGCGAAAACATGGTGCTTTGATGCCACTTTGCAAAAAATGCGCCATAACCAACTGCTTAATGAGTTTGTTAACCCTAATAATAACGAACTTTTAGGGCAAGAGTGGCGCGTCTACAACTCCAATTATGTTGCTTACAAAATGACATACAAAGACACAAAATCGGGCGTTAAAAACAAACTTCATAGCCCATCATTGTTTATTTTTAAACGTGAAAACAGTGAATTAAGTATGTTGCCCAATGCCTTTGATGGAACAATTTCACCTGATGGCAAACAAGTCGCTTTCGTACGTGAGGTAAATGGCAATTATGATTTATGGCTACAAAACCTCGATGGCACAGGCCTAACGCAATTAACCACAGGGGTGTTCGGCGAATTTGAACCAGCTTTTAGCCCCGATGGCAAACAGCTCGCATTTGTATCCAATCGCGATAGTGCAGGCAATGTACGCCATACCTCTATCTATGTGATGGCTGTTTCTACAGGCGAAACAACCCGCATCACCAATGCGCCGTATGCCACAGATGGTGGCGTAACATGGAAAAATAATCATACCTTAATTTTTCATTCTAATCGTGATTTCAAGAAGCCTCAAAGTAAAACCGTTTCAGATTGGAATTTGTGGCAAGTTGAATTTTAATAAACCCTACTCCTCCGATATAACTCAAACCTAAAAAGGATCACCTTAATGAAACGCATACTACTTTTAATTGCCCTCACCATGAGCGTACCAACCGCCCAAGCCAATGACTTGTTTGATTTTTTGGAAGGTAGCGGGCAACAAGCCAAAGAAGAGCCTGCCGATACAGCCGAGCTTGTCACTTTAGAACCCAAAGAAAGTGAGATGTATCCCAAGGTGTCTCCTGATGGGAAATATCTACTTACACTCACTGGTAAATCTAAAAGCTACTGGATTTCTAGGCATGCTATTCAAAATGGCGATCCGCTTAATACGGTGACCGATGATTTGGCTGCATTAGGCTCTGTGGCCTGGTTGGCTAATGATGTCACTTTTTTATCCAGCCGAACTGGCTCATTGGGCTTATGGCAAAAACCAGCGGATGGAGAAGGTCTGATGCGCCGTGCAAAGGAACTTACTGGCAAGCTAAAAGATATTACATTATTGAAAGATGGGAGCATTATTGCTACACGCCTTATTATGCATGGTCATGATAAACATATGCAAAAGAAACACATGGATAACTTCAATAACTGGGAAGTTGCTGGCACACACGGTTATATCGTCCATATCTTAGCTGATGGCTCTGAAAAACGTCTAAGCGAGGGCTTTCACCCTGCCATCTCTCCAGATGGGAAACGCATTGCCTTTTCTATGCCTATTGGACGTAGCACGCATTTATTTATGATGGATATTGATGGAAAAAACTTGGCAGAATTAAGTGATACTCGCAGCATCGACATACAACCAACATGGAGCCCTGATGGTCAATGGATTGTATTTACATCCAACCGCTCACATACCGATATGCGTGGTGGAAAACAGAATCAATGGGATATTTGGGCTGTGTCCAGTGAAGGCAAACAGTTAACGCAACTTACGTTGAATAAAGCCCGTGATGGTGCGCCATCGGTTGCACAAGATGGTTACGTTTATTTCCATTCAGACCGTAAAATAAGCAAAACACTCAAGGCTGAACATCAAGTACAAGGCAATGTCGGTCATTTTCATATTTGGAAAATTCAACTACCTCAATAAAACAAATGTGATGCATACGGTATCCTGAGGCTTGCAATGCCTCAGGGTACTTTCTTCATCATAGTTTGAAGGCGCTGCTGATGTTCAGGGTTCAAGCTACTTAATGGTAGCCGCACCATAAATGATGCCCCTTTGCCTTCCTCACTCTCTACCCATATTTCACCATAATGAGCTTCAACAATATGCTTACAAATAGCCAAGCCTAGACCTGCGCTACCTTGTTTACGGGCACGAGCATCATCCACACGATAAAAGCGATGAAATAAGCGACTTTGATGCTCCTCAGAAATACCCATACCTTTATCACAGACCGTAATAAGCACATGGTCTTGCTTTGCACAGGCTGTTAACCAAACGGTGGAGCCCTGTGGCGCATACTTATAAGCATTCCCCAACAAATTAAAAACAACACGCTCAAGCTGAGTCCCATCACCCATCACTTCCAAATCATCTTGAATATCCATTTCCAGCTGCAACTGCCGCTGCTCATACAAAATCAAGTGCTGTTGTCCGACTTCTTGCAACAAAAGCGACAAATCCAAAGGGTTTTGTTGCAGTTCAAGCATACCCGCATCCGAACGCGCCAAGGTTAATAAATCATCAACGATACGCTGCATACGAGCCACAATATCCAAATGTTGCTTCAATAAATTTTCATGCTCTTCAATGCTACGAGGTTGTCGAAGCGCTACTTCAATCTCACCCTTTAAAATGGTCAATGGCATGCGTAATTCATGCGAAGCATCGGCTGTAAAACGTTTCTGTGACTTAAAGCTCGCCTCTAATGCTTCAAACATATGATTAAGATTATTTTCAAGCTCTTCAATTTCACGCTCTCTAGCATGACTTGATAAACGCTGCGAAAGATCGCCGCGAGCAACCGCCTTGGCTGTTTTCTTAATTGCTTCAATGGGGCGAAGGGCACGCTTTGACATCATATAACCTGCCCATGCACTCAAAATAATTGAAATTAAACCAAGAAACCCGCCAATCGTATATAGTAATTCAAAAAAGCTTTGTATCTCACTGGTATTGTGCCCAATTAATATAACGGCAACGACACGTCCTGATTTATGAATAGGTAAGGCTAAAACCCGCATATTACTTTTTCGCAGTAATGAATCGGTGGATATAAACACCGCTTGTTTCCCAGACATTGCTTGACCCAAAGCAAAACTGACTTGATTACCACCTGTACCAACTAGGCTTTTATCAGATGTATATTGAATCACGCCATTGGCGGTAATAAGTTCAACAGAATCCCGTGTATCACGGGCATAATTATCCAATACAGTAAGCCAGTAGTAGCTATGCGACTTCTCTAACTCTAACTCCAATCCGTGCGATTGCGACAACAAGGCATCATCAAGGTTTTGATAAACTTGCCGCGCTAAAAAAAAGTAAATGAGTAGTGCAGCAAAAATAAGAATCGACAATTCGACTGCTATATACAGTAATGCTAAGCGACCACGAAAGGTCCCCATCATATGCACACGAATTTTCTGGATCATAAAATGCGAGTACGCCCTAAAACTTGCTAAATAAGCGGACTATCGGCACTAAGCAAATAGCCTTGGCCACGCATGGTGTGCAATAAAGGTACATCGTAGCCCTTATCAATTTTATTGCGTAAATGGCTAATATATACATCAATCACGTTGCTTTCTGGGTCAAAATTCATATCCCAAACATGCTCACCAATCAACGTCCGTGACAATACTTTATTGGCATTACGTAATAAATACTCCAAGAGTGAATACTCTTTGGTGGTAAGACGAATTGGCTTCCCTGAACGGGTCACAAGACGTGTAATCGGGTCCAGTTCCAAGTCTGCTAGTTGCAAAGTTGGTGTTTTTGTATCCGAACGGCGACGCAATAAGGCGCGCACCCGCGCCAAAAGCTCTTCAAAGGCAAAAGGTTTCACCAAATAGTCATCTGCGCCAGCATCAAGCCCACGCACACGATCTTCAACACTGTCGCGCGCAGTTAACATGAGTACAGGTGTTGCTACACCACGCGCACGAATTTCACGGCACACACTGATACCATTTTTCTTCGGCAACATCACATCAAGCAAAATGAGATCATAATCATTCACTTCAGCCAAAAAACCGCCATCTTCACCATCATAAGAAACATCAATGGCATGACCTTCTTCTTTCAAGCCTTTCTGAATAAACTGCGCGACGCGCTCTTCGTCTTCAACCACCAAAATCTTCATGGGCTTACTGTAGCATGAAATAAATCACTAGGTATATTTTTTTTGTCTGAAACCTTCCATATACCAAGACACCTAGCATACTTTACTATTTTAAACTCACTCTTGCCTAAGCCAAACATCCTTCTAGATTCCCATTAATGGATTACACACTCAAATCAAAACGTCCCCTACACCGTGGCTTCTTTGCGCTAGATAGTTACAGCATCGAACATGAACGTTTTGATGGCAGTGCCATGCATATTGAACGTGAGCACCTTGAACGTGGCAATGCCGTTGCGGTGTTGTTATACGATGCTCAATGTGATGAAGTTTTACTGATTGAGCAATTTCGTATTGGCGCTGCTGTGCGCAGCGATCATGCATGGTTGGTTGAAGTCGTTGCTGGCATGATTGATGAAGGTGAGGATGCTGAAACAGCTGCGCGGCGTGAATCGGTTGAAGAGGCTGGCTATGCGCCAAAAACGATGACCTATTTAGGAAAATATTATTCCACACCAGGTGGTTCATCGGAACACATTACATTGTATTTAGGGCATATTGATAAGCATGATGCTGTAGGAGAAGGTGGCGGTATCGCCAGTGAACATGAGGATATTCGACATTTTTGGCTAAGCCGTGAAGAAGCCATGCAATGGGTTTACAATGGTAAAATAAATTCAGGCGCACCGATGTTGTCATTGCTATTGGCTTTTGGAAGCCAAGGCATCATTAAGGAGCTTAGATGAAAGTCTTTCACACATGGCAGGAAGCTGCTGATGCCAATATTTGTGGCGGCGCTATTACGGTTGGTAATTTTGATGGTGTACATATGGGCCATCAACAAGTTTTAGCTGAACTTAAGGGTCATGCCCAAGCTACTGGTGGGCCAGCGCTTGTCGTAACGTTTGAGCCACATCCACGCGCGGTATTGTTCCCCGAAGAAGCGCCACGTCGTTTATGCCATGTCCATGAGCGCCTGCAATATCTTGAAGAGGCAGGTGTTGAAGCAGTATTGCTTCTTGAATTTACCAAAGAGCTCGCTACGTGGCCTGCCGAAAAATTCTCCCGTGCTTTATATGATGCCTTTTCATTCAAACACATTCATGTTGGTTATGATTTCGCCTTCGGGCACGACCGACAGGGTCATGTCACCGATTTGCGAGTATTGGGGGATCATGTTGGTTTCACAGTCTCCGAAGCTGCCGCATTTGAAATGCAGGGTGCCGTTGTTTCCTCTAGTCGCATTCGTTCCAATATTGAAGCCGCAGAACTAAATTTAGCGACGCAACTTTTAGGTCGCCCATACAGCATTGCAGGAGAAGTTTTGCATGGTGAAAAGCGTGGTCGGAAAATGAACTTTCCTACCGCCAATATTGATGTCGCAGATTTGGCTCACCCACCTGTTGGTATTTATGCGGTTCGAGCCTATACCGATTCCCAACAATGGAACGGTGCTGCCTATTTAGGTTATCGGCCAACATTTCATGGCAGAACATTACTCTTAGAAACACATTTATTGGATGCTCAAGTAGATGTCTATAGCCAGCATCTACACATAGCGTTTGTTCAACGCATTCGCGAAGACCGAGCTTTTGCGGGTGCTGATGACTTGGCCCAACAAATCGCCAAGGACTGTCATCAAGCTCGCGATATTTTAATCTCCAGCACAGAATAAAATAAAAGTATTCTAGACCAAAAAAGGCGACCTAAACAGCTCGCCTTTTTCACATCTAACTTCCTAATGGAAGGCTTCTTACATCATACCCCCATCATATGTCGAAGAGTCTGAATTATTGCAAGACTCACCTATAACCCCACTATAGAATTTTTTATTTACCAGTGAAGTTAGCTGCAAGAAATTTACCTTTCGCACTTAGAAAAATATAAAGCACACTTTTAGCAGGATCTGAAGCTTTGCTATTCTTGAATGCAACCGCCCATTCAGTTTTATGTCCATAAGTACGCTGCTCTGATGACTCTACGATAGCTGGCTTCCAGCTTTTCTCAATTTTACCATTCTCCACAAGTCTTGTTACTTGATTTTTTGCAAACTCTACCGCGTCACTTTGTGTAATCGCAGGTTCGCCATGAGAGTGTCCATGATCTCCACCTGCCAAAGCTGTCAGTGGTGAAATTATTAAGGCAGTGATAAGTATGATTGTTTTTATTTGCATCGCTTGTTCTCCTATTTTGAATCTATATTGTCGTGAGTGTTGTTGGCTGGAGCTTGTTCAGAAACAGGAGTATGGCTATGCCCATGACCCCCATCGTGATCGGAACATGACGCTAGTAAAAGCGAACCAAGACCAAGAATAAAACAAAGAGTAAATGTTTTTATATGCATCTGAATATTTCTCCAATTATTAATCTAAAGACTATCATGAGTCTCTAGGTTTAAATCACCTGCAGATTCCGGTTGTTCTGACTGCTTCTTTTTGGTGATAAGTTGATATGTGCCATTTACCTCTAAAGTCACTTGAACGGGTTGATTGCTACTGTTTTTCCAGTACCAACCATGATTGCCTTCAAATGGAGCTGTTAAACTACCGCTTGCTTGGCTCTTTGTTCCTGTGCCATAGCTTTTAAAGTAACCAGTTGTATCATCTTTAGGGTCACCATGAAAATCGAAAAACAGCTCTGTTCCAGTGGTTTTCCATGTGTATTCGAGTACAGCGCCTTTTGTCAGCATAATTTTATACTCAGTCTCACCTCTGGCAGGGATAACAACAGTAATCGTATCTTGTGAAATATTTTTCCCGTCAATAGCAACGGGGGAAGCCACCTCAGCAGCAACGGCAACATTACTCGTTTTGCCATCATGCGAAAAATCATGCATTTGCATAAGGAAAAGAAAGGCACCAGCCAAAATAAGACTATAGTTTGCAATCAGACTGAATGCTTTAAATGAATGTCGATTACGCCACGCTGCAATCAGTAATAGCATGAGAGCTAGAGCTGTAATCTGTCCGAGCTCAATCCCTACATTAAACGAAATAATATTCATCAATAGGCTGTCTGCACTAAGTGGTAACTCCTGCAAACGGGTGGATAAACCAAAACCATGAATCAGACCTAATCCAGCAATCATCAACATCATATTCGGCGGCTTAATATTCAGGTATTTACGGAAACCATCAATGTTTGCAAAAGCGATATAGCAAACGCTTAAAGCAATCACCGCATCAATAAGGAAGTAATTAAATTGTATGCCATTAAATGTGGCATAAATTAAAGTGATGCTGTGTCCCACAGTAAATGCTGAAACATATTTAACAATATCACGAAAGCTGCTTAGGAAAAAGATAATACCAAATACAAAAGCAAGATGGTCATAACCTGATAGCATATGTGTCGCACCAATCCACATATAGAGCAGGTTTCCACCATCAATAATTGCTTGCTTATCGGCTTCTGACATACCGTGAGCGTATGCAATTTGCGAGACAAGACCGAGTATCATCACACCCATCAACACCTGCATGGATTTAAAAAACATATTCCTATTCTCCTGATTCATCACATTAAAAAGCATTATAGGTGTCCACTTTTTTCTACGGCTGTAAGTCGATAATAAACATTGCCCGCTTTTGCTGCGCCTCGGAGGGCATCAAGGACTGTGCTTACATCATTATCTTGCAGAATAATATCTAATTGCACTCTTGGACTTGAACCCACCACTTTCTCACGTGCAGAGAGAAATGCATCCTTCTCTGACTCAATGCCATGACCCTCAACTTGAATGATGCTAAACCCTTGAACCTGTTCAATCCCATTTAGTAAGTTGGTTAAATCTTGCTGGTCATCAGTATGAGCCGTAATAGTTAAACACTTCATGCATATTTCTCCTTTGAACCACGAATTATTTAGCCCACCACAAATTGAAGGGTGGATTCTGTGTAATGATGAATGTCCTCCATCATGGCAAATGTGAGAAGTAAGAGTCCAAAAAAAGCTAAAACCATATAGGCTTTTGCTACTGGCTTATGGGCGGGAGACGGAACTAAAAGTGATTCCACCCGTGACGAAATATTACTGCCTGAAATCGACATCGCCATAAACGGTGGTTTTTTAATATTAAATAGGCGTTCAACGACAAGAATGGTGTCGGCAACATTCAGCCTGTTCCCTGTTATTTCTACAGCAGCTTCATCGCATGCTTGTTCTGTTGCAAGGTCAAAGTCTCTCAACATGTTATTTCTCAGCCATGGGAAATGAACAAATGAAAAAGCATGTGCAATAAAATATCGCAAGGAGTCATTTCTATTCAGGTGAGCTTGCTCATGAGCTATCACTATTTCCAGTTGCTTCGAAGGCAGCACCTGTATAAGTCGCGAAGATATAAATACCTTCATATGGCGAATGCCTACCGACAAGGCAAGGGGCATATCCCAATCGACAATATAAACACCCTGCATATGATAAGGTTTACTTGCCATCATCAAGCTTCGTTGCATTTTAGATGCTCGTAAAATTTTGAGTACATGCCTTCCAACATAAACTGTACCCGCGCACAGTAATGCAACCAAACAAGCTTGTAAGATGCTATTGTTCATAGGTAAAGGAGGGTGGGATAGGCAAAGGTGTAAGTGGCCATCGTGGACAGTGCAATGATCGGGAGAAAGTCCAAGCAAGCTTAAAAATGATGGTAAAAATGTAAGAGTCGTAAGTGTGGTTCCAATAAGGACAGGCACAATCAACCACAAAAGCAGAATATTTGAACGTGGTGCAGGGGGTATTTTAGACAATCGTTGTCGAACAAGTGGGTAGGCAATTGTACTAATAACTGCTGCTAAAAAAGCAAACCCAAAACTTGCTAAAATCCCAAATTGAATCAGCCCAAAATAACTCATTTCTGAGTACCCGAACACTCATCGGCTCGGCGCTGGGTAATCAGTTGTTCCAAACGGTCAAGGTTGGATTCATCCGTTCGAGCCGCAAACTCTACAAATGCAGATAGTAAGTAATCTCCCTCCCCGCCTGAAAGCGTTTCAACGACATCGCCAATAAGTTGAGCCATTAGCTCCCCTCGCTCAACAGATGGAGAATAAACATATGCATGACTAACCTTTTCACGATTCAAAAGTTGTTTTTTGAAGAGCCTGTCTAAAGTAGATTGAATCGTGTTAGGTGAAATACCTCGCTGAGTACCAATATTTTGGTGCACACCTTTTGCACTTCCAGTCTTCGCCAGCCACAGGTGCTCCAAGACAGCCATTTCTAACTCACCAAGGTTTTGACGTTTTATTGGAAGCACGGGATAGAGTCTCCTTCTTATGCATTGATCACAATGCCAACCATGCAATCGATAAAACCGACTGTCAATCGGTTTTTTAACGGATGGCTAGTTTAATATTTTAGGCTGTAAGTTTTCAATGATAGGGAGAGCATATTTTACTAAACCCCACGATTTACTGCCGTATCATAG
>Ga0316202_10000491_pt1 | contig 42924 bp, 31 predicted proteins | sample 3monrhotite_MG_FD_204934 | JGI IMG/M metagenome (GOLD analysis project Ga0316202, IMG submission 204934) | Microbial mat bacterial communities from mineral coupon in-situ incubated in ocean water Damariscotta River, Maine, United States -... | ecosystem: Environmental > Aquatic > Marine >...
CATACAAAATGATACAGAAGCAAATTTTTATTATGACTCTTGTGGATATGCTCACTCATATCCACAAATATACATATCTTTACGAAACACCCGAGGCAGAGCCTCGGGGAATTCTATTGATTAAAATATTTAAAAACAAAAAAGAGGAGCTTTTATACTCCTCTTTTAAAATTATTTATATTAACTTTAATTAAAGTTTTATTTAAGCATTTTGTTTTTTAATTAAATTTAATGCAGAACCCTCTTTAAACCATTCAATTTGTCCTTGATTATATGTATGATTTAATTTAATCACATCTTTTGAACCATCTGAATGAACTAACTCTAATGTTAATTGTTTACCAGGTGCAAACTCATTTAAGTCTAAGAAATTAAAAGTATCATCTTCTTTTATTAAGTCATAATCTGCTTCATTAGCAAATGTTAAACCTAACATTCCTTGTTTTTTTAAATTGGTTTCATGAATACGAGCAAATGATTTAACAATAACCGCAGCAACACCTAGATGACGAGGTTCCATTGCTGCATGTTCACGAGAAGAACCTTCTCCATAATTTTGATCCCCAACTACTATAGTTTTTACTCCAGCTGCTTTATAAGCTCTTGCAACATCTGGCACCGTGCCAAATTCACCATTCAACTGGTTTTTAATTTTATTAGTGGCTTCACCAAAAGCGTTTACTGCTCCAATTAAACAGTTATTAGAAATATTATCTAAATGTCCACGAAAACGTAACCAAGGTCCAGCCATTGAAATATGATCTGTTGTACATTTTCCAAGCGCTTTAATTAATAATTTAGCACTTGTAATATTTGTTCCTAAAGGTGTAAAAGGATTAAGTAGCTGCAATCTTTTAGAATCAGGAGCCACCACAATCTCAATTTTAGAGCCGTCTTTAATAGGAGAAACATAACCTGGATCTTTTACATCAAATCCTCTAGGAGGTAATTCAAATCCTGTTGGCTCCTCTAACATTACCTTAACACCATCTTGATTAATTAATTTATCTGTAGCAGGATTAAAATCTAATCGACCAGAAATTGCAACTGCTGCAACCATAGAAGGTGAAGCTACAAAAGCATGGGTATTTGGGTTTCCATCTGCACGTTTTGAAAAATTTCTATTGAAAGAATGCACAATGGTGTTTTTTTCTTGTTTATCAGCTCCTTCTCTAGCCCACTGACCTATACATGGTCCACAAGCATTTGTAAATATTTTTGCGTTTAGATCTTCAAAAATAGCTAAAAGACCATCACGCTCAGCTGTATAACGCACTTGCTCAGAGCCTGGATTGATACCAAATTCAGCTTTTGCAACTATTTTATTATCTACAGCTTGTTTTGCAACTGAAGCAGCTCTTGATAAATCTTCATAAGAAGAGTTTGTACAAGAACCTATCAATCCCCAATCAACTTTTAAAGGCCAACCGTTTATTGTCGCTTTTTCATTCATTTCACCAACTGGTGTTGCTAGATCTGGTGTAAAAGGACCATTTAAATGAGGTTTTAAATCTGATAAATTTATTTCAATCACTTGATCAAAATACTGTTCAGGATGTTCATACACTTCATCATCACCTGTCAAATATGTTGCAATTTTATTTGCTTCATCAGCTACTTCATTACGATCAGTTGCTCGCAAATAGCGCTCAATAGACTTGTCATAACCAAAAGTAGAAGTTGTTGCTCCAATTTCTGCTCCCATATTACAAATTGTACCTTTACCTGTTGCAGATAATGATTTGGCACCTTCACCAAAATATTCAACAATACAACCAGTCCCTCCTTTTACAGTTAATATACCTGCAACTTTTAATATCACATCTTTAGCCGCTGTCCAACCAGAAAGTTTCCCTGTTAATTTAATACCAATTAATTTTGGAAATTTTAATTCCCAGGCCATTCCTGCCATAACATCTACTGCGTCAGCTCCACCTACTCCTATTGCAATCATTCCTAATCCACCTGCATTCACAGTATGTGAATCTGTTCCAATCATCATTCCTCCTGGAAATGCATAGTTTTCTAAAACAACTTGATGAATAATTCCTGCTCCCGGTTTCCAAAATCCAATTCCATACTTATTTGATACAGAAGCTAGAAAGTTAAAAACCTCACTACTATTATTTAAAGCATTTTGCAAATCTTTATCTGCGCCTATTTTTGCTTGAATAAGATGATCACAATGAACTGTTGTTGGTACTGCAACTTTATTTTTACCCGCTTGCATAAACTGCAACAAAGCCATTTGTGCTGTTGCATCCTGACAAGCAATTCGGTCTGGAGCAAAATCTACATAATCTTTACCTCTAGCAAAAGCACTTGAAGTTTTTCCATCCCAAAGGTGATTGTATAATATTTTTTCAGATAACGTTAAGGGTTTACCAACTACTTTTTTTGCAGTATCAACTCTTTCAGTCATTCGGTTATAAACACCTTTAATCATTTCAATATCAAAAGCCATATCTTTAATTTTTATTTAATTATTTTATCCACGCGAAGTTACAAAAAATGAAGTTCAGAATTAAATAATTCGTAATATTCAGTGCATTTTTAAATATATAAATATTAAAAATGGTATTTATTTTGAAATACATAAAAATCACTAACGAAAACGTTGTAAATATTAAGAATATGATAAAAAAATTAAGTAGGTCTATAAGCCGGATTTTGTACTTCTAAAAGTTCTCATCATTTATCTAGGCTATAAATTACTTTATAGCTCAAGCTGCCTACCCCTTGAAATAGAGCGAGTAACTCTAAAATTTCAATATACGTGGCATTTCACCGCATAGAGTTTACCTGGTTTCACTACAGCCGAACTGTACTTGCTTTCTGTTGCACTTGTCCTCAACTTACGTTGGACGGATGTTATCCGCTATGCTACTCTTTGGTGTCCGGACTTTCCTCTCCGTTAAAACGGAACGATAAGACAACCTACTTAATTTTGCAAAAATACATTAATAATTTGATTAAAAAAAAACCCACTTACTATGTAAGTGGGAAAATTGCTATGAAAAAGAAAAAGTATTATTAGGTATTTCACTAATAACATTTTATCAAATATACTTAATTTTTAAAAACAATAAGTAAAAAAAATGTTAATTTTTAAGAAAACATATCTTTAACTTTTTCAAAAAAAGATTTATCAAATTTTGAAGGGTTTGGTTCAAAATTCTCATCTTTCATCATTTTTTCAAAAAAATCTTTTTGTTCTTTCGAAAGATTTTGAGGTGTCCAAACATTAATATGAATTAATAAATCTCCATTTCCATAATGATCTATACTTGGCAACCCTTTACCTCTTAATCGTAATATTTTACCTGATTGTGTTCCTGGTTCAATTTTAATCTTCACTTTTCCTGAAACTGTATCTATGTTTTTACTAACTCCTAAAACCGCTTCTGAAAGATTAATGTATAAATCAAAATGCAAATTTGTTCCTTCTCGTTTTAAGGTTTCATGTTTAATTTCTTCAATAACAACAATTAAATCACCATCCATGGAGTTATTTCCTGGAGCTGCATTTCCTTTCCCATTCACTTTTAATTGCACTCCTTCAGTAACACCTGCTGGAATTTTTATTGAAACTGTTTCTTCTTTAAATTCAAGTCCACTACTATCAGCGCCTTTAGGTTGTTTATCTAAAATTTCACCTGCTCCTTGACATGTTGGACATGTTGAAGCAGTTTGCATGCGTCCTAAAATTGTATTAGTTACACGCATTACTTGCCCTTGACCCTGACAAGTAGTGCACGTTTTAAATGTTGCACCAACTGATTGTACTTTTCTTCGAACTTTTACTTTCTTTTCAATGCCATTAGCAATCTCTTCAAGCGTTAACTTTACTCTAATTCTTAAATTGCTCCCTTTTACACGAGATCTGCCACGAGAACTTCCTCCACCAAAGCCACCTCCTCCAAAAGCTCCTCCAAAAATATCTCCAAACTGGCTAAAGATATCATCCATGTTCATTCCGCCACCACCAAAGCCTTCTGCTCCATGACCTCCATTTTCAAAAGCAGCATGACCATACTGGTCGTACCTAGCTCTTTTATTTTCGTCACTTAAAATTTCATAAGCCTCGGCTGCTTTTTTGAAACTTTCTTCGGCTGATTTATCTCCTGGGTTTTTATCTGGATGGTATTTAATGGCCTTTTTTCTATAAGCCTTTTTAATTTCAGCAGGAGTTGCTGTTTTTGAAACCTTTAAAATTTCGTAGTAGTCTACCTTCATAATTTTTTTATTGTCCTATTACAACTTTTGGATATCTTATTACTTTTTCCCCAAGTTTATAGCCTTGCTCTACTACATCTATTATTTTACCTTTCATATCTTCTGATGGGGCAGGGATTTGAGTAATAGCTTCATGAATTTCAACATCAAAAACATCGCCTTGTTTCACCTCTATAAAACTTAATCCTTTTTGAGCTAATGAAGTTTTAAGTTTATTTTTAATTAACTCCATACCTTTCAATAACTCTTTATCTTTTACTTTTTTTATTTCAGCTAATCCTCTGTCAAAATCATCCAATATTGGTAATAAAACTGTCATTAAATCTTCATTGGCAGTTCTAAATAATTCAATACGTTCTCTTGCAGTACGCTTTTTATAATTTTCAAATTCAGCAAACAAGCGTAAAAATTTATCTTTTTCCTGCTCAACTTCTATTTTTAGTTGCTCTACAATACTAACATCTTGATTTTCTTGCTGTTGAATATCATTTTCTTCTATATCTTTCTCTTCTTTATTTTGCTTCTTTTTACTCATTGTATATTCTTAAAAATTTATCACTATAAGAGCCTGCAAATGTATTGCCATTTTTTGAAATATGCCAATATGACATTCATAATTAAAAGTAATATTGAGAATTAGAGCAAAAATTAATGAAAAAAAATTGATAAATGTTTTATCAAATAGGCCATATCTTTTTAATATAATAGAAAAACTATTTTTAATTAAAAGTTAAAAATCTAAAGTTTTAATTATTAATTTAATCTACTCTGGTTATTTTTGCGCCAATTGCTCTTAAACGCTCATCAATATTTTGATAACCTCTATCAATTTGCTCAATGTTTTGAATGGTACTTGTTCCTTGAGCAGAAAGTGCTGCAATTAATAAAGAAATTCCAGCTCTAATATCTGGTGAAGTCATTGTAGTTGCTTTTAAACTAAACTCATGGTTCATACCAATAACTGTAGCTCTATGTGGATCACAAAGTATTACTTTAGCTCCCATATCAATTAATTTATCAACGAAAAATAAACGACTTTCAAACATTTTTTGATGAATAAGTATACTTCCTTTTGCTTGTGTTGCCACCACTAAAATAACACTTAATAAATCAGGAGTAAAACCTGGCCAAGGTGCATCAGATATTGTTAAAATTGATCCATCTATAAAATTTTGAATTTCATAACTATCTTGTTCAGGAATAAAAATATCATCACCTCTTCGTTCTAAATTAATTCCTATTTTTTGAAAAACACGTGGTATTAATCCTAAATCATCCCAACTTACATCTTTAATAGTAATTGAAGACTTTGTCATAGCAGCCATTCCAATCCAACTACCAATTTCAATCATGTCAGGTAAAATTCTATGTGCACATCCATTTAATTTTGTAACACCTTCAATTTTAAGTAAATTAGACCCAACTCCTGAAATTTTAGCTCCCATACTATTCAACATCTTGCACAATTGTTGTAAATATGGTTCACAAGCAGCATTGTATATTGTTGTAGTTCCTTTAGCCATAACAGCTGCCATTACAATATTTGCTGTTCCCGTTACTGAAGCTTCATCTAAAAGCATGTCAGTTCCTACTAACTCATCAGCTTCAACGCCATAAAATAGTTCTTCTTGGTTGTATCTAAAGGTTGCTCCTAATTTTATAAATCCTTCAAAATGAGTATCTAACCTACGTCTCCCTATTTTATCACCACCTGGTCTAGGAATGTATCCTTTCCCAAAACGAGCTAATAGCGGACCTACAATCATAATTGACCCACGTAAAGAACTTCCATCTTTTTTAAAATTTTCAGATTCTAAATAATCTAAGTTTAGAGCATCGGCCTGAAAAGTAAATGTATTAGCATTAATTTTATTGATTTTTACACCTAATTCTCCTAAAATAAAAATTAATTTATTAACATCTCTAATGTCTGGAATATTGCTAATTGTAACTTTTTCGGCTGTTAATAAAACTGCACAAATAACTTGTAAAGCCTCATTTTTAGCACCTTGAGGAGTTATCTCTCCATTTAACTTATGACCTCCTTCAATTATAAATGTAGCCATTTTTATTGAAATTAATTTATTAAAATTTTCTTTTTGGTCTTGGTTTATTGTGCTGTTTATTACTTCCCTTATTTGTTGGGTTTTTCTTTTTTAATAAATCTTTCACTTCTGATAAAGTTTGATTCTTATCAGTTAAATCAATTTCACCTTTTGATAATTCAACTAAATGTTTAAAAATTACAGCATCATCAACCGTATCTTTATTCCAATTCAAATAACATTTTTTCATGTGATTGGCAATAGCAAAATATAATGCTTCACGTAATTCACCATCTTCCCAAGTTAAAGCAGTCTTAATCATAGCTTGTATGTTATTACCGTAATACCTATATTTTGAAGCATATTTTGGATACTCTAAACGTTCAGGTTTTTCTAATAATGCTGCTTTTTCTAATTTTTCATAAGGTGAATCAACATCTAATTTAAAATCAGCCATAATAAAAAGCTGATCCCATAACTTATGCTTAAAATCAGGGACATCACGTAAATGTGGTTGTAAATTACCCATCACATCTACAATAGCTTTTGCCATTTTATTTCGTTCTTCAGCATCTTCTAAAGCAATGCAATGATCTATCAATTTTTGTATGTGGCGTCCATATTCTGGAATAATCAAATGCGTTCTTTCTGCGTTGTATTCTAAATCAAAATTCATGTATCTTTCTTCTTTTTTAATAAATGCAAATTACAATATAAATATTGGTTTTACAATCTTATTTTAACCTAAAATTGTAAGTTTTGCGAATTGAAGTAATAATTTTTTAACACCTACCGAAGCAAATCTAATTGCTGCTTTTTGGTTTGCTCCTGTTCCTTCTAAACTAAGAACTTCTCCTTTACCAAACTTTGTATGTTCAACAATATTGCCTACAATAATACTACTATCAAATAAATTTGAAGGTAAACTTGTTGATTTTGTTACCTTTTTTAAATTTTTAGGAGGTGAAAATTGAACTTTTTGTACTTCATTTTTTTTAATTGGTGTACGTTGTATAGGTTTTTTAAAACGTATTTTATTTTGGGGAACACTCCCAAAAATATCTTCATCCAAAAATTTATTTTGTTTTGGAATTGGCATTTTCACGGTTAAAAACTCTAAAAATTGTTCGTCGATTTCTTCTAAAAATCGACTTGGCTCACAATCAACTAATTTTCCCCAGCGATAACGTGTTTGCGCATAGGTTAAATAAACTTGTTTTTCAGCTCTTGTTAAAGCAACATAAAACAATCTACGCTCTTCTTCCAACTCACTTCTAGTATTCATACTCATGGCTGAAGGAAATAAGTTTTCTTCCAAACCAACAATATAAATATAAGGAAATTCCAATCCTTTTGCTAAGTGAATCGTCATTAATGAAACTCTAGGTGTATCATCTTTCTTTTTACTATCAAAATCGGTTGCTAAAGCAACATCTTCCAAGAAAAAAGCTAAAGAATCTTCCTCTTCTTTTTCCTTTTGAACATCAACAAAATCTTTAAGTCCGTTTAATAATTCTTGTATATTTTCAACTTTACTAACACCTTCAGGCGTACCATCACTTTCTAAATCTTTAATCAATCTTGTTTGTTTTATCACAAATTCTGCAACTTCAAAAGCATTTTTAGTTTGAGCTTCAATTTGAAAATGTTGCATCATAGTTACAAAGTTAATTAACTTTGTTTTTGTTCCTGTATTAATATTAATGTCTAGTTGATTTAACGTTAATAATAATTCGAAAATTGACTTTTTATAATGGTTTGCCGCAACTGATAATTTATCAATTGTTGTAGCTCCAATACCACGAGCGGGGTAATTTATAACTCTTTTTAAAGCTTCTTCATCATTTGGATTTATTAACAAACGCAAATAGGCTAAGGTATCTTTAATTTCTTTCCGCTGATAAAATGATAAACCTCCATATATTTTATATTTTATATCTTTTTTTCGAAGTGCATCTTCAATAGCACGTGATTGTGCATTTGTACGATATAAAATTGCAAACTCAGAATTTTTAAGTTGTAAATTCATTTTATTATCAAAAATTGAATTTGCAATAAATCGTCCTTCCTCAGCTTCGGTAAAAGTGCGCATCACTTTTATTTTTGCACCTTCATCATTTGCTGTCCAAACCTGCTTATCTAGCTTTGTTTTATTCCGTTGAATAACACTATTTGCAGCTTCAACAATATTTTTTGAAGAACGATAATTTTGTTCCAATTTAAAAATATTCACCTTATCATAATCTCGCTGAAAATTTAAAATATTTTGAATATTTGCGCCACGAAATGAATAGATACTTTGAGAATCATCACCTACCACACAAATATTTTGAAACCGATCAGCCAATGCTCTTACAATTAAATATTGCGAGTGATTTGTATCTTGATACTCATCTACTAAAATATACTTAAATCGCTGTTGGTATTTTGCTAAAACTTCTGGAAAACGCGTTAACAATTCGTTGGTTCTTAACAATAAATCATCAAAATCCATTGCTCCAGCCTTAAAGCAACGCTCAACATATTGGTTATATATTTTCCCAATTTTTGGTCTACTTGCCATTTTATCGGCTTCCATTAATTCCGGATTGTTATAATATGCTTTTACGGTAATTAAACTATTTTTAAATGAAGAAATACGACTTAAAACCTGTTTTGGTTTGTATCTATCTTTATCTAATTGCATTTCTTTAATGATAGAAGAAAGCAATCTCACAGCATCTTGCGTATCGTAAATTGTAAAGTTTGAAGGAAATCCTAAATGATGTCCTTCAGAACGTAAAATACGTGCAAAAACAGAGTGAAAAGTCCCCATCCACAAGTTTTTAGCTTCAGAATCGCCAACTACTGTTGCAATACGATTTTTCATTTCTCGTGCTGCTTTATTGGTAAAGGTTAATGATAATATGTTAAATGGATCAACATTATTATTCATTAAATTAGCAATTCTATAAGTTAAAACTCTCGTTTTACCCGAACCTGCACCAGCAATAATTATCATTGGACCATCTTTATGTAAAACGGCTTCTCTTTGAGATTCGTTAAGATTTTCTAAGTAGTTGTTCACAGGAATTCTTTAATAGCCAAAAGTACTATTCCAAATTTGGTCTCGCAATAAAAGTTATTGACATCATTTAGTTAATTAGTTCTACTTTCTTTTTAAACTGACTTATAAAAATGAAAAGCAAACCGAGAACCATAAAAAAACTAAAAATTAATAGTAGTAAATTATAATTTTTAATTGGTTTGAAGCTATTCAAAAAAATGAATCCTTGCGTAAACAATAAAGTTTCAGTGATAAAAATTCCTATTAAAAAAGTAACTAAACCAATTTTAGAAAAATGGTTTTTAACCACAAATATTTTTAATTGAATCAAAATCAGCAATATTACAACACTCATAAAAGCTAGTGTAAACAAATGTAAGTACCCAATAATAAAAAAAGGTTTTAAAGCTATTGATTTTGTAACAATAGCAGGAAATGAAGAAGTTATTTGTATGATAATTTTAAAACTATAAGCAATCAACCCAAATTTTAATAATAATTTAGAAACTGAATTCCATTTTAATTGTGGTAATGCTTGTCTTACTATTTTCATTAAATAGAATAATGAGATAAATTGTATTATTGCAGCCGCAAAACCTACTACATAAAAAATTGCCGAAACATCACTCCACAAAATTGATAATGCATACGCAGGTATGCATGCAATATTTAAATATAAAAAGAAGTTTTCTTGTAATTTTCTAGCAATTGTAATTTTTTGTTTCTCAAAAATTTTGAATAAAAACCCAAAAAGCACAAAAACAAAATAACCATTGTATAAAAAGTGCAGATAAAAATAAACCGTATTATGGTATAAATCCGTTTTCCCTTGCGAAACTATAACACCTGCTAAAAACCAAGTTGCTAAACTTGACAATATATAATAATAAATACCATATTTTATCAATTTATGTGCTACACTATTTCCTTTTATATCTTTTAACAACCGATATGAAAGCACATAACTAGCCAATCCAAATATAGAAAGTAGCACGATTGAAAATGCTTTATAACCTCCTAAAGGAAAACTAATTAACATTAAAGTAATTGCTATAACTATAATTGAAATTACTATTTTATAAACTTTTTTTTGTTTTGTAGAAGCTTCTACAAAATTAGAAAGCAGCACTCCAATAGTTGCCAAATATCCCCAACCTAAAAATGCTACGTGAGAATGACTTTGTAAAAAATAGTGATAATTTACAAATGTTAATGGATACGTAAAATTCCATCTTAGTAACAATCCATACAAAGCTGATAAAATAAATAATACGAATGCTAATAAGTATAAAAGTTTATTCTCTTTTTTGAACACCATTTTTATTGTTTTATAGTGCAAATAAACAAGAATTTTGTGTATTTTTTAATAATTAAGCATAAAAAAACGACCGTTTAAAAAGTTTTTAAATTCGTCATTCTGAATTTATTTCAGAATCTCATCATAATGATACTAAATCTTTATGAGAACCTGAATCGAGTTCAGGTTGACGAAAATTTCACTTTTTAAACGGCCGCTTTTAATTTATGTATTAAATTATTTTTTAGCAAATGTATAAGATACTCCAACCATAATCATATCTGTAGTCATTTTATAACCAACTGTTGATCCTGGAATTGCTCCATAAGGAGGATAAGTTTGTGCAAGACCTGGATTAAGTATTTTTCCTTCAGTTTTACCATCACTTGCGCCGTGGTGATATACTCCATTCAACATTAAATTATCCGTTAATGGGTAACTAAAACCAAATTCAAAAGCATTTGCAATAATTGCAGTTGCAGGAATTGAGAAAAATGCTAATTCATCATTAATTGGATTGCTACTGTAAGTATAACCAAAACGTAATGGTAATTTTTCAATCCCTTTATATTGTAAACCTACTGAAACAATATTCATGTTTTTCCACCCAAATCCATTTACTGATCCAGTTTGTGTCCAACCTTTTTCTGCAAAACCATTTGTATTTTCATAATCAACGTGTCTATAGTCAATCGCAAAATCAAAATTAGCTTTTGAATATCCTAACCCAAAAGATAAAATTGCTGGATAATCCATATTAAAATTAGCATCAGGTGCTGCAGAACCATCTAAATATGTATTTTTAAATTTTAAATCACTAAATTTTTGTGTGGTTTTGTAAGATGCACCAACCTTAATACCTCCAGGTGAATGGTAAAACACACCAAATTGTGCTCCATAACCAATTGCAGAAGCTTTATCACTTACAGGATACCCCTTATCACCTGGTGCACCAGCAGGTGGAGTGAAATCTGGAGAAGCTATTGGGTTAGGTGCTAATTTCAAGGCTGCATAATTAATTGTTGGTTGTACACCAATAGAAAATGTTTTAGAAATTTCATAAGCCCAAGCTAGCCCAACCTGCAACAACATATAATCAGATTCAATATGCCCAAAACCTTTAGCTGCTTGTGGATAATTTACTGGATTAGAATTTAATGTAGGGTTAAAATTAGGGTTTGGATTCCCTTGTGCATCTACAGGAGAGTTATTGTCCTGAGGAAATGTAACTCCAAAACCGCTTATTCCAAATGCAGAAACCCCAAAGGTGTGTTTGCTATCTTCTTTACCCCAAACCATAGCTAAAGCTGGCATAGGAGAAACACCTCTACTGTCTTTAGTTACACCTGAAACAGCTGGTGAAGCTGGTTGCCCTGGATAATATTGATTAGCTTGCCACATTGCTCCTGCTGGTAAACTTGAGCTTAATTCTGGTGAAGAAAAGAAAGCTCCTATATCAAAGCTTATAATTTTACTATCAAATACTGAAATTGTTGCAGGATTCCATTGTAAGGCACCGCTAATGTCTAATGGTTGTGCTGTTGAAGCTCCACCCATTGACATATTAACTGAACCTGCAGCTTGCATAATGTGTCCTGCTTGAGCAAAAGTTGCAGTTGTAAAAAGTAAAACTGCTAGTCTTAATAAATTTCTCATAATTGTATATTTAATTTAATGTTCTTTTATATGTGACAATTATTACACTATTATCAATCAATGTGTTACAATTATTACAGTACAAAATTAGAATGTTATTATTTTGTAATTTATGATAAATATCATTTTAAAAAATTTGGTTTGTAACAATTATTACAAATGAATTTAAAAAAAATATAATAGTTTTAAATTGTGACTGTTATATAATTTTTAATTTAGCTTCAAATAAAATAAATTAGAAAAAAATTACAATAAATGGATTTACCCAAGATAATAGAACTACTTAGTTATACTTTTCCTTCAATAATTGTTGGTGTAATTGCATTTCTATTCTTTTTAAAGTATATAAAAATAGAAGAAAAAAAATTAAAAATTAGCTTATTAAATGAGAACCAAAAAGGTACTCTTCCTATAAAATTACAAGCTTACGAACGAATGACATTGTATTTAGAACGTATAAAACCTTCAAAATTATTAATACGTGTTACTTCAATCAATAATGATAAAAATGCATACGTGTTTAGTTTAATTAATACTATTGAGCAAGAATTTGAACATAATTTAACACAGCAAATTTATATTTCAGACAAATGTTGGAGTGTGATTATAGCTTCAAAAAATGCTACAATGCAATTAATTAAAAAAACTTCGGAAGAAGAAGCTATTACTAATGCACAAGAATTGAGAGAAGCTATTTTACAAAAAATGTTAAAAGGTAATCCACCTTCAAATACGGCATTATCTTTTATTAAAGATGAAGTACAAAGTTTTATGTAATCTGCAATTAATGTCTTCCTTCTAAAACCTTCACAATATCTTTAATGAATATTCTTTAAATTAAATATTTGTAACCAACGGGTTATTAAAGCCATAAAAATTACATAATTAACAGCATTATTATTGTAACTTTATGCAAGAATCTTCCATATAAAATTTAATAAAATGAAAGAACTTCAAATAGCAAATATTTCAACTTTTTCACCAAGAGAATGTGGAATAGCAACTTTTTCAAATAATTTATTAAATGCTATTACGTCAAATACAAATGACGAAGTAAAAATAAGCAGTTATGTAGTTGCGCTAGATAAAGAAAGTGATAATTTTAACTATCCTGAAACTATAAAATACAAGATTAGACAAAACCACATGATGGATTATATTAATGCTGCTAAATTTATTAATTTTAGTAAGGCGTCTGTTTGTTTGCTACAACACGAATATGGAATTTTTGGTGGAGAAAGCGGTACTTATATTTTATCACTTATTCATAATTTAAAAATTCCTTTAATAGTTATCTTTCATACAGTATTAGAGGAGCCATCTTACACCCAAAAAATAATTATTCAAAAATTATGCAAAAAAGCAAGTAAAGTAATTGTAATGAGTGATTTAGGTGTTAATTTTTTACAAAACATTTATGGTATACTTAAAGAAAAAATTAATAAAATTGAACATGGAGTGCCTAACTTTAAGTTTATGACTAAAGATTTTTCCAATAAAAGGTTTGACTTTGATGGAAAAAAAGTGCTATTAACTTTTGGCTTAATAAACAGAAATAAAGGGATTGAAACAGTGCTTGAATCTCTTATTGAAGTTGTAAAAAAACATAAAAACATCATATATATAATTTTAGGAAAAACCCATCCAAATGTTTTAAAGGAAACCGGTGAAGAATATAGAAACTATTTACATCAATTGGTCCATAAATATTCACTTGAAAAACATGTTTATTTTTATGACTATTTTGTTAGTGACAATGAATTATTTGATTATGTTTCAGCTACTGATATTTATATTGTACCCTATTTAAATAAAGCACAAATGACCAGCGGACCTCTTTCTTATGCTGTTGGTGCAGGATGTGCTGTTGTTTCAACACCCTTTTGGCATGCAGAAGAATTATTAAGCAATAAAAGAGGATTACTTTATGATTTTGGAGATGCACAATCGTTAACTGAAAAATTAGTTTACTTACTAGATAACCCTGTTGAAATGCTTGCTTTTCGAAAAAATGCTTATGAATATGGCAGAACGCTGATTTGGTCAAAAACTGGTAAAAAATATACCCAATTAATTGAAACCATACTTAACAATAATGAAAATATAGCAATTGATGAAGAACAGGTATTTAACCCAATGGTTATGCCTTATTTTTCATTAAAACATATTAAAAAATTAACTTATAATACTGGTTTAATTCAACATGCAACTTATAATATACCTAACTTAAAAACAGGATATTGCATTGATGATAATGCGCGTGCATTGTTAATGACTGTTATGGCCTGGGATCAATTAAAAGACGAAGAAGCACTTAATTTATTACCTACGTATTTAAGTTTTATAAATTATATGCAAAATGAGGATGGTACATTTAGAAATTTTTTGAGTTTTAATAATCAATATCTTGATGAAAATGGCTCAGAAGATTCTTTTGGAAGAACTATTTGGGCATTAGGGTATCTTATAAATAAACCACCAAATTCAGGTTATTTTCAATTAGCTTTAGAACTATTTTTAAAAGCTGTTCCTAATTTTATAAACTTAAAAGAAGTAAGAAGCATTTCGTACACCGTAATTGGATTGTACCATTTTTTAAAACGGAATCCAAGTGATGAAAAAATGATGTTACTTCTTAAGAATTTAACCTCCAAAATAATGGTACGAATCAATTCGGAAAAAGATATTGATTGGGTTTGGTTTGAAAGTAAACTGACTTATTCTAATGGTATTATTCCGTTAGCTCTTTTTTATGCCTTTAAACTATTAAAAGATAAAAAAATATTAAATTTAGCTCTAGAAGTACTTAGTTTTTTAGAAAAGATTAAGTTTCAAAATAATTATCTCGAAATTATTGGCAATAATGGGTGGTTTGAAAAGGGGAAAGATCCCGCTCATTTTGCACAACAACCTGTAAATGCAACTGCAATGGTACTTGCATTTTATCAAGCCTATAATATTACCAAAAATAAAGAATACCTTAAAAAAATGTATATCTCCTATTTATGGTTTTTAGGTGAAAATAAACTTGCAATACCATTATATAATTTTGACACTTCTGGTTGTGCAGATGGATTGGAAAATTTTGGAATCAATAAAAATCAAGGGGCGGAAAGTACACTATCTTATTTAATTGCTCATTTAAAAGTAATTAAAGCTATAAATAGAACTGTAACTCACTAATTTTAATAATTACAATTATATATTATTGCTTATTTTTTAATTTTTAATTTTAAAAAAATACCATTTCTTCAAATAGTTCTTTCATTGAAATTGTAGCAAAAGTTGATGCATAATCGGACATGGCATACGGAATAATTAATTCATCATTTAAAATTATTGATCCACAGGAATATACAATATTTGGAACGTAACCATCTCTCTCTTCCTCATTTGCCATTAGTAAAGGTTCAGTTAATCGTGCAATTACTTTGGAAGGATTGTTTAAGTCAAGCAAAATGGCACTTATATAATATTTCCTCATTGCTCCAACACTATGAGTTATTACCAACCAACCTTTTTCAGTTTCAATTGGAGATCCTGCATTACCAACTTTAATAAATTCCCAAGGATAAAAAGGTTCTTGTATTTTTTTTGCATTATGCCAAACGTTTATATTATCTGAATACATTATATAGTTTGAATAACCATCATGACGTGATAGCATTGCATATTTTCCGTTAATCTTTCTTGGAAAAAGTGCCATTCCTTTTTCTACAGCGTACTGACCATAAAGCGGTTTTATTTTAAAGTTGTAAAAATCTTTTGTTTCAAGAAGTGTTGATAAAATTGTGTGCCCATTATATGCAGTATAGGTTGCATAATAAGTAATACTTCCATCTTCATCAATAAACCTTAAAAATCGGGCATCTTCAATCCCATTTGTTTCAGAGTAAGAAACCGGAAAAATAACTCTTTCAGACAAAGCTGTATCTAAAGAAAATGTTGTTTCATAATGAGAAGTAGCCAACCAATTAATGTGTTCAATCTCCGTTTTTTCACTTTCTGTTAAACTCTTATCTTTAAGCAATTCAACAATACTTGCCATCAATTCACCATAAATAAATTTATCATTTAGCCCATCAACAACTTTATTTAAAATTTTACCGTTGTGTTCTATTTGTTTAAATTTCTTTTTAAATTGTTTTTTATTGTAAACATGACGCTTTATAGTTTCAGGCTGATCAACAAGAGTTCCTGATTCAATTAACGAGATGTTATTATCTTCATCAATAATGGCACTTCTAAAAACAATAGATGAAATATGACCTTCTCCTGTTGCTCTAAAACTAATAATTACTCGGGTTTGTCCCTCTTCTAAATCAGATTGATCCAAATCCAACACAATGGAAGGATTAAAAAAAGCAGCAGACTCAATAGAGTATTCTTGTGAAAAGTAGGCACCTATGAGTAATTTTTTCTTGACAGAAAGTTTTTTTGAATCTACTTTCTTTTTAATAATTAAATCTTTTGCTCTCTTATAATTATTATCAAAAACCTTAGAAATATTACGATGCCTTTTTGAAAACTCTCTTAATACTTGATCTAATAAAATAGTAGTTTCTTCATTTGAAAGTTCTGAAATTTTTTTAAAAATTGACATATTTGTAACTTCATCTCCAGGTATAAAAAAACGAGCAATTATTCGTTTAGAATTTGGATAAAGTCTAATTGAACTTCTTTTAACAGTTAATGGCATAATAAATACTTGAGGAATGCATTATAATTATACAAATGTATTTATAATAATTTGCATTTACCAAATTATTATAAACAATTCAAAGATTTAATACAATCTAAATAAGAATGTTACGCAATAAATGTGCCCTTTTAAAAATTAATTTCAGGAATGTCTTCCTTCTAAAACCTTTACAATATCATTTAATGTAAAGCCTTTGGCTTGTAATAGAATTAAATAATGGAATAATAAATCTGCTCCTTCATTTAAGAACAAATCGTCATTATTATCTTTTGCTTCAATAACAATTTCTACAGCTTCTTCACCTACTTTTTGTGCAATTTTATTAATTCCTTTTTCAAATAATGAGGCCACATAGCTTTTTTTAGAATCTGCATCTTCTCTCCTACTTTTTATCACATCTTCTAATTCAGATAAAAAACCAAAAGATGGATTGTTAGTTTCACCCCAACAAGTATCAGTCCCTTTATGACATGTTGGTCCAACGGGATTTACCTGAATTAAAAGAGTATCATCATCACAATCATTTTTTATGGAAATTACATGTAAAAAATTGCCACTTTCTTCTCCTTTTGTCCACAATCTATTTTTAGTTCTACTAAAAAATGTAACTTTTCCAGTTTCAACAGTTTTTTCATAAGCTTCGTTATTCATATAGCCCAACATTAAAACATTTTTAGTAATTGTATCTTGAATGATAGCTGGTACTAACCCATTTCCGTTTTTATTAAAATCTATGTTCATAATTTAATTTTATTATACTAACCCTTCAAATTAATAGATAATGAAAACACTTCGACAAGCTCAGTGAGACAAAATTTACAATCGTACAGGTATATTATTTCTTTTTAATTCCTTTTTTAAATCTTTTATTTTAATTTCCTTAAAATGAAAAACACTGGCCGCTAATGCAGCATCAGCTTTTCCATCAATAAAAGTATCCGTAAAATGTTGCATATTTCCAGCACCTCCAGACGCTATTATTGGAATATTTACCAACTTGTTTAAATAGGTCAAAGCCTTATTTGCAAATCCATTTTTTGTTCCATCGTGATCCATAGAGGTAAATAATATTTCTCCTGCACCACGTTGTTCCACTTCTTTAGCCCAATCAAATAATTTAATATCCGTTGGCACTTTACCACCAACTAAATGTACCATCCATTCTCCATCTATTTGTTTTGCATCAATGGCAACAACAATACACTGACTTCCAAATTTTGCAGCCAAATCATTTATCAATTGTGGATTTTTTACTGCGGAAGAATTGATAGAAACCTTATCAGCTCCCGAGTTTAATAATATTTCCACATCTTCAACCGATGAAATTCCTCCTCCAACTGTAAAAGGAATATTCACTTTTTCAGCAACATGCATTACCAATTTAGCCAACGTTTTTCTTTTTTGTTCCGTTGCTGTTATATCTAAAAAGACCAATTCATCAGCACCTTCATTTGCGTAAATTTCGGCCAATTCAACAGGATCACCTGCATCTCGTAAATCCACAAAATTTATACCTTTTACAGTTCTTCCATTTTTAATATCTAAGCAAGGTATTATTCTTTTTGTTAACATTATTTTTTTTATAGTTACAATTTGGTCATTGGGCGGAGTCGAAATGCCTTATACTTTTGATGAAGTGGTTTCGACTCCGCTCAACCACCATCTACTTATTTAATATATAATTTTCTAGTTGTTTCATACTAATTTTATGTTCATAAATTGCTTTACCAACAATGGTTCCTTCACAACCCATTTCAGCTAATCTTGGCAATTCATCATACGTTGAAATTCCTCCAGAGGCAATTAATTTTATATTAGGAACTGTATTAATTATTTTTTGATACAATTCAAATGAGGGTCCTTGTAACATTCCATCTTTAGAAATATCAGTACAAATTACATAACTTACTCCTTCCTTCATATAATTTTGAATAAAAGGAATCAATTCTTCATTACTTTCTTCTAACCAACCACTTACTGCTACTTTTTCATCCAAAGCATCGGCACCTAAAATAATTTTATTTGCACCAAATTTTTGTAGCCAACTTTTAAATGTATCTGAATTTTTAACCGCAATACTTCCGCCTGTAATTTGATTTGCTCCACTTTCAAAAGCAATTTTCAAATCTTCATCCGATTTTAATCCTCCACCAAAATCGATGTTTAAATTGGTCTTTGAAGCGATTGTCTCTAGCACTTTATAATTTACAATATGACTTGCTTTTGCGCCATCTAAATCCACCAAATGTAAATGTTTTACACCGTGAGATTCAAACATTTTTGCTACTTCCAACGGATTTTCATTGTAAATTTTTTGCGTTGCATAATCGCCTTTTGAAAGTCGTACACACTTTCCATTTATAATATCTATTGCTGGGATAATTCTCATTTATTTATTTATTTTTCTTTAATAGTCATTCTCAACCTGTTTCAGAATCTCATCAAAGAGTCTAATCATTATGTGACCCTGAAACAAGTTCAGGGTGACGAAACGTTTACAACTCTAAAAAATTCTTTAATATTTGTGCTCCTGCTTTACTACTTTTTTCAGGATGAAATTGCACACCGTAAAAGTTCTTTTCTTGTAAAGCTGATGCATATTTAATTCCATAATTAGTGGTTGCAATTGCCTCATCATACATTGGAACATAAAAACTATGCACCAAATACATATATTCTTTTTCTTTAATTCCTTTAAATAAATACGATTTCAAATTTTCAATTTGATTCCATCCAATTTGTGGAACTTTTTCATTATCATTGAATTTGATAACATCAACATCAAAAATATTTAGTCCTTTCGTATCACCTTCTTCACAATATTTACACATTAACTGCATTCCTAAACAAATACCTAAAACTGGTTGTTTTAACGTTGGAATTACTTTATCCAACCCCGTAGATTTTAACATTTTCATTGCACTACTAGCCTCTCCAACACCTGGGAAAATAACTTTATCCGCATTTCTAATTTCATCTTCGTTATTTGATAACACAGCTTCATATCCCAATCGCTGAATGGCAAATTTTATGGATTGAATATTCCCTGCTCCGTAATTAATAATTACTATTTTCATTTGTTTTTCTATTATTGTCCACTTCGACAAGCTAAGTGTGACTAAAAATTACTCATTTTTAATTATCAATTGACTATAACATTCCTTTTGTACTTGGTAAAATCATTTTTTCAGCATCTCTTTTTACAGCAGCCTTTATTGCTTTTGCAAATGCCTTAAAAATTCCTTCAATTTTATGATGTTCGTTCATACCTTCTGCTTTTATATTTAAATTACATTTGGCTCCATCAGTAAAGGATTTAAACAAATGATAAAACATTTCCGTTGGCATTTCACCAATTTTTTCACGTTTAAAGTCCGCATCCCAAACCAACCAATTTCTACCACCAAAATCAATTGCCACCTGTGCTAAACAATCGTCCATTGGCAAACAAAAACCATAACGCTCAATGCCTAATTTATTACCTAACGCTTTTGCAAAAACTTCACCTAAAGCAATCATCGTATCTTCTATGGTGTGATGCTCATCAACTTCCAAATCGCCATTCACCTGAATGGTTAAATCCATATTTCCATGACGTGCAATTTGATCTAACATATGATCGAAAAATGCAATTCCAGTTGAAATTTTACTTTTTCCTGTTCCGTCTAAATTTAATTTAATATAAATTTTTGTTTCATTGGTATTTCTTGATAATTCAGCCGTTCTATTTTTAAGTTTCAAAAACTCATAAATTCTTTGCCAATTGTTGCTTTCCAAAGCAATAAACGAATCTAACTCATCTCTTTTAACCGTAATTTCTTCTGTTCCAAGATTTGTGTTATCATTTATAAAAATTCCTTTAGCTCCTAAATTTTTAGCCAACTGAATGTCCGTTAATCGATCTCCAATAACAAAAGAATTTTCCAAATCATATTCATCAGAAAAATATGCAGCTAACAAACCTGTATTTGGTTTTCTTGTTGGAGCATTCTCTTTAGCAAAGGTTTTATCAATAAAAATTTTATCAAATTTAACTCCTTCATTTTCAAAACATTGAACTATAAAATTTTGAACTGGCCAAAATTCTCCTTCTGGTAAACTAGCGGTTCCTAAACCATCCTGATTGGTAACCATAACCAATTCAAAATCCAATTCTTTTGCAATTTTACCTAAATAAGTAAATGCTTTTGGATAAAATATTATTTTTTCAAATGTATCAACTTGTTCATCGGCTGGTTCTTTTATCATCGTACCATCACGATCAATAAATAACACTTTCTTTTTCATTTTAAATATCTTTTAATGCTTTAATCAACTTCATATTTTCACTTTTAGTACCCACCGTTAAACGCAACGTATTTTCGCACAATGGTTGTGTTGTTCTGTTTCTAATCACAATTCCTTTTTTAAGTAAATCGTTATATCTACCAACCGCATTGTCAACTTTTATTAACACAAAATTTGCATCTGTAGGGTAAATTTCTTCAATAAATGAAATCAATTTTAGCTTTTCAATTAATTTTTTTCGCTGTTCTAAAATTTTTACAATTTCATGTTGAACCTTATTTTTGTTTAACAATCTTTTTAATGCTTTTTGCTGCGTTAACTCATTCACATTATAAGGTGGTTTAATTTTATTTAAAACAGCAATAATTGCTAAAGAAGCATAACAAATCCCCAATCTAATACCAGCCATTCCATAAGCTTTTGATAAGGTTTGAGTAATTATTAAATTTGGAAATTCATTCAATCTTAAAAGCCAACTTCCTTCTGAAGAAAAATCAATATATGCCTCATCAATTACAACCAAACCTTTAAAAGATTTAAGCAATGTTTCAACATTTTCTTGAGAAAATGAATTACCTGTTGGATTGTTTGGTGAACATAAAAATAACAGTTTAGAATTGGCATCAGCAACTTCTAGAATTTCATCAATATTAGGCTGAAATTCAGTAGTTAACAACACTTCTCTTTCTTCAACATTATTAATATTTGCCAACACATGATACATTCCGTATGTTGGTGGCAATGTAATAATATTATCAATTTTTGGTTCGCAAAAAGCTCTAAAAATCAAATCCAATACTTCATCACTTCCATTTCCAAGTAAAATTTGATTTACAGGTACTTTTTTAAGTTCTGATAGCTCCTTTTTAACAGAAGTTTGTTGAGGATCTGGATAACGGTTTACTCCATTCTCAAATGGGTTTTCATTAGCATCTAAAAATACCATATTAGCTGTTAATTCTTTAAACTCATCTCGTGCTGAAGAATATGGTTTTAATACCTTAATATTTTCACGAACTAATTTATTAATGTTCATATTTATTACTTTAAATCTAAAAACTACACTTCAACAAGCTCAGTGTGACATAACGGAACGGTGCTTACTATTACTTCAAACTATTTAAACGCAGTGTTACTGCATTTTTATGTGCATCTAAGCCTTCAGCTTCCGCCATTATTTCAATAGCACTTCCAATATTTTGAATTCCTTTTTCTGATATTTTTTGAAATGAAATAGCTTTCAAAAATGAATCTAAATTTACGCCTGAATAAGCTTTTGAATATCCATTGGTAGGTAACGTATGATTGGTTCCAGAAGCATAATCGCCTGCACTTTCAGGTGTGTAATTTCCAATAAAAACTGAACCTGCATTTTGAACACCAGTCATATAAAAATCATTATCACTTGTGCAAATTATAAAATGTTCGGGCCCATATTCATTTATCAATTCTAAAGCAATTTCTTTACTTTCAATATAAATTAATTTTGAATTTTCAATGGCTTGCACAGCAATCTTCTTTCTTGATAAATTCTGAAGTTGTTTCTCAATTTCCTTTTCTACTTCTTCTAATTTAGCCAAAGAAGTTGAAACCAAAATAACCTGACTATCAGCACCGTGTTCAGCTTGACTTAACAAATCTGATGCAACAAAACTAGCATTGGCAGTTTCATCTGCAACCACTAATAACTCACTTGGGCCTGCAGGCATATCAATAGCAACACCATATTTTGTTGCCAATTGTTTAGCTGCAGTTACATATTGATTTCCTGGACCGAATATTTTGTAAACTTTTGGTATAGATTCTGTTCCAAAAGTGAATCCTGCTATTGCTTGAATACCTCCTACTTTTAATATTTTAGTAACACCACACAATTGCGCAGTATAAATAATAGCTGGATTTATTTCGCCTTTTTTGTTTGGTGGCGAAGTCAAAATTATTTCTTCACAACCCGCTATTTGAGCAGGAATTGCCAACATTAATACCGATGAAAATAATGGTGCTGTTCCTCCTGGAATGTATAAACCTACTTTTTGAATAGGTCTTTTTTCTTGCCAACACGCAACACCTTCAGCAGTTTCAACAACAACTTTACGGGTCTTTTGAGCTGAATGAAATTTCTCAATATTATATTTTGCCAAAGCAATTGCATCTTTTAATTCAGAAGAAATTTCTTTTTCAGCAGCTAAAAACTCTTTGTCTGAAACATACAATTCATCTAGTTCTACGCCATCAAAAATGGAAGTGTATCTTTTAATTCCATCATCTCCATTTCGTTTTACATCATCAAAAATGGAAGTTACCGTAATTTCAATTGCTTCTATGGTTTGCGCTGGTCTTTGCAATAAAGTTAACCATTCACTTTTTATTGGATTTATAATTTTATTCATCTTTTAATTTATGTTTAACTGTTTAATCGTTGAAAGGTGTAATTGTTAATTTATAAAACACAAGAACTTATAAAGTTGAACAATTCAACAAATCAACGCCTCAACAATAATTATAATACCATTTTTTCTATTGGAATCACTAATAATCCTTCTGCACCATTTGCTTTTAAAGCATCTAAAACTTCCCAAAATGAATTCTTTTCAATAACTGTGTGTATTGAACTCCATCCTTCTTCAGCTAATGGCAACACTGTTGGGCTGCGCATTCCTGGTAATAATTTAATAATTGCTTCAATCTTATCATTTGGAGCATTCATTAAAATATATTTAGATTTTCTTGCTTTTAAAACTGCTTGAATTCTAAATTGAAGCTTATCAAGAATTTTTTGATTTTCTTTAGAAATTAAAGGAGAAACCGCTAAAACAGCTTCACTTTTTAACATTTCCTCAACTTCAATTAAATTGTTTTTAAATAATGTACTTCCACTTGAAACTATATCACAAATGGCATCAGCTAAACCTATATTTGGAGCAATTTCAACGGAACCACTAATGATATGAATATCAGGTGTTACATTAAATTTTTCAAAATATTGCTTCACTGTGTTTGGATATGAAGTTGCAATTCTAGCGCCATCCAAATCTTTAATACTTGAATAGTTTACATCTTTTGGTATTGCTAATGAAACTCTGCATTTTGAAAATCCTAGTTTCTCAACAATACCAATATCAGTACCTTTTTCCACTAACACATTTTCACCAATAATTGCGATATCTACAACCCCATCACGAAGATATTGAGGAATATCGCCGTTACGTAAGTATAAAACTTCTAACGGAAAATTGCTTGCTGATGCTTTTAATTGGTCTTTACCATTGTCAATTGAAATTCCACAATCTTTAAGCAGCTGTAGGGAATCTTCATTTAATCTTCCTGATTTTTGTACTGCAATTTTAATTTTATTCATTATTTAGTTTAATGTGTTTAAGTAAATTTAATAGCGTTAAACAAAAAAACCCGCTTGATTTACTCAAACGGGTTTTAAATATATTTTTTTTGATTTTATTCAATACATTATCTTCTCGCCTGAATGCTAGTATGAAAATGATGATGAAATTGAATAAATAACATTGTTCCTTGTTTTATGAAGCAAATATATAAAAATGTTTAATACACCAACTGAAAACCTACAAAAATTTTACAAATAGTACTGTTTTGTTAAATAAATAACAATTACTTCAATGAACTACCTCGATGCAAGCATACGAGGTATCTGAAAAATCAGAACAACGCTAATTGTTTTACTTTGTGCAAAACATCATAGTCTTTTTCCATTCCCTGATTTCGAACATATTTGGATATGGTACTCTCATCTCCAAATTTACTAACTGTATTTACAAAATATCCACTTGACCAAAAAGATCCTCCCCATAAAATTTTCTTAACTTCTGGATGCCTTTGAAAAATTTCTCTTGCTGTTATGCTCTTCAGCATCTTTACAATCTGAATTGGGCTTTGCATTGGAACTGATTGAAGTAAAAAATGTACATGATCCTTGTCTGTACCAATCTCCAAAAAATGAATGTCATATCGATCTTCTATTTCCAAACAAATTTTAACCAAAGTCTTATCAACAGCCTTATCAAAAACTACCTTTCGATATTTTGCAGGACAGACAAAATGATAAAGCAATACCGAAACATTATGCGATTTGTGTGTATATTTGCTCTCTGTCATAAGCAAATATAATACTTACGCTGCAAGCAGCGGGGAATTAAACCCTAAGAGATTAAACCTACTAAATTGATTCAATAGGCTTGTATCATTCTTTTAATATTTAAGGCTTTAAACAAGTTTATATTAATTAATTGTTTGATGCCTCTTCTTTTTCAATAAAGAAAATTGTTTAAAAGTCATTTAATAACTGTTTGAATTCAGTAAAAAGCAAACTGATTGTTTCTAATATTTTAGTTAAATTTGCATTTTTCTAACAATACACTAAAATCAACTAAAATATGATTCAATTCTTTGGTAATGAAAACAGTAAAATATTCGCTGTACAAACGTCAAAAGAACTTTCACAAGAAAACACGTTAAAACTAAACTGGCTTTTTGGAAATCAAGAAAAATTAGAACAGGCATCAATCGATGCTTTTTTTATTGGTCCACGTGCTGCGATGATCACGCCTTGGAGTACAAATGCTGTTGAAATTACTCAAAATATGGGGATTGAAGGGATTATTAGAATTGAAGAATTTACAGCTTCAAACGAAACAGCAAATTTTGATCCTATGATATTTCAAAAGTTTGAAAGCTTAAATCAAGCTATTTTTGATATTCATATAAAACCAGAAGCTGTTTTAAATATTGAAGATATTGCTGCTTACAATCAACAAGAAGGATTATCTTTAAGTGATGAAGAAGTTGAATATTTAAATGGAATTAGTAAAAAAATTGGAAGAAAACTAACCGATTCTGAAGTGTTTGGTTTTTCACAAGTAAATTCAGAACACTGTCGTCATAAAATTTTCAATGGAACATTTGTAATTGATGGAGAAGAAATGCCTACATCGTTATTTAAATTAATCCGTTTAACTTCTGCTAAAAAACCTGATGGAATTGTTTCAGCATATAAAGATAATGTTGCTTTTATAAAAGGACCAACTGTTGAACAATTTGCTCCAAAAACTGCTGATAAACCTGATTTCTATGAGAAAAAAGATTTTAAATCGGTTATTTCAATAAAAGCTGAAACACATAATTTTCCAACAACTGTTGAACCTTTTAATGGTGCTGCAACAGGAGCTGGTGGTGAAATTAGAGATAGATTGGCTGGTGGAAAAGGTTCTTTACCTTTAGCCGGAACTGCCGTTTATATGACTTCTTATTCTCGTTTAAATGAAAACAGACCCTTCGACTCCGCTCAGGACAGGCCTTGGGAAAATGGAATGAAAGAACGTGAATGGTTATACCAAACTCCAATGGATATTTTAATAAAAGCATCTAACGGAGCTTCAGATTTTGGAAATAAATTTGGGCAACCTTTAATTACTGGTTCAGTGTTCACTTTTGAACATGACGAGCAAAAAGACGTTTCGACTGCGCTCAACGTGACAAGTCGTAAATTAGGTTACGATAAAGTAATTATGCAAGCTGGAGGTATTGGATACGGAAAAGAAGATCAAGCATTAAAAGACACACCAAAAGAACATGATAAAATTGTGATTCTTGGTGGTGATAATTATAGAATTGGTATGGGAGGAGCGGCAGTTTCATCCGCAGATACTGGCGAATTTGAAAGTGGTATTGAGTTAAATGCTGTACAACGTTCCAATCCCGAAATGCAAAAAAGAGCTGCCAATGCCATTCGTGGTATGGTAGAAAGTGATGTAAACACCATTGTTTCTATTCACGATCACGGTGCAGGTGGACATTTAAACTGTTTATCTGAATTAGTTGAAGATACTGGAGGATTAATTGATTTAGATAAATTACCTATTGGTGATCCTACGCTTTCTGCCAAAGAAATTATTGGTAACGAATCTCAAGAACGTATGGGATTGGTTATTAGAGCAAAAGATGCTGAATATTTGCATAGAATTGCTGATCGTGAGCGTTCTCCTTATTATGAAGTTGGTGAAGTAACTAATGATCATCGTTTTACGTTTAAATCTAAATCTACAGGTGAAAAACCAATGGATTTAGAAATGGATGATATGTTTGGGAGTTCTCCAAAAACTGTAATGACTGATAAAACCGTTAAGTATGATTATTCAGATTTAGAATATTCTGTAAGAAACATATCCACTTATTTAGAGCAAGTTTTTCAATTAGAAGCAGTTGCTTGTAAAGATTGGTTAACAAATAAAGTAGACCGTTGCGTAGGTGGTAAAGTTGCAAAACAACAATGTGTTGGACCCTTACAGTTACCTTTAAATAATGTGGGCGTAATGGCCTTAGATTATAATGGTAAAGAAGGAATTGCCACTTCTCTTGGTCATTCTCCAGTTGCCGCATTAATTGATCCTGCTGCTGGTAGTAGAACTGCTATTGGAGAAGCTTTATCAAACCTAATTTGGGCACCTTTACAAGATAAATTAGACTCTGTTTCTTTATCGGCAAATTGGATGTGGCCCTGTAAAAATGAAGGTGAAGATGCTCGTTTATATAAAGCCGTGAAAGCTGTTTCAGATTTTGCTATTGAATTAGGAATTAATGTTCCAACAGGTAAGGATTCTTTATCTATGAAACAAAAATATCCAAACGAAGAAGTGTTATCTCCTGGAACTGTAATCATTACGGCTGCAGGACATTGTAATGACATTAAAAAAGTAGTTGAACCTGTTTTACAAAAAGACGGTGGATCTATTTATTACATTAATCTTTCTCAAGATGACTTTAAATTAGGAGGTTCTTCATTTGCTCAAACGCTTAATAAAATTGGAAATAGTACTCCAACTATTAAAGATGCTACGTTCTTTAAAAATGCTTTTAACACCATTCAAGAATTAATATTAGAAGATCAAATTTTAGCAGGTCACGATATTGGAAGTGGTGGATTAATTACTACTTTATTAGAAATGTGTTTTGCTGATGTAAATTTAGGTGCTAAAATAGATTTCTCTGTTTTTGAAGAAAAAGACATTATTAAATACCTTTTTTCTGAGAATATTGGAATTGTTTTCCAAGCAAAAGAAGATGAAGTTCTTGAAAATAAATTAAAAGAGAATAGTGTAACTTTTTACAAACTTGGAAATGTTACCAATGAGGAAACATTGGATTTCGGACCTTGTAAGTTAGACATTGAAAAATACAGAGATGTTTGGTTTGAAACTTCTTATTTATTAGACAATAAACAAACAGCAAATGGTTTGGCAAAAGATCGTTTTGATAATTATAAAAATCAACCGCTGAAGTTTACATTTCCTAAACATTTTACAGGGAAACTTGAAAACGTCATTGTGAGTGAAACGAAGCAATCTGCTACTAACAATGAGATTACTTCGTCGCAAACTCCTCGTAATGAAGGAAGTGTCATCTCGAGCCCTTCGACTCCGCTCAGGACAGGCTCGGTCGAGAGACCAAAAGCAGCTATTATTCGTGAAAAAGGAAGTAATAGTGAGCGTGAAATGGCAAACGCTATGTATTTAGCAGGTTTTGATGTAAAAGATGTTCATATGACCGATTTAATTAGCGGTCGTGAAAACTTAGAAGATATTCAGTTTATAGGTGCTGTTGGTGGTTTCTCTAACTCTGATGTTTTAGGATCAGCAAAAGGATGGGCTGGAGCATTTTTATACAATGAAAAAGCAAAAACAGCTTTAGATAATTTCTTCAAAAGAGAAGATACGTTATCTGTTGGGATTTGTAATGGTTGTCAGTTATTTATGGAATTAGAAGTTATTAACCCCGAACACAAAGTTCATGGTAAAATGCTACACAACAATTCTCATAAACACGAAAGTAATTTTACTTCGGTAACCATTCAAGAAAATAATTCTGTAATGCTTTCAAGTTTAGCTGGAAGTACTTTAGGAGTTTGGATTTCACATGGTGAAGGAAAATTTAACTTACCAATGGAAGAATCAGCATATGATATTGTAGCTAAATATGGTTATGATGCATATCCTGCAAATCCGAATGGCTCAGACTTTAATACAGCTATGATGTGTTCTAAAGATGGTCGTCATTTAGTGATGATGCCGCATATTGAACGTTCAACTTTTCAATGGAACTGGCCATATTACCCAGCGCATAGAAAAGATGAAGTATCACCTTGGGCTGAAGCTTTTGTAAATGCAAAAAAATGGTTGAAAAATAAGAATTACTAATATTTTTTGTTCTTCCAAACAGAAAACAATTGTAGATTATAAATTTGCCTTTTCCGCTAATTTATAATCTACAATTCGTTCGCTGTAATCTTGAATAAAAGCTTTGCATTTTTTCTCCATTACATACATTAGTGGATTTTTATCAGATACTAAATTATGTTGCATTGCTTTATCTTTCAGTTCATAAAAACCAACTGTTTTGTATCCATCAAAAGATAAAACATAGTTTTTATAAAAATAATAATACACATTGGAATATCGTATTATAAAAGGTTCTTCTTTAGTACTAAGTAAACTTCTCCCCCAACTTCTAAATGATTTTTTATACCCAATCATATCTAAAAGTGTAGGGTAAATATCTATTTGTTGTGCTTCTGTATTAATAACACCTTTAAATGCTTCACTTGGTGTATAAAACAAAATTGGCACAGTATTTAAATTCAATTCTTTGCGATATTCTGGATAATTTATAAGGTTGCTATGGTCTGCTACCAATACAAAAATAGTATTTTGATACCAAGGTTCTTTTTTAGCTTCAGCAAAAAATCTTTGTATAGCATAATCTGTATAACCTACACATTTGTGGATTTTAATAGTTCCTTCAGGAAATTTACCTTGAAATTTTTCTGGGATATTATATGGCTCATGTGAGGAAACTGTAAAAACAGTACTCATAAATGGTTGTTTCTCTTTATCTAAATTTCTTTTCATAAATTGTAAAAAAGGTGCATCCCAAATACCCCAAAATCCATCATAATCTTCATCATTATTGTATTCTTCTCTTCCTACATATTTATCAATACCTAAAATATTTGAAAACCCTAAAAAACCCATAGAGCCATTTTCAGCACCGTGAAAGAAAGAAGTGGCGTATCCTTCATCATTTAGAATAGACACTAGTGATTCTATTTTTTGATTGCTATAAGGAGTTGATGTATATGCATCTTTAAATGAAGGAATACCAGCCAGTACAGAAGCCATTGCGTGAATTGATTTATAGCCATTTGCATAGGCATTGGTACAAATTAAACTATGTTGTGCCAAAGAATCTATAAATGGCGTATAACTTTTATAATCTTTAATTGGTGTATTTTTATTAAAAGCACCAAGGTACTCTCGACCAAAACTTTCAATTAAAAAAATTACAATATTTGGCTTACTTGCAGGTCTATTATTATATTCTTTATAAGGCTCTACATATTTACTAACTGTATCTTTTGGTAAATATTTTACTTTTTTTATGGCATTCGTAAATAACGTTCTTATAATTGAAAAGGGGGTATTTAATACAATAGCTGCTTGAATATTGCTCTTCACATGTCTGTTTGCATCTACTAAATTAATTGGACGAGTGGATTTTTCAAAATCTCCTCCTCTAATTCCACCAATAATAAGTGTCGAAAAAACTAAAAAAACAAGAATAGAAACTACATAATACTGTACCAATTTTATTGCTTTAAATTCTTTTACTTTTACTTTGGAGTACAAAAAGTACCAAAACCACATACAAATTATGAACAAAAAAAGCACGTGCCAGTAATGAATTAAAAAATTACTTAGCAACGTAAACTTATTAGATTCATGTTGAATAGTGTCTAGAGAATTACTAGCTGATCTCGTAAGATTGTATTTAAAATAAATAAAATCGATAAAATTAGTAGCGTACGCAATCCCATTAAAACTAAAATAAACAACGGTAATTATTTTTTGAAAAACCCTAGAAGTATTAATTGTTAAAGGTAAAATACTTAGTAAAATAACCAATAAATTAACATATAAAATAGCAGACGTATCAAAAGCTAACCCGTAATAACTTAATCTAAAAAACTCCATAATACTAGGAGAACCTAATAAGTCATAATTATAAACAGTAAATAAAATATTTGCTAAAAAATAAAACAGATACACAAGTATAATTCTATAAAAAAGTACTTTATACTCTTGTAATCGAAATTGATACGCCATTTTTATAGTTAAAATTTAGGTGCAAATTTACACAAAAACAATAAAAAAATTCGTTTCGTTTACATTTTAATTTTAGAAAAGTATGCACAAATATATGGATGCATGTTCCATTAGGATGTAAAAAAAATTAAACTACTTGTTCAACTTTTGCAAATTCATTATTTATTTCTAATTTGTAATAATTCAAAACGTATTTATGAAGCCAGACATCACTCGTTTATTTGATTTTGCATACCAGCAGTTAGCAACCAATCCGCAAGCAAAGTGTTTTAACACATAAGTTGATAATCAATGGATACCTACTTCTACTGAACAATATCTTGAAAAAGCCAATACAATAAGTAGAGCATTATTGAGATTAGGTGTTAAACCTAACGATAAAATAGCTATTGTAACTTCAACAAATAGAGTTGAATGGAGTATTTTAGACGTTGCCGTATTGCAAATTGGCGCAGTAAATGTCCCTTTATACCCTACTATTTCATCAGCTGATTATCAATACATTATTAATCACTCTGATGCAGTTTTGTGTTTTGTTTCTGATAAAGAACTTGCTAAAAAAGTTTCAAAAATTAAAGATAAAACCCAAATACAAGATTTGTATTCATTCGATTTTGTTGAAGGAATCTCAAGCTGGAATTCATTACTTGAATTAGGAGAAAATACTTCAAACCAAGCTGAAGTCGATGCATTAAAAGCGAAGGTTTCTCCCATGAGTTTGGCTACCATCATTTATACTTCAGGAACTACTGGAACTCCAAAAGGTGTAATGCTTTCACATAAAAACATTGTGGAAAATGCTTTTGTAAGTGCAAAAGCCTTGGATTTTAAATCTGGAAATTACAGAGTTTTAAGCTATTTGCCTATTTGCCATATTTTTGAGCGTTTTGCTTTGTACTATTATCAATTTATGGGATTTGAAATTTATTATGCTGAATCCATGGATAAATTAGGCGATAATTTAAAAGAAGTTAAACCGCATTTCATTCCAGTTGTACCTCATCTCTTAGAGAAAATATATGATAAAATTGTTGATAAAGGAAGTAATTTAAAAGGTTTAAAGCGATTGCTCTTCTTTTGGTCACTAAATTTAGGAAAACGTTACCAACCGTATCATAAAAATGGTTGGTGGTATCATTTTCAATTAAAAATTGCAAATAAATTAGTTTTTTACAAATGGCGTGAAGCATTGGGTGGAAATATTAAATTTTTGGTTTCAGGAAGCGCTCCACTTCAACCAGTTCTAATTCAGGTATTTACCGCTGCAAACATTCCAGTTCTTGAAGGTTATGGTATGACAGAAACTTCACCGGGTATCTCAATCAACGATTTTAGAAACGAAGGTTTCAAAATTGGGTCGGTTGGAAAAATTTTAGAAAATATTGATGTGAAAATTGCTTCAAACGGCGAAATATTAGTGAAAGGTTCTAACATTATGATGGGCTATTTCAAAGAGCCTGAATTAACTAAACAAACAATTGTAAATGATTATTTACATACTGGCGATATTGGCGAATTAGACAGCGAAGGCTTTTTGAAAATTACTGATCGAAAAAAAGAAATGTTTAAAACTTCAGGGGGGAAATATATTGCGCCTGCAGTTTTAGAAAGTAAATTAAAAAAATCTCGTTTTATAGAACAGGCCATGGTAATTGGTGAAAGTTAAAAAATGCCAGCTGCCATCATTCAACCTCATTTTGAATTTTTAATTGCATGGGTTAAACGTAAAAAATTAGCCGTTGATATTTCTTCTAATAAAGCTATTATTTCAAACAAAAAAGTGATTAAAAGAATTGGTAAAGAAATCGTTTTCGCTAACACTAACTTTGGAAATTGGGAGAAAATCAAAGATTTTGAATTAACAGCAGAAATTTGGAGCATTGAAAATGGTTTGTTGACACCTACAATAAAAATAAAACGAAAAGCTATCATTCACAAATACAAGAACTTACACAATAAAATTTATCAAAAATTAAATTAAATCTATTGCAACATTCTTACTTGTAAAATCCTATTAATTTTTATACTTTGCCAAATATTCATTCAAATAAATAGATAATGTCTAAAGAAATTACTCGATTATTCGATTTTGCTTATTACCAACTTGAAAATTTTAATTTAGAAAAAGCTTTTACAACAAAATATAATGGTGAATGGGTTTCTACATCAACAAAAGAATATGTAGATAAAGCAAATGCAATAAGTAGAGGTTTATTAAAGTTAGGTGTAAAATCTGGGGATAAAATTGGAGTAATCTCAACCACAAATAGAACAGAATGGAATATATTGGATATTGCTGTACTTCAAATTGGTGCCACAAATATTCCAATTTATCCAACTATTTCAAAAGATGATTATGAATATATTTTTAATCATGCAGAAATTACATATTGCTTCTTATCAGATAGTGAATTGTACAAAAAAGCTAATGCAGTTCGTAAAAATGTACCAACGTTAAAAGATATTTATTCTTTTGATACTGTAGAAGATTGCAAAAATTGGAATGAAGTTTTAGAATTAGGAAAAGACGAAAGCTTTCAACCTGAAGTTGATCGTATAAAAGATAACGTAAAATCAACCGATTTAGCAACTATTATATACACTTCTGGTACAACTGGTAGGCCAAAAGGCGTTATGCTTTCTCATCACAATATTATTACAAATGTTCTAGACAGTATTCCAAGATTACCCCTATCTTCAGACAATATGAGAGTTTTAAGTTTTTTACCTGTTTGTCATGTTTTTGAACGTATGCTACTTTACTTATATCAATACGCTGGAATTTCAATTTATTTTGCCGAATCTATTGAAAAAATTGGTGAAAATGTAAAAGATGTAAAACCGACTTTGATGTCAGTAGTTCCAAGACTTTTGGAAAAAATTTACGATAGTATTATCACAAAAGGTTCTGAATTAAATGGAATAAAAAAAATGCTATTCTTTTGGGCAGTTGATTTAGGTTTAAAATATGAACCCTATGGTAAAAACGGTTGGTGGTACGAAAAAAAATTAGCACTTGCCAATAAACTCATTTTCAGTAAATGGCGTGAAGCTTTAGGTGGTAATTTAGAAACTATGGTTTCAGGAAGCGCAGCACTTCAGCCACGTTTGGCTAGAATATTTACAGCCGCAAAAATGCAAATAATGGAAGGATATGGCCTAACTGAAACATCTCCTGTAGTTTCTGTAAACATGTACAAAGACAACTTAATGAAAATTGGAACTGTTGGAAAAGCAATTGGTAATGTTGAAGTTAAGATTGCTGAAGATGGTGAAATTTTAATCAAAGGGCCTAATGTAATGCTTGGGTATTATAAAGATCCTGAAAAAACTGCAAGTGTTATGACAGGCGATTATTTCCATACTGGAGATAAAGGAGAAATTGATTCAGAAGGATTTTTAAAAATAACTGGTAGAAAAAAAGAAATTTTTAAAACTTCTGGTGGAAAATATGTAGTGCCTGCATTACTTGAAAACGAAATGAAGCAATCTCGTTTTATTGAACAAATTTTAGTGATAGGTGAAGGTCAAAAAATGCCTGCAGCAATTATTCAACCTAATTTTGAATTTTTACGAAAATGGGCAAGAAAACATCATGAGCCAGTTTCTGAAAACAACCAAGATTTAATTGAAAATCCAAATTCTATAAAACGAATTCAAAAAGAATTAGATAAAGGAAATAAAAATTTCGCTAAATGGGAAACCATTAAACGTTTTGAACTAACACCAGACGTTTGGAGTATTGACAATGGATTATTAACTCCAACCATGAAACCAAAACGCGATGAAATCAAAAAAAAATACGAACATTTGTATAACAAAATTTATGAAATTAAAGATTAAATTTAGTTATAATTGAAGATTTGATGATTATAATTTTAAAAAATAAATTTTTTAAATTTTTTAAAATTTGTCAATATTTTTAATGTTTTAAACACAAAATTACAATTCGATTTGCTATTTTTGCGAAACAATTTTTTATCTTAGATGGAACATTTTATAGTATCAGCTCGTAAATATCGTCCTCAAACTTTTGAGGAAGTTGTTGGGCAACAAGCTATTACAAATACGCTTGAAAACGCTATTAAAAGTAATCATTTAGCTCAAGCATTACTATTTACAGGTCCTCGTGGTGTTGGAAAAACAACGTGCGCTAGAATATTAGCAAAAAAAATTAATCAGAATAGTGCTGAAAATCTAGAAGATAACGATTTTGCTTTTAATATTTTCGAATTAGATGCAGCATCAAACAATTCTGTTGATGACATTAGAAGTTTAACCGATCAAGTTAGAATTCCACCTCAAACAGGAAAATACAAAGTATATATTATTGATGAAGTTCATATGTTGTCTGCTTCGGCTTTTAACGCCTTTTTAAAAACATTAGAAGAACCACCGGCACACGCTATATTTATTTTAGCAACTACTGAAAAGCATAAAATAATCCCAACCATACTTTCTCGCTGTCAAATATTTGATTTTAAACGAATTGGCGTTTTAGATACAAAAAAATATTTAGAGAAAATTTGTAAAGAAGAAAATATTACTGCTGAAGATGATGCGTTGCATATTATTGCTCAAAAAGCTGATGGCGCTATGCGTGATGCACTTTCAATTTTTGATAGAGTTGTAAGTTTCTCGGGAAAAGAATTAACGCGTAAAGCAGTTACTGAAAACTTAAATGTACTTGATTATGATGAATATTTTAAAACGACCAATTTAATTCTTGAAAATAAAATACCCGAAGTTTTAGTTCATTTTAATTCAATTTTAAGTAAAGGCTTTGAAGGACATCATTTTATAAGTGGTTTAGCTTCACATTTTAGAGATTTATTGGTTGCAAAAGATAAAATTACTATTGATTTATTAGAAGTTGGAGACAATGCTAAAAAAAAGTACTTAACCCAATCAAGCAAATGTGATTTACGTTTTCTGTTGCAAGGAATTGAATTAGCCAACGATTGTGATTTAAAATATAAAACAAGTAAAAATCAACGATTATTAGTTGAACTTACTTTAATGCAATTAGCCTCTATCACTTTTGATGGAGAAAAAAAAAACAATAAACCCTACATAATTGCATCGCTTCATTTTAATACAGGTATAATTTCAAAACCCATTTTTATTCCTAAAGTTGAAAAATCTTCAACTTTAATTTCTTCAAAAAAAAATATTGAAATACCAAAAAAAGATATTTCTAAACCAGTTTTAAGAAATGTTAATAGAAGCCCTTCTTCCCTTTCTCTAACTAGCATAAATCGCAAAAAAGAACTAGAAGTTATTGAAGTTGAATTTGAAGAAGTTGAAGGTTTACCAACTGATGATTTTTCGGAAAATAAAGTAATACTTCTTTGGAAACGATATGCTAATAAATTGGTTGAGCAAGGTAAAAAAAGTGTTGCTTCAATTTTAAATGCAAGTAAACCAATAAAGAAAGGAAATGAAATTCATTTTGAGCTTCCAAATACTTTAATGAAAGATCAGTTAGACAGAGCTAAAGGACCTTTATTAAAATATTTGCGAGAAAACTTAAATAACTTTAAAATTGATATTGTTATTGATGTTAATGAAGAAGTTACAAAAAAATATGCGTACACTCCACAAGAAAAGTATGAAAAATTAAAAGAAACAAATAGTACATTAGAATTGTTAAGAAAAACTTTTGATTTAGATATATAAGCGTAGATATTGAATTTCAATTAGTATATTAGCTTTTAAATTACTAACCTTGGACATAAAATTATTAATAACTTTTTTAATAGGCTTTTTAATTGTAGCAATTGCAGCCAATGAAATTGCTAAAATTTTTCAGAAAATAAAATTCCCATTAATCACAGGTCTTATTATAACTGGTATTATTGCAGGTTCTTCCGTTTTAAATTTTATTACACAAGAAGAAATCACTGAACTCAATTTTTTAAATGAAATTGCGTTATCAATTATTGCTTTTTCAGCGGGCTCTGAATTGTATTTAAATGAGTTGCGAAGTAGAATTAACAGTATCAAATGGATGACAATTGGGCAACTTGTTATCACTTTTGTAATGAGCTCTATAGTTATTTATTTTGTAGCAGATCAAATACCGTTTATGGCCAATATGCCATCTACTCATAAAATAGCAGTAGCTGTTTTGTTTGCAACTATTTTTGTAGCAAGATCACCATCATCAGCAATTGCTGTAATTAACGAAATGAGAGCCAATGGCCCTTTTACTAAAACAGTTATGGGTGTAACTGTTGTGAAAGACGTTTTAGTGATCATTCTGTTTGCTATTAGTTTATCTATTGCAAAAGCTTTTATACATGATGAAGCAATTACGTTGTTATTTTTTGTTATTTTATTTTTTGAATTACTTGTTTCTTTTGGCTTAGGTTATCTTTTAGGTAAAATATTACAAGTTCCATTTTTAACAAAGGCAGATAAAATAATTAAAGGGATTGCTATTATATTAATTGGATACAGTGTTTACTTATTTTCTCATTTTGTAAGCATAACAACATTAGAAATTTTTCATCATGAATTTGTTTTAGAGCCTTTACTAATTTGTATTATAGGAAGCTTTGTTTTAACAAATTACAGTAAACATCGCATTGAATTCTCTAAAACTTTAAAAGAAATAAGTCCCATAATTTATATCGTGTTTTTTACTTTAACAGGCGCATCACTTTCCATTCAAATATTAATAAGTGTATTTGGAATTGCTGTTGCATTGTTCTTTTTACGATTAATTACCATGTTTTTTGGAGGTATTTTTGGTGTTTATGCTGCTAATGATTTTAAAAAGTATGCCTTAATTGCGTGGATGCCCTATTTAACGCAAGCTGGTGTGGCTATTGGTTTAGCAACTATTATTTCTGAAGAATTCCCTATTTGGGGGCATCAATTTGAAGCCATTATAATTGCAATTATTGTAATTAACCAATTGGTTGGCCCACCTTTATTTAAATGGGCTCTGAATTTTGTAAAGGAGAGCCATTTACGAACAAAGACTTCTAAATTTGAAGGAACACAAGATGCCGTCATTTTCGGATTAGAAAATCAATCTATTGCTTTGGCTAAGCAATTGCAAAAAAATAAATGGGGTGTTAGAATTGTAAATACCGAAGAAAAAAACAAAAATAAAATTGAAAATATTAAAATTAAAGATATAAAAATAATAAGCTTAACTGCCTTAAAAAAGTTAAATCTAGATAATACAGCAGCCATTATTTTAATGCTTTCTGATGAAGATAATTACAAAATAGCAGAACTTATTTATGAGAATATAGGAACAAAAGATGTGATTGTCAGACTAAATGAACGTACAAATTTTGAAAAATTTCACAAACTTGGAGCCTTAATTATTGAGCCTGCAACAGCCATCGTAAGTTTATTAGATCATTTTGTTCGTTCTCCAGGTGCTACATCCTTATTATTAGGTATGGATGAAGGACAAGATACTATAGATATTGAAGTTAGAAATCAGGATATTCATGGAATACGTTTGCGAGAATTAAGATTACCATCTGATGTATTGGTACTTTCAGTAAAAAGGAAAGGACAACTTATTGTTTCTCATGGATATACTCGTTTAAGATTAGGAGATATCATAACAATGGTTGGATCTGAAATTAGTTTAGACGAAATTAAATTTAAATTTGATACATAATGCTAGGTTTAAAACTTCCTACAGACCCACGTTGGGTTAACATTGCAGAAAAAAATATTGATGAAATTTTAATAGATCACGCACATTGTGAACTAAAAGCAGCTTCAACTGCAAATTCATTAATTATGAGTTTCCCTGAATATTCAGATTTGGTGACCGCAATGGTTTCAATAGTAAAAGAAGAAATGAGTCATTTTAAAATGGTTCACGAACGACTTTTAAAAAGGGACATAAAATTGGGTAGAGATCGAAAAGATTTATATGTGCATCAATTATTAACTTTTTTCCCAAAAGGAGGTAGTAGAACAACACAATTAGTGCATCGTTTATTATATGCTGCACTTATTGAAGCTAGAAGCTGTGAGCGTTTTAGATTACTATCAGAAAATATAACAGATAAAGAACTTGCTAAATTTTATAGAGATTTAATGGTATCAGAAGCAAATCATTATGTACTATTTTTAAATTTTGCTCGTGAATTTGGCGAGCGAAAAGAAGTGGACAAAAAATGGAACGACTTATTAGAATATGAAGCTGAATTAATGAAAAATTTAGGGACTTCAGAAACCATTCACGGATAAAAAATATGTTTAGTAAAGAAGAATCAGCCCAGCTTAGAAAAGATTTCTGGACAAGTTTTGGAAAATCTTTTCCAAGAAAATGGGTGTTGTATAATACTCAAATTAAAGACTTTAGCTTCAAATTTGTAGCTGATAAAAAACAAGCTTTGGTTTGTTTGGATATTGAATCGTTTGATAGAAATAAAAATAAACTGCTTTTCGACCAAGTTTTAGAATTAAAAAGCAATTTAACTGAAGATTATTTACCCGATGTTATTTTTGATGAACTCTATTTATTGGAAAACGGTAAAATTATTCATAGAATTTATGTAAAATATAATGGTGAATTTAATATTCATAATAAAGACACTTGGCAAGGTGCTTATCTATTTTTTTATGAAGCTATGAATCAGTTTGAGTTATTTTATGAAGATTTTGAAGATTTTATAAAACAAGCTGTATATAATTAGCGATATATATTAAGTTTTTAGTTTAATTTTTTACTTTCTAACGTTTAACTTTTAGAATTTTCAACATTTCAACTCTTAAAATAGCTTACTTTTGCACTATGATTAATAATGATACTATTATTGCTTTAGCTACTTCATCAGGTGTTGGAGCTATTGCAGTTATACGCTTGTCTGGTGAAGATTCCATTAAAATTGTGAATCAATTTTTTCAATCTAAATATGGAAATAAAAATTTAAACAAGGTAAAATCACATACCATACATTTAGGAAATATTGTTTATAATACCACTCCCATTGATGAAGTGTTAGTATCTATTTTTAAAAACCCACAATCTTATACAGGTGAAAATGTGGTGGAAATTAACTGCCATGGCTCTGTGTATATTCAGCAAGAAATATTACAACTTTTTATAAAAAATGGAGTTCGTAATGCAAATCCAGGGGAATTTACATTACGTGCTTTTTTAAATGGAAAGATGGATTTAAGTCAGGCTGAAGCAGTTGCTGATTTAATTTCATCAAATTCAGCTGCTTCACATCAAGTAGCAATGCAACAAATGCGTGGCGGATTTAGTAACGAAATTCAAAATTTACGTCAACAATTATTAAATTTTGCTAGTTTAATAGAATTAGAACTCGATTTTGCTGAAGAAGATGTAGAATTTGCTGACAGAACTGAATTTAAAAAACTAGTCAGTCAAATTAGTTTGGTTTTAAAACGGTTGATAGATTCATTTGCCTTAGGAAATGTGCTAAAAAATGGTATTCCTATAGCAATTGTAGGTGAACCTAATGTTGGCAAATCAACCTTGCTAAACGCATTATTGAATGAAGAAAAAGCAATTGTAAGTCCTATTGAAGGTACAACAAGAGATGCCATAGAAGATGAACTTATTATTGACGGTGTGGCATACCGTTTTATAGATACTGCTGGAATTAGAAAAACAGAAGATTTTGTTGAAAATATAGGCATCAAAAAAACATTTAAAAAAATTGAACAAGCTCAATTAGTTATTTATTTAATTGATTTAGAAAAACTTTCTACCAAACAAACTACTTTAGAAAAAATAGAAATTGAAATAGTTAAAATTCAAGAAAAACATCCTACAAAAAAAATACTAATTATTGCTAATAAATTAGATTTAGTGGCTGCAGGTATAAAAAAGATGGTTACAGAAACCTTTAAAAACAAATCGCTTTTATTTATCTCCGCCAAAGAAAAATCAGGCATCCATCAATTAACAACTACCCTAACCCAATTAGCCAATAAAGGAGCTTTAAGCAATAATGCCACCATTGTTAGTAATTCACGTCATTTTGAAGCGTTAAATAATGCTTTAAATGCCATAAAAGAAGTACAAAAAGGCATTGATAACAACATAAGTTCCGATCTTTTTTCAATTGATATTCGTCAGGCGCTGTTTCACTTGGGAGAGATTACAGGTGAAGTGACTACAGAAGATTTATTGGGTAATATATTTGCAAATTTTTGTATCGGAAAGTAAGAAGGTCAATCAAAGTAAACTAAAAGAATTTAAAATACTGATAATCTGTCTTTTAGATATAATTAAGATTTATCATAAACTTTACTTATTTTATATTTCATAGGTTCAATTTAAAAGTATGTATTAACTGCAAATTCAAACTGATCTATAAATATATGTTTAAATGCTGTAATATTATTTTGCTCATAAAATAACAGCATAGCCTTTTTATATTCGATAGAGTCAATTGTTCTAAAAGAAATTGGACAGTACCCATTACTTATAAGTATGGCATTGCTAATTATTCTTGCAGTTCTTTTATTTCCATCTCCAAATGCTTGTATATAAGAAAGTAAAACCAGCGTTAGCAATGCTTTTTCAAATACATTTTCTTTACTATTTACCAAATCACACATATCAATTAACGCCTCTCTAATTTGGTATTCATTATCTAAAGGTTTATAATTTGTTCCTGAAATACCAACTCTTCGTTTTCTAACATTACGTTCTATTCCAAGATCTTTAATTAATAGACTATGAATATCTTCAACCCTAGCAATTGTTAAAGGTATTACATAGCTTTTATCATTTACAATAAAATCTATAGCGTCTTTGTGATTTAGAAGCATTACAGCCTCATCTTTTGATTTTCCTGATGCAGTTTCTTTTTCTTTCAATAAACGTTCAGTTTCTAATAAAGAATATGTATTACCTTCTATCTGGGATGATTTCCAACTTAGGTCAATCGCTAATCGTTCAAGTTCTTTATTGTATTCTATTTCAGATAAATTTGAAATATTTTTTTTATATATTTCTTGAAGTTTTTGAAGTTTTTGAAACTCTTCATTGGTAAAAAGAGTTACATTATTTAGGGTGTTTTTTATTAAGTTAAAATTGAAACTAGGCTGAATTTCTCGTTCATCAATTTCTTTTTTAAAATAACTATTTAAATCAATAGGGTAAAATAAATTATAGGCTGAACTAATTAAATATTTACTTCCTCTTCCCTTTCCTGTTGTTGAAATAAGATTTTCCTCTACTAATTTTGACAAAATACGTTTTACGGTAGCATACCCTATTTCGATATCCAGTCCATCATAGATTTCTTTAGATGATACTGAAGGGTTTGCTTTTAAAAAAGCAAGTATTTCTACACTTTTAATATCTAACATATAATTAAATTTATAGAGGTCAGTATTTAGTTGCATATAATTTGTTTGTGATAGACTTTCTCTTTGTTGACCATTTTGGATATTAGATTATTAAAGATTGTTGCTTTGTTCTGTGAGCGGTTTATTCTAAAACA
>Ga0316202_10000492_pt1 | contig 42891 bp, 40 predicted proteins | sample 3monrhotite_MG_FD_204934 | JGI IMG/M metagenome (GOLD analysis project Ga0316202, IMG submission 204934) | Microbial mat bacterial communities from mineral coupon in-situ incubated in ocean water Damariscotta River, Maine, United States -... | ecosystem: Environmental > Aquatic > Marine >...
GGGAATCCAGTGGTATTATGAGCATAGATCCCCGCATTCGCGAGGATGACGTACTTAATGGTTGCGCTTTTTCGGGACTTTCAGTCCCAATAGGAACCTATGCACTTTCGGTGCATAGTTGTTCAGTGATGGGTCCTTAATTTTCACAACTACACATTGTTACATTTTGGTAACCCTGATACGCCCATTTCTGGGTATGCTGGGTAACCATTGTGGTTGTTAAAAACTTCACTTCTCTGCCATCTTCCCCTTTTTGTCGCTCGAAACTCCCTGGCTCTGTACCCTGTCGTCCTAATAATCTGAATTGGCACCTTTCTGGTAAAGGACGACCCTAGATAGAATTTGCAGGACGCTGCCACTTGCGAGTTCGAGTCAAACTGTTAGGCTTCCCTAAGTTGCTCAATGATTGAACAAGAAATTGTGCACTGACCCTAACGCTGTAGAACATCACCCTAACGAGGAGGCAAAAAATGAAAAGAATGATGTTGGTTGTAATAGCGGCCGTAACAGCCCTGCTGCTGTTTCAAGGGATGGCTTTTGCTAAAGCATCCAAAGAAACCAAGCAGTGCATCGCTTGTCACGAGGAGGTCATGCCAGGCATTGTTAAACAGTGGGTTGGCAGCGCGCACGACAAGGCAGACGTCGGTTGCTATGAGTGTCACAAGGCCAACAAGGGTGAGTCCGATGCTCAGGTGCACAATGGATTTCTGGTTGCGGTTATTGTTTCACCGCGGGACTGTGGACAGTGCCATGCCAAAGAGACTGCCGAGCAGGAAGCCAGCCATCACGCTGCTGCTGGGGATATCTTGAATACCAAGGACGGAATTTTAGGACAGACCATAGGTGGTGAACCTGCTGTTACGGTCGGTTGCCGTCAATGTCATGGTTCGATCGTTAAGGTCAACGCTGATGGGACTCTCGACCCCTCTACCTGGCCGAACACCGGTATTGGCCGGGTTAACCCCGATGGTTCTAAAGGAACCTGTTCCGCTTGCCATACTCGTCACCGTTTCAACCGCGAGCAGGCTCGTAAGCCAGAGAATTGCGGTAAATGCCATCTCGGTCCAGATCATCCACAAAAAGAGATCTATGAAGAATCGAAGCACGGTATTCTCTATCGCGCTTTCGGTGATCAAATGAATATGGATCAGAAAAAGTGGGTTGCTGGTGAAGATTACTACGATGCACCAACATGTGCCAGTTGCCACATGAGTGCTTCGCGCGGCCAGGGCGTGACCCACGATGTTGGTAACCGCCTGAGCTGGAATCTGCGGTCACCGATTTCAAAGCGCACTAAGGACAGTGCAAAGAAACTTGGCTCCATGAAGGATGTCTGTTCTTCTTGTCATGCCAGTAACTTTGTGGAGGGTTTCTATACCCAGTTGGACGAGTTTGTGGCTTTCTACAACAATAAATTTGCTATTCCAGCGACTGAAATCCGCAGCCTGTTGATGGAAGAGGGTGTCATATCCAAGAATAATTTTGATGATAAGATTGACTGGACTTATTTTGAGCTCTGGCACCACGAAGGTCGTCGTGCCCGTCACGGCGCTGCTATGAGTGGTCCCGACTATGCTTGGTGGCATGGAATTTATGACGTTGCTAAAAACTTTTACACCCACCTGCTTCCAGAAGCCAAGGAAGCTTGTGAAAAGGCTGGCAAACCTGAAATCTATGAAAAGATTATCGCCAAGTACATCGACGGTCGCCCAGAGCATCAGTGGTATACACGGGGTTTTGACCCGGCGCGTGTCGAGGAGATGAAAAAATACTATCAGGAGCGTTACAACCAAAAGGTTGAGTAACCAGTTCTGAATATTTGATAGCGATATCCAGCCGGGCAGCGAAAGTTGCCCGGTTTTTTTTGTAATATTTGTATTCCTCACTCAAGCTGATTTTACACGAATTCTTTGTATTTTCTTGGCTGTTGACAGATTGTGCAGGATTTAATTCCTTGTCAACAAGGCGTGATTTATAGCTATACAGCGGAAAGAATAACGTAGTTGACGCGGGAAAGGACAAGCACGATGCGAAGGGTTAGGGTGTATCGAGTCCTTAGTCGTCGTCCTTGCGGATCGTTCAGGTATATTTAACCACAGGATGGTGAGTCCAGAATTTTGAATTTTTTACATAACCCAGATACGAGGGCACAAATTGTTTATGGATCGTTAAGCAGTCCACTGGCGAGTCTGAAAATTTAGTTCGACTGAAGTCATCTTGGAATAGCGTAGGTAGCTAATTTTGACAGCTTTTTTTGTGCCTGTTTCACTATGTGTAATGACTTGTCGGTTTAGAAACACATGGTTACATCTTGTTGTTACTAATCTGGGGATAACTGATAACCAGCTGGATATAATGATCTTTTTTGGTTGTGCGTATACCTGGCCGGATATACAGTGAATACTGTACACAGTTTCTGTGGATAGCTGTGTGTAAAAACAGGTAGGCTTGGAGTCGACTTCAAGCCTCATCAGGGGTGTAGCCTTTTGCCTAAAATATATGCAGCAAAATAGGGTAAAAATTCCTTCTGCACCAAAATGTTTAGTTTGGCGAAAATTGACAGATGAAGATGCCTGAATTCGCCGCTATATTTGATTAAGTGGTGGATAATTGCACTCTCATTCTTGTGGTAAGCAATCAGGAGAAGAGGTGCTTGCTCCCCGTTGTCCGGTAAAAGCTGCTGATGATATTCTGAGTCTGAACAGACTATAATGAGGGGACTTTTGTGAGTGCTAAAGTTCTATATTATGCAGTCGTGCCCGTAACCCATAGGTTGGCATACCGCTACCGATGACGTCTTGAAGGAGAAAATGTGAGAATTACCCCCAAAAGTGAACTGGAAGCCCGAACCGCTCGACTTCAGGGTATGATGTGCCAAATGGATATTGATGCAGCTATCCTGTTGCAGAATGCTGACCTTTTTTACTTTACCGGGTCGATTCAGCAGGGAGTTTGTTATATCCCGGCTGATGGTGAGCCGCTCTATCTGGTGCGAAAAGATTTTGGTCGTGCCCGGATGGAATCAGGCCTGCAGAAAATAATGCCATTGACGAGCATGCGTGAGGTTGTCGGGATTTTGCAAAAACAGGGGATTTCCCTGCCGCAGAAGGTCGGGTTTGAACTTGATGTCTTACCAGTTGCGCTGTTTCAGCGTTGGCATAAGATTCTGGGTGGAGGAGAGAGCTGTGATATTTCACCGCTGATTCGTAGTGTCAAAGCGATCAAGAGTGATTATGAAATTGCGATTATGAAGGACTGTGGACTGTTGATGGACAAGATCTATCAACGAGCCAAAGAGGTCATTCAGGTTGGTAAAACCGATCTCCAAATTGCAGCCGAACTTGAATGTCTAGCACGTAAAGAGGGACACCAGGGAATCACTCGTTTTCGCGGTTTCAATTCAGAGCTCTTCTTCGGTCACATCTTCTCCGGAGCAGACGGCGCCGTCCCGGCTTACCTGGATGCGCCGCTCGGTGGCCTCGGGCTTAACCCCTCCATTGGGCAGGGGGCCAGCTACAAGAAGATTGCTGCCAATGAGCCAATTATTGTCGATTTTATTGCCGCTTTTGATGGTTATATGGTCGATATGACGCGGACTTTCGTCGTCGGGAAACTGCCGGCCAAGCTTGAAAAAGCATACAACGATATGCGCTTGATCCAGCAACTGTTGGCCGAAATTGCACGCCCTGGCATCGCCTGGGGTGAGCTTTATCAGCAATGCTATGATCTGGCTGTTTCACTCGGTTATAAAGATCATTTTATGGGGAATGCCGGTGCACAGGTCTCCTTTATTGGTCATGGCATCGGGGTCGAGGTCGATGAATACCCCTTTATCGCGCGCGGTTTTGATGAGCAGGTTCTTGAAGAGAAGATGTGCTTCGCCTTCGAGCCGAAGGCGGTATACGCTGGTGAAGGTGCGGTCGGGATTGAAAATACCTTCTGGGTTGAGGCTGATGGTCTAAAGCGATTAACCTATTCCGACGAGCAGTTGGTTGAACTCTAGTGAGGAGTGAGGAGTGAGGAGTGACTACGCGGACGCCGCTCGCTTGATCGTGGAAGCCGATGGCCTGATCATTACCGCCGGGGCGGGGATGGGAGTCGATTCAGGGTTGCCAGATTTTCGTGGTGATCGTGGATTCTGGCAGGCTTATCCGATGTATGAACGCTTGGGACTAAGCTTTGTCGCTGCGGCCAATCCACGCCATTTTGAGCGCGATCCACTCTTCGGGTGGGGGTTCTACGGTCATCGGACCAATCTGTACCGGCAAACGCAACCCCATGTCGGCTTCTCTCTCCTGCTCGACTGGATTGAACGCTATGACCTGGCCGGTTTTGTTGTGACCTCCAATGTGGACGGTCAATTCCAAAAGGCCGGTTTTGCAGCGGAGAGTCTGCTTGAGGTCCATGGTTCAATTCATCACCTGCAGTGCCTGAGCCCCTGTTGCCACGATATCTGGCCCAATCAAGCCGAATTCAAAATTGACCAGGCATCGATGAGAGCTTCTCGCGCTCCGGGCTGCCCTTCTTGTGGTGGTGTTGCGCGACCTAATATCCTGATGTTCGGAGATTTCTCCTGGCTGTCTGACCGAACCTCAGCTCAGGAGGAGCGTTTTGACAGGTTTATACAACAACATCGTGGAAAAAAAATGGTGGTGGTAGAGATGGGGGCAGGCAGTGCCGTCCCAACGATTCGCTACCTGAGCGAGAATCTTGGCTCTCACTCAGGGGTTGATGTCATCCGGATCAACCCCCGCGAGCCGCAGATTGGTGGTGGCCACTTCAGCTTTAATGTCGGTGCGCTGGAGGGGCTGAAATGTCTTGCTAATTTCCTTTAATCTTCCGGGGGGTCTTCGCCGTAGCACTGCTTGAGCGCGCGCTTGACTCTCGCGACCAGGCGGATCGGGTTGACCGGCTTGGCGATGAAGTCGTAATAACCGATCTCAAGCAGTCGAGCTTCTTCCTCGGCGGCCGCCTTTGACGAAAGAGCTATCACCGGGATTTGTGCAACCTGTGGGTTGGCCTTCAGGTTGCGGAACATTTCGATCCCATCCATCCGCGGCATAACGGTATCGGTGATGACAAGGTGGGGTTTCTCCTGCAGGGCCATACGCAAACCTTCGGCTCCGTTGCTGGCCTTTAAGATCGTAAAGCCCTGTTTCTTTAACGCGGCCTCGCTTGCCAGTTGAGCCATCTCCTGGTCGTCGACAATCAGGACTGTCCACCAGCGATCTGTCTGGGCAACGGTCTTTTCTACCTTTAGCAGGTGACGGTTGATCGCAGCCTTGATCTCTTCGGGGGTTGTGACGCAGGGGATAACCTGCAGACCGTTGCGGAAACCGACCTCTTGAGCCGTGTCGTGGTCGAGGGGGTTAGCCATCGCCAGATAAAGGGTCTTCTTTTCGACTTTAAGCGGGAAGATGAAACGGGTTAAGGCTTCTTCGGGAGTGATAAGTTTCAGAATTTCAGGAGGGTAGCTGAAGCGCGCAATCCCTTTGACCTGGCGCACCCCGAATTGTCGTCCGAGAGCCGCGGCAATATCCTCTTCCAGCAGTAGGTCCATCCCCTCGAGAACCTGACCCAGTCGTTTATCCGTACCGCGCTGTTTCTGTAGTGCTTTCTGGAGTGTTTCCGGTGAAATAATACCTGCATCGACAAGGATCTCTCCCATTTTCTTGCGTCCTGCCATCTGCTTTTAGCTCTTCCTCCCCCGGATTATCGACCTAAGCTTAAGTGTTAATGCGCTTCAATGAGTTACATTGTGCTAATCATTTGAATGTTTTGTCAATAACTTAAACATAAAGGAGGCCGCAGCTAACGACGACTTGGGAATCGGTGCTGTTCTGAGAAAGGTGATATTCCTTTTTAACTATATTTGTCTTTTGAAAAAGGTTGTTCAGCCTTGAATAGTGCTTTGAAGAGTCTTTTAGTGATTTTTAGATTCTGCTGATCCGGTCCTTGAGAATCTCTTCGCTCTGCTGTGCCTTGACGCTGCTTATCTGATCGGGCTGTCCGAGAGTGCTGTGAGTCTCCTCCAGGTGGAGCGCCGACTGTTCGCTAATTGAGAATAGATCATTTTCAAGACAGAAATCTTGCATTTCATCGGCTTGCGGCTAGACTTGGTAGGCGTGTATTAAATGAAATCTGTTGATTTGTGAGACGAAGATTCTGATGGTAGAACTGCTACAAAGACTTCAACGAGCATCGGCAGCTCTTGCCGTAGCCGTGGAACCTGAGGATGCCGAGCGATTGTTGCTTGAAGAGTTGCGCCATCTTTGTAATGCCGATATAGCAGTGTTGCTGCAACCTGTAACGCCTCAGTGTTGGCAGTCAACACATTTTCTGGCGGATAGAAATATCTCGTCGTCGGGACGTTCCTTGGACATCCGTTGGGGAACTGGTGAAGACCGCGCTCCCTTGAGAACCGCGATTGAACAAGTCTTCCAGTCGCCTAAGAGCTTGTGTTGTGATGACCCCCTCCGGGGCGGTGAGTATGATTTCTCTCATCTACGAATGCTCGAAATAGAGCAGGATCTGCCGATAGTTTCCAGCCTGCTATTGCCGCTTTCAATCGACAACGGGCGGCCCAGACAGATCGTTGAGTTGATTCGTTTGGGGAGAGATCAAACCCAGCTCGGATTCTCCATTGCAGAACAAACGACAGGCTCTATTCTTGCTCTGCAGGCGTCATCGGCAATGGTACGTATGCAAAGTCAGCGTGAGCAGAGCGATTTGTTTGAATCTCTGATTCAGTTGATCGGTAGCGCCATTGATGAAAAATCACCCTTTGCAGGTGATCATTGCCGGCGGGTTCCGGTATTGGCCATGATGCTGACGCGTGCCGTTTCAGCTAGCAATTCCCCGGTTTTTAAAGCGATACAATTTAGTGAGGCCGAACTTTATGAACTTGAGGTGGCCGCCTGGCTGCATGACATCGGTAAGCTGATTACCCCGATTCATATCTCAGATAAGGCAACGAAACTTGAGCGCACTTTTGACCGCTTCGATCTGGTGCGTACCCGTTTTGAAGTCCTGCGGCGTGACAACGAGATTGCGCGTCTGCGGGCCGGTGAAGAGGCTGTGGATGTGGAGATTGCAGAGAGAGGGACAGATCGGCAGCAGATGCTTGAAGATCTGCGTTTTCTGGCTGATTGTAATCGCGGGCGTAATTCGTTATGCGAACCCGAGACCGATCGGGTCTGCGAAATTGCCGAACGCTATCGCTGGATTGATCGTCAGGGCGAAGAGCGCCCGGTCATTACCGAAGATGAGGCCGCTAACCTGATGGTGGTTCGCGGAACTCTGACCGACGAAGAACGCGAGATGATCAATCATCATGTGGTTTCGACGATCAATATGCTCGACTTGCTCCCCTTCCCGGAAGAGTTGTCCAGGGTTCCTGAAATCGCCGGCTCACATCATGAGACATTTAACGGTGCAGGCTTTCCGACGGGAGTGAACGGTGCGCAGATGTTGATCCAGACGCGAATTCTGGCATTTGCAGATCGGTTTGAATCGGTGACTGCTGCGAGCCGCCCCTACAAGAAGCGCAATAGTTTAAATCAGTCATTGAAGATTATGCGTGAAATGGTTGATGACGGGCTGGTTGATCCTGACCTCTATCGTCTGTTTGTCGAGGAGCAACTCTACGAGGCTTATGCTATTGAGTTTTTGAGTCGTGATCAGATCGATCCTGTTGACCGCAAGGTTTTGATTGAGGGTTTGTAAGGTTTATATTTTTTGATGCCTGACGCCTCACGCTGACATCCCCACTTCAACGACAGTCAGTTGCAACGCTCTGGTCAAGTCGCTCGGAGTTATTTCGACCAAATACCCCCGTTTGCCGCCATTGATATAGAGCTGCTTGAGATCAAGGATCGATTTCTCAACATAAACCGGCAAGGGTTTGCGCGTCCCAAAAGGGGAGGTACCCCCGGTCTGGTACCCGGTGTGAGCTTCGGCGTTTTTCGGCGTACAAGGGGTGATCTGCTTGGCTCCGGTTTGGCGCGCCAGGTTCTTTTGTGACACCACCATGTCGCCATGCATCAAGACAATCAAACCCGCCCCCTGTTCATCCTCCATCACCAGGGTCTTGATCACTTGGTGTTCGTCGACCTGCAGTTCGCGGGCGCTGGTCGCAGTTCCACCACGTTCTTCATAGCGGTAAGGGCGCGGGATGAAGTTGATTTTGTGCTGGCGCAGCAAGCGGATGGCCTGAGTCACGGGGTATTTTTCTTTGGACATCGGTTTACAACCAGCTGAAGGGGATGGCGATAATGCTGATCGCCGTCAAGGTAGCACATGTCCAGCCGAGGATCTTGAAGATATTATCGGTTTTACGCTGAGCACGAATACTGGTCGGTATCAGCCAGCCGAAGGCAGCACCGGTCAGCATTCCGCCGAGGTGTGCGGCGTTATCGGCGCCGAGCATCAGTCCGAAAACAAAGGCCATCACCGCCCACTGAAACATGAAGTTACGCTGCTGAGTCGCCAACGCGCCACCCATACGGTGAAAGTAGCTGACGGAAAAGCCGATCATCCCGAAGACCGCTCCGGAAGCGCCGACAACCGGGGACATTGGATGCCAGAAGTAACCCGCAACGGTTGCCATAACTCCACAGAGGGTGTAAAGCGTGAAAAGTCGTGACCAGCCGATTTCGGCTTCGAGTAGCGGGCCGACTTGATAGAGGACCAGCATATTAAACCCAATGTGAATCAGGCCACCATGGGTGTAAGCGTAGGTAATACAACGCCACCATTGATTTTGCTGGACGACCAATGGCCAGTACTGTCCACCCCAGTGGATTAGCAACTGAACCGGCGGACTGAAGATAGCTTTCATCTGCAGCCCCAGTATCGTGCCGTGGAGAACCATCAGCGTGAAAAGCCCCAGGTTGATATAAATCAGGATCTGGACCAGAGAATGACCGCTGAGCGGATTGTGACGAAAGAAAGATTGGCGGGCGAAGTAGCTCAAGTGAAATCCTTTTTGATGAGGATAGATGGTTGTGTGTTACCCTAGCTCAGATTGCAGGCATCGGCAATATCTGTCTTGCTGATAAGCGTCGCTTGAATTATGAGAGCGAATCCTGCAGTTTTCAAGGATTTTGTATGTCGGTTGTTCAGGCTTTATATTGCTGACTGTGGAAATACCCTTTTACCAGGAGATTTAAATGGATAATGGCAAAGATTCAAACGTTATCGACCTTGAAGAGTTGATGCGTAAAAAGGAACAATTACAGGCTTCCTTTGGCCGCTTCAACAAGATTTTCGGTAAGGCGAAGTATCTGCCCTTGTTGTTGGTCTTGGTATTTTTTGTATTTAAGCTGGCTTATATCTATGTTCTACCGAATGAGTATGGCATCAAAATTGACCGTTTTGGGACCAACAAGGGGGTACAGAAGGATGTCTACGGCCCGGGACTGCAGTTTGTTATCCCTGGTATTCAGGAGATGGATACCCTGCCGCGTGACCTGCAGGTGTTGGAGTTGACCAACTCACCCCGCACCGCCTCGCGATTTGCGCGGATCGAGCGCGCCGCGCACATCCAGACTTCTGACGGTTTCTTTGTCGATGTCGATGTCTCGGTCCTCTACAAGTTGATCGATCCCTACGTGGTCTTTACCACCATCGGACCTGGGCGCCTGTTCGAAGACAACGGGATCATTCCCAAGACCGAACCGGCCCTCAAGGCAACCCTGGGTGAATTAACCACCGAACAGTTCTACAACAGCCCCATGCGCGTCGCCAAGACCGAACGGGCCAAGGAGTTGCTCAACGAAGAACTCAAGCCGAAAGGGATTGAGGTTGTGCAGGTGCTGGTGCGTTATTTCCGTTACAGCGACGAGATTCAGAAGAATATCGAGGCGAAAAAACTTCAGGATCAGTTGGTGTTTAAAAATCAGGCCGAAGGGCGGGCCGCGATCGAAGAGGCTACGCTGAAGAAGATCGTTCAGGAAGGGAAGGTCATCGTTGCTGTTGAGTTAGAGAATGGTCAGGCCTATGTCACCAAGCGGATCGCGGAGAAAGACCGCTATGTGAGGACCAAAAATGCCGAAGCCAACCTGCTGGTCAAGCTTGCCGACGCCCAGAAGGTCAAATTGAAGAATGCCGCCCTGCAGGGCAAGGGTTCTGACCGTATGGTCGGGCTGAAAATGGCCGATGTCTACAAGGGGCTCGATGTTGTTATCTTGCCGAGCGATGGCAAGTCGGGCGTGAATCCGCTGAATCTCGACAAGACTCTGAAAATGTTTGACGTGCGCCAGGGAGGGAACAAATGAAAAAGCTGATCCTGATTCTTATTCTATTGCCGAGCTTTTTTCTCTCTGGTTGTGTGTTGAACAGCACCGGTAAAACTGAAGTCGGTGTACGTACAGTAAAATTCTCTTTGTTTGGTGACAAGGGGGTTGAGGACAAGATCTATCCGCCGGGGTCGACCACTATTTTCCTGCCATTTATCAATGATTGGAACACCTTCGACACCAAGCTGCAGAACCTCGAGATGACGGCTGAAGTGCGGCGCGGCGATCGCAATACCAAAGATGATCTGTTGTTTAAAACCATCGACGGCAATGATATCAGTCTCGATCTGATCATTGCCTACCGCATCGATCCGAAGAGGGCTCCCTATATTCTGCAGCATGTCGCTACCAGTGACAAAGAGTTGCGCGACAAGGTGGTGCGAACCGTTGCACGCAGTAAACCACGTGATATCTTTGGTGAACTCGCAACCGAAGAGTTCTATATCAGTGACAGCCGGCGCGAGAAGGCCGACCAGGTCAAGGAGACCATGCAGAAGATCCTCGGCCCCTACGGCATCATTGTTGAAAAAGTGCTGACCAAGGATTATCGTTTCGTTGCTGATTATCAGCGGGCGATTGAAGATAAGAAAATTGCTGATCAGATGGCCGAAAAAAACAAATCGGCCCAGCACGCCGCCCTTGAGGAGTATCGCAAGGAGCTCGAATCGGCTAAGGGTGAGGTCAATAAAGTGGTTGCCGATGCCGATGGGGTTTTCAAAAAAGCGAAAATAGAGGCTGATGCCTACTATGAGCAACAGAAATATCTGGCCGAAGCGATTATCGCTGAAGGTAAAGCTGAAGCTCAGGGGATTGAGCAGATGAATAAAGCGTTGGCCGGTGCCGGTGGTGAAACCATGGTCAAGCTTGCGGTCGCTGAAGCGCTGCAAGGAAAGAAGATCATCCTGTTGCCGATGTCAGAGGGCGGGATGAATCTGAAAACGACTAATATCAATGATTTGATTAATGTCATGGGGGTTAAGGCGATGTCTAAACCTCAGGCCATGTCCACTCAGAAATAGGCTGTGTATGTTCGAAATTTGAGGAAATAAGGGCCCCAGCGAAACATTCGGTGGGGCCCTTGTCGGTTGATTTTTGTCGGTTGTGAAAAGTGACAGATGTGTCGGTGTTTACAAAATGCTGGACGTCTTCAAAAAACTGGATTAACGTCTGGTGCATGGACATGAAATGCTTATTTGAATACCAGCCCGGCGTAGACAAGCGCAAAGAAAAAGCCCTGCGAATGATTTCCGAGGGTCATTCAAACGCTGAGGTCTGCCTGCATCTCCAGTTGAGCCACAAGACCTTGACCAGCTGGATTAAACCAGGGTTGCCAGCCGGTGATCCTGACCTCGATCAACTCTCCCTTGTTGATGGCCTGACCGAACGCGAACGCCAGCATAAAGCGACGCGCTGATCAAACCTATCCTTTTCTGCAACTCACCCTGCTTTATAAGGGGCAGTCCATCACTTTCACATTTTCAACGTTGCGTCATATCCATTGCCTTTTATGTCTCTTCCCGCTGCAGAAGCAGGGTGCTGAACTCTGTATGCATGCGGTTTTCGAGTAATTTATAACCCAGTTTTTGATATCGTGAGCGCACGTCGAAGTTGTATTCCCAGAGGATGCCGGAAAGGAGCAGTTTACCGCCGGGGCGGATTCTTGCGGCAAGGTCGTCGGCGACCTTCAGCAGAATATCGCCGTAGATATTGGCCATTCCAAGGTCAAATCCAGTCTCTTCAAGTTTTTCGAGGCTGCCGTGACAATGTGTGATTTGCTGACCGATCCTGTTTAGGGAGGCGTTTCGCTGGCAGGACGCGATGGCATCCTCTTCGATGTCGACACACCAGGCTTGACCGGCGCCGAAGAGTAGGGCTGCGATGCTGAGAATGCCGGTGCCGCTGCCAAGATCAATGATTCTGTCGGGCTTTTCCAGCTCAAGCTGGCTGATAAGTTCAATACAGTTGAAGGTCGTTTCATGTTCACCCGAACCGAATGCGCCCCTCTCCATCCACAGTGGGATTCTCCCCTCCGGAACTTCTTCTCCGGGAGGCAGTACGCTTAACTTTGTTCCGATATCCAGCGGGCGGAAAGCGGTTCTTCCGTTCAGTTTTTCAGTTGCTTTCAGGTGACGCACAGATAATCTTCCCCTTCTGTTAATTTTCGGGCTTGGCAGAAATTCTTTATCTTTTGTCGCGCCCCCTTGGCCGCGACACAGACAAGGATCATTGGCGGCTTAGCTGGGATCTGCTCTGGGCCGATAACCATGGCACCATGGAGAGACTGGCCAATCTTCTTGCTCGCGACATCAATCCAGCCCCCGACCTCAATCTTGTTATCTAAAAGTAACTTGCGCCATTTCTTCCCTTCCGGGCCTATTCCCCAGATCCAAACCATTTTTTTTGGGGCCAAAGGTCCGCGCGCTAAAAAATGGACTTTCCCCAGGCGGAGGGCGCCAAGCGAACAGTTGGCGGCAGTGCGGGTCATGCGTTGCGGATGATCACGCCAGAAGAGCAGGGTCTGTGGCAAGCATGCAAACTGTGCAGAGCTTTCGGCCATGCGAAACCAGAGGTCGTAGTCTTCTGCCCACTCTCTTTCGTGATAACCGCCAATTTTATCGATCATCGCTTTGCGAATCATCACGCTCGGGTTGGCCAGGGGGGATTCAACAAAGAGGTTGCACATGATCTGTTCGTGGCTGAGAAGTGCGTTCTGCCAGTTCTCATAGGCCAGCATGCCATCCCGGATCCTGAGGCGCGGAAAATGGCGAATTCGACTACCCAGAACATCAATCTCGGGGTTTTGGGACATGGCGACATATTGCAACGCAAGACGTTGCGGGTGGCAGATGTCGTCGCCATCAAAGCGGGCAATCAGTTCAGCGCGGCAGAGGGTCAATCCAAAGTTCAGCGCGGAGACAAGGCCTAATGCCGGCCGCCTGAAGATTCGGATACGCGCATCTTTTTTCGCCATCTGTTCCATAATGGCAAAGCTGCCGTCGGTTGAGCCATCATCGATGGCGATCAACTCCCAATTTTGAAAGCTTTGACGTAAAACTGAGTTGAGCGCAGCTAGCAGGTATTCCTCTTCATTACGGACACTGATAAGGACAGAGATTTGTGGAAGGTTCATAAGCCGTAGTGGCGTAAAAGGACCAACAGAAGGGTGTAGCTGAACGCCGAAGCAAGAGTAGAGAGCATAACGATCGAACCGGCCAGTTCTGCATCGGCTTTCATCTGGTGTGCCATGATGTAGGTGGCGGTCGCCGCCGGTGTGCCGGCGAGCAGGATGCCGATCCCCAGATCTGTTCCCTGCACCCCTAGAGCGGTGAGAAGTAGCGCGGCGACAACCGGCATGCCGATCAGTTTGAGCAGGCTGGCAATCCCGGCGGATTGCAAATCCCCCTTAAGGCGCTGAAGAGAAAAGGATCCCCCGATTGCCAGCAGGGCCAGCGGTAGCGTCAGACCCGAAACGATGCCAAGGCTGCTTTTCAGAATAACCGGGACCGGTAGGCTGAAATAACTCCAGGAGATGCCAGCGAAGGAGGCTAGAATCAATGGATTGAGCAGAATCTCTCGTCGCCAGTTGTGTGCCGGAGCAGCGGAATCTTTATTCCGTTGTGGCCAGATCAAGGCAATAATCGCAAACAGGTTCAAAACCGGGACGAGGAACCCCATCAGGATGCTGGCTCTGGTCAGGCCTGAGTCACCATAGGCGTTGAGGCAGATTGCAAGTCCGATATAAGCGAGGTTGCCGCGAAAACTCCCCTGGCTGAAGCTGCCGAGGCTGGGGGCCGGATAACGCCTCAAGCTAGCGTAGGCGTAGCTGATTATGAACAGGCTGGCGATCGCCAGGGATGATCCAATGACCAGGGGGCCGTTGAAGTAACTGACAAAATTGGCCTGGGAAATTTTATGGAAAAGCAGGATCGGCAGAAAAACCAGGTAAACCAATCGATTGGTTTGCTGAGTGAAGTCGTCGTTAAACAATCCGATGTGGCGCAGTAAAAAACCGAGGCCAATCACAAGAAAAATGGGTAGGACAATTGTGACAGTTTCAAAAAAAAGGGCCATGAATCCTCCTGATAGTACGCGAGAATAACCCAGTTTTTTCGCAAGAGCTAATAAAATTAGCTGGAAGCTCCGGGTGTCTGGACAAATCTAGAAGCTGAGTGTAGAATATTCCACATGTGGCAAACAAGGCGAGAACCTTAAGTGGCTAACGTCCTTGTGATGCAGGAGCTGTGCGTAGATCGATAACCTTGGCATTTTCTTGGTGAAAGAGGAGCAGGCTGCAATTTTATGTTTAATCTAGTTCAACGCCTGAAGAAATTTGCCACGCCACGCCAGACCCTGCTGCGTCTGCTGATTCTGCTGTTCCTCATTGGTGGGATTACCGCGTTGCACTATCTGACCGCCACGGATCGCGCCCACGCTCATGACGTCTTCCGCCGGCTCTACTTTATCCCGGTTATTTTAGGCGGTATCTGGTTTGGTCTGCGCGGTGGTTTCGGGACCGCGCTCTTTGTCTCTGTGGTTTACGCTCCCCATGTCGTTTTCCAGTGGGGGAGGATTCCCGGGGCTCATCCAGAGCAGTACCTTGAAATTTTGCTCTTCAATATTATTGGTGTGATTACAGGCTCTCTGTCGTCAAAGGAGCACCAGCAACGTCTGCGTGCTGAGGAGTCTGCGACCCGCTTGGCCGGAAGTTTTGCCAAATTACGTGAGCAGGCCGACATGATTATCGAGATTGAAGATCAACTCCGGCGGGCGGACAGGTTGACGGCCCTCGGCGAACTCTCAGCCGGGATGGCTCACGAAATCCGCAACCCGCTGGGATCGATTCGCGGTACGGCCGAGATTTTACGCGATGCCTTCCCTCCCGAGCATAAATACGCCGAATTTACGACAATCCTGGTCAAGGAGGTCGATCGACTCAACCAGGTATTGGAGGATTTTCTACGCTTTGTCCGGCCTGAACCGACCGATCAGGTCTATTTTTTACCTGCAGTGACCCTGCGTGAGGTCCTGCAGTTGGGTGAGGTTCAGGCGCGCAAGGCTAATGTTAATATTCTCACCGAGGTTCCTGATCTGCCTGAGACCGAAGGGGAGGCTGGTCAATTTAAACAGGTCTTTTTGAACCTGATTCTCAACGCGGTCCAGGCCATGAACGCGGGTGGGCAGTTGCATGTGATCGCTGAGGCCTGTGAAAATTGGGTGACCTGCCGTTTTATCGACAATGGACCGGGCATCCCCAAAGAGAATCTTGAACGTATTTTTAATCCCTTTTTTACGACAAAACAGGAAGGCACCGGTCTTGGTTTGGCAATCACCAGTCGGATCGTCGAAAATGCCGGGGGACGAATCAAGGTTGAAAGCGTAGAAGGACAGGGAACAACATTTACCTTGAAGTTGCGGCTTGCCAGGGTTTCAGGAGAAGAGAATGAAAAAACAAATTCTAGTCATAGATGATGATGTCTCCTTGCGCCGGGTGGTTGAATTTACCCTTGAACAGGCGGGCTATCAGGTACTATCGGCCGGAACAGGTGATGAAGGTCTGGAACTGTTTAAGCGCCATCGCCCGCCGTTGGTGATCACCGATGTCCAGATGCCGGGGATGAGCGGTTATGAGGTGCTGGAGAAGATCAAGGCGCTTGAGTCTGACACCCTGGTTATGCTGATTACCGCCTTTAGCTCGGTCGAGAAAGCGGTCGAGGCAATCAAGTTGGGTGCCTACGATTATGTCACCAAGCCCTTCAGTCGAGATCAGCTGGTGTTGGCCGTCGCCAAGGCCTTCGAATACCGTGGGCTGCGACGTGAAAACCTGCAGCTGAAATCAGCTCTCGAAGATAAGGGTGGGCACGAGATTATTGGTAATTCTTCGGCGATGAAACGCCTGCTCCAGCGGGTCGAAAAGGTTGCGGCCAGCCAGGCTTCGGTCTTGTTGAGCGGCGAGAGTGGAACCGGTAAGGAAGTTGTCGCCCGCGCCTTGCATCGCGGCTCTGAATGCGCCAATGGCCCCTTTGTCGCGGTGAACTGCGCGGCGATCCCCAAAGATTTGATCGAAAGTGAACTTTTCGGCCATATCAAGGGCTCCTTCACTGGTGCGGTTAAGGATCGGCAGGGCAAATTCTCATTGGCCAATGGCGGCACTCTTTTTCTGGATGAAATCGGTGAGCTCCCCCTTGAACTGCAACCCAAAATCCTGCGAGCCTTGCAGGAGCAGGAATTTGAACCGGTCGGCGGTGTGACCGAGTCTGTTGAGGTGCGGGTGATTGCTGCGACCAATCGGGATCTCGAAGTTGAGATGGAAGAGGGGCGGTTTCGTGAGGATCTTTACTACCGTCTGGCCGTGGTTCCGCTGCCGCTGCCACCCCTGCGCGAGCGCGACGGGGATATTCCTTTATTGCTCAATTTCTTTATGCGCAAGCATGAAGCCAGCAGCAATGTGGTGATAGATTCAGAGGTCGTTGATAAGCTTAAAGGTTACGCCTGGCCGGGCAACGTGCGCGAGATGGAGAATGTCGTCGAACAGATGTTGATCCTGCGTCAGGATGATCGACTGCGGATCGACGATCTGCCCGCACGGATCAGTCGTAAGCACTCCGCAGTGAATGGCGTTCTCAATCTGCCGGATGAAGGCTACTCGCTTGAAGATCTGGAGCAGGAAGCGGTGATTCAGGCCTTACAGAGGTGTAACTGGAACAAATCGAAAGCCGCAGAGTTTCTGCGCATTCCGCGGCATACCTTGCTCTACAGGTTGGAAAAGTATGACATCCATAAAAGCTAAGTTTGTTTTTCTACTGTTGGTGTTCTTGGTTTTGCCATTATTGACCTCAGCCGCTGAGCGCGAGACGCCGGTTGTTAAAGCGGTTGCCCGTGCGCGTGAAGCTGTTGTCAATATTCGCACCGAGCAGATCGTCCGGCGTAGCAACAGCCCATTTGGATTCGGCGACTCCTTTTTTGAGCAGTTCTTCCGCGAGATGTTGCCTCCTTCAAGTATGACCAATCAGTCGCTCGGCTCGGGGGTGATTATCGATGCCGAGGGGCATGTGTTGACTAACGCGCATGTCATCGCCAAGGCTTCGAAGATTTTTGTGGCGCTCCCCGATCGCACAGATGAAATTGAAGCCCGTTTGATCGGTTTTGATGAGCGACTTGATCTGGCCGTGTTGCAGATTGAAGAGGAAGGTGACTGGCCCCATCTTTCGCTTGCACGGTCGGACGATCTGTTGCTCGGTGAGACGGTGATTGCCATCGGCAACCCCTTAGGGCTCGGTCATTCGATCACCACCGGAATTATCAGTTCGGTTGGTCGTCGGATTGAGCTTGAGAATGGTGTCTCATCAGTCTTTATTCAGTCTGATGCCTTGATCAATCCTGGCAACTCCGGCGGACCCTTGATCAATATTAATGGTGAACTGATTGGAATCAATACGGCGATTGCTCGGCAGGCCCAGGGGATCGGCTTCTCTATCCCGAGCGATACGGCGAATCGTGTGCTCCATGAGTTAATCGACTATGGGCGGGTGCGACCGGTCTATCTCGGCATTGTGCCGGGGGAGGTTGGCGGCTCTTTTGTCCAGCGCGGCGGCAAGCGCGGCGTTTTGCTCGTCGATTTTCTGGAAGATTCGCCAGCACAAAAGGCGGGATTAAAAGTCGCGGATGTCATTCAGGCGGTTGACGGATTTGCTGTGGCGGGGGTTGATGAATTGAATGGACAACTCGCAACCTATCCTCCCGGAGCCAAGATCAGGTTGCAATTGCTTCGCGGTCTGAAGACTTTAGACTACGAAGTTAAGCTGTCCCCCTTGTCCGATGATTATCTGATGGCTTATACTCGCCAAGTCTTCGGCATCGGTTTTGAGATCGGTCGCGGTGGGCTGCTGGTCACTTCTGTAGAGGTGCGTTCAGCCGCAGCACAGGCCGGAATAGAGCCCGGCGACAAGATCGCAGAGATTGCGCGGCGTAAAATCGGCGATCCGGAAAGTTTTCGCCGTCTGATGGCGAACCTGATCGGGCGCGAACCTTTAACTTTTCTTGTCGTACGTGACAACCGTGGCTATCTGCTGCAGTTACCACAATAATTAAGGATAGCTCTTCGATGAAAAAGATTCTGTTTCTCCTCCTGCTTGTCAGTTTGCCGGTTTTTTCCTTTGCCAGTAGTGAGCGTCCCCAGGCTGCTCCCCGCGCTGTTTCGGTTGGCAGCCTGGCTCCCGACTTTACACTGGAAAACATGCAAGGCAAGAAGGTCAGCCTGTCTCAATACCGTGGCAAGGTCGTTATCGTGAACTTCTGGGCGACCTGGTGCCCGCCCTGTCGGCGTGAAATGCCTTCGATGGAGGTGCTCTATCAGACCTTTAAAGATGAGGGCCTTGTGCTGCTGGCGATCAATGTCGAGAAAGAGGGCCGTAGAGCGGTGGCCAAGTTCCTGCAGGAATCGCCTTATACTTTCCCGATATTGATCGATGACCAAAGCGAAGCACAGAAACTCTACAATGTTTTTCAGTACCCTGAGTCGTTCATCGTTGACCCTAATGGCGTTGTAGTGAAAAAAGTGATCGGCGCTGTCCCCTGGATGGGTGGCGACATCTATAACCTGCTTCACTTCATGCTTAAAGGCTGATTCCTATGCAGGCTGCCGCCGATATCACCCTCTGGGTCGCTTTTTACGCTGGAGTTCTTTCCTTTTTTTCGCCCTGCGTTCTACCGCTGATTCCAAGTTACCTGACCTATATCTCCGGACTTTCATTCGGGCAACTGAGTGAGGCGCACCCCAGCGCCAAGGTGCGGATGACCCTGATTGCCCACTCGCTGGTGTTTATCGCCGGATTCTCGCTGGTCTTTATCACGCTTGGCGCACTGGCCGGGATGGCATCAGCGACCTTTCAACTCCACCTGCGTGAAGGTCTGGGGTGGTTACAAAAAGTTGGCGGCGTCCTGATCTTTCTGTTCGGCATCCATTTAAGTGGGATATTCCATTTTGGCGTACTGCTCGGTGAACATCGTTACCATCTGCGGACCAAACCTTCTGGCTTTCTCGGGACCCTGGTCGTCGGTATCGCTTTCGCTGCGGGTTGGACCCCCTGTATCGGGCCGATTCTTGGGACGATCCTTGCCATTGCTGCCAGCAGCTCGTCAGGCGGCGCGGGGCGCGGTGTCCTGCTGCTTGCGGTCTATTCTGCTGGATTAGGGGTCCCTTTTCTGATTGCCGGTGGTCTTTTTCACTGGTTCTTGAACTTCTTTAATCGCTTCAAGAAGCACATTCGCTTGGTTGAAGTTTTCACCGGTGTGTTGTTAATGGCAGTCGGGGTAATGCTCTTTTTTGACCTCTTCTCGCGCATGAGTGGTTTTCTTTATCGTTATCTTCCTGCCTCCCTCGGCTAAGATTCCACCCATATTAGTCCTATATACTCCTTGACAAAGTGACACTCGATCTGTATTTTGAAATCCGTTTTCAATATCGTGATTCAGGGTCGGGAATTGTCGTGGAGCCATTCAAGTGAAAAATCCGGAAGAGCAGTTTCTTGATTATCTGGCCCGCAAAAGGCTGAAGAATACCAGCCAGCGGATGATCATACTTAAGGCATTTCTGAGTCAAAAGTCGCATCTGTCGACCGAAGATTTCTATCTGCATCTGCGCAAGAAACACCCCGGGATTGGCTATGCTACGGTTCACCGGACCCTCAAGCTCTTCTCAGAGTGCGGAATCGCCGCCGAACGTAATTTTGGGGATGGTCAGATGCGTTTCGAGGTAAGTCTTGGCAACGAGCATCACGATCACCTGGTCTGTACCGACTGTGGGCAGATCATCGAGTTTGAAGATCAGCAGATCGAACAGCTTCAACGTGAAATTGCCCAAAAACATGATTTTTATATCAAGGACCATAGGCTTGAGCTTTACGGGCTCTGTAGCGCCTGCCAGTCTTCGGCTCAATAGACGCTTTCTCAAGGAAATACCCAATCGTTATGCATGATGAAGTGACTACACCCAAGATTGTTCTGGTCGGTAACCCCAATGTTGGCAAGAGTGTTCTGTTTAATGTTTTGACCGGTTCCTATACCACGGTCTCTAATTATCCCGGAACCTCGGTTGAAGTCTCCAGTGGTCGCTGCCGGATAGATGGTCGCAACTTTGAGGTGCTTGATACTCCTGGGATGTATTCGCTGATGCCGATCACTGAAGAGGAGCGGGTTGCACGTAAGATCCTCTTGGATGACCGTCCGAGTCTCCTCTTGCATGTGGTTGACGCACGCAATATTGAGCGGATGCTACCGATGACCCTGCAGCTGATTGAAGCGCGTCAACCAGTCATTTTGGTGGTTAATATCCTGGATGAAGCCGAACGGCTCGGCATGAAATTCGATCTGCCGCGTCTCCAGCAGAACCTCGGCATCCCGGTAGTTGGAACGGTTATGAAACGCCGTCAGGGATTGGATGAACTGCAACGCGTCATTGCAAGCTACCAGGGGCCAACTCCGCCCGCTGAACCCTACGCCGCGGACCTTGAAGCAGACATCGCGCAACTTTCCGGTTTTCTGACCGGCGACTATCCTCTGGGGGCACGTGCGACTGCTATTTTGTTGATGCAGCGGGACCATGAGGTTGAGGAGCTGGTTCAACTCGAAGAGGGGGAGGGCTTTCCTCTGATTGCCCCGGTTCTGCACTCGATCAAGTTCAACCGGCGGGCGGACCTTAACCTGCAGATCAGCCTCGAGCTGAAACGGATAACGCGTAAAATGTTGAGCGGCGCTCTGCAGCAGGAGGTCGCTGATCATCCTCCCTTCAGTGAGCGCTTGTCACGCGTGGCGATGAATCCGATTACCGGCGTTCCCTTGTTATTGTTAGTTTTGTACTTTGGTCTTTATCAGTTTGTCGGCAATTTTGGCGCCGGAACCCTGGTCGATTTTCTCGAAGGGACACTCTTCGAGAAATATATCAATCCCGCTGTTATCAATTTTTTGCATGGCCTGACCGATATCTACTGGCTGCGTGAGCTTCTGGCCGGTGAATACGGGCTTTGGACCCTGGGGGTGCGTTATGCCATCGCTCTGGTGCTGCCGATCGTTGGAACCTTTTTTCTGGTTTTCTCAATCCTTGAAGACACCGGGTATTTCCCCCGCCTGGCGATGCTGGTTGACCGGATGTTTAAACAGATCGGGCTTTCCGGCCGGGCGGTCATTCCGATGGTCCTGGGTTTCGGCTGCGGGACTATGGCGACCATGGTGACACGCACCCTGGAGACCCGGCGCGAACGGGTAATCGCTACAATGCTGCTGGCCCTGGCGATCCCTTGCAGCGCTCAGCTCGGCGTGATTCTGGGGCTGCTTTCGGTGGTGCCTGGCGCGTTGATGGTTTGGGTGGTGGTGATGCTCGGAATCTTTCTGCTGATCGGCTTCCTTTCCGCACGGGTGATGCCAGGAGAAAATCCGGTTTTTTATATGGAAATCCCGCCGATGCGCATGCCGCAACTGAGAAACGTTATGGTGAAAACCCTGACCCGCATGCAGTCGTACTTTTTGGAGATTCTGCCCCTTTTTCTGGTTGCTTCGGTGATTCTCTGGGCTGGGAAAATGAGTGGTATTCTGGAGCATGTTGTGAGCAGTATGACGCCGGTGGTCACGACCCTGGGGCTGCCCGTTCAGGCCTCAGCCGCTTTCATCTTTGGCTTTTTCCGGCGTGATTTTGGCGCGGCCGGGCTTTACGATTTGCAAACGAAAGGGCTTCTCTCTCCGGTGCAATTGACCGTAGCGGCCGTGACCCTGACGCTGTTTGTCCCTTGTATCGCCTCCTTTTTGATGATGAAAAAGGAACGTGGCTTGAAAGTGTCTTTGGCGATCTTTGTTTTTGTTTCGCTGTTGGCCTTTGCTACCGGGTGGTCGTTGAATAAATTTCTGCTGATGACAGGACTTTTGTCATGATCTGTGGATACTGCAGCAAGGAAATTCCGGATAAGGTCGGTCTGAATTCCTGTGGTGGTTGCGGCAGTCGTTGCCGCAAGATACATTGTCCCTATTGTGGTTACGCAAATCCGGCGCCGGGAAAATTTCTGGAGCGGCTGCTCAATCCGAAAACGAAGAAAGAAGATGTTTGATGGCGAAGCTGACTCCCCATGCTGAAGAAATCCTGGAATCCTTATGGATTGCCACGGTCGAAGAGAAAGCAGTCGGTTGCCTGTTGGGCGAGCTTGATCTCGGCCCTAACGACGAAGCCTTGGCTGAGCTTGTCAGTCGGGCCTTTGTCGAGACGCGCGGCGATCGGCTCTATCTCCGTAAAGAGGGACGCCCCGAAGCTGAGATGACTGTGCGCAGGCATCGTCTGGCTGAACGTTTGATGATGGATATTCTGAATATCCCCGGTGAACAGGGGGATGAGCAGGCCTGTGAATTTGAGCATCTGTTGCACGAAGGGGTTGATACCAAGATCTGTACCCTGCTCAATCATCCGACAACCTGTCCACACGGTAAACCGATCCCGCCGGGAAGTTGTTGTGAAGAGGCGCGCAGCAAGGGTGAGTTCGGCGTTGTCCCCTTGACCGAATTGAAAGCTGGGCAGTCTGGTGAAATCGCCTATCTGGCGATCAGTGACGGGCAGAAGATGCAGAAGCTGATGAGCATGGGCGTTCTGCCTGGAAATCAGCTTGAATTGGTGCAACGGTTCCCGAGTTATGTGTTTAAGGTTGGTAACAGTCAGTTTGCGGTCGACGATAGCCTGGCGCGTGAAATTCATATTCGCGACCTCCGCTGAGATCCATCATTTCTAACAATTTCACTACTTGAGTCGGTTTGTTTTTTTATATATAATATCCGGCTTCAATCATTCCATGACCGCCCCATCTGCCACTATGGCAGGTGGGGCGGTCACATACTATAAAGCAGGAGTCATCCATGTTCCGCGAACCTAAAGAAACCGTCAAAGAACTGCAGGAAAAACTCGCCGAGCTTTGGAGGTATCTTTGACGTTGCTGCCAAGAAGGAACGAGTCCTAGAGTTGGAATCTGAAATCGCCCGCCCCGGTTTCTGGGATATGGGTGATAAAGCGCAGGAACGTTTGCGCGAACGCACCGGTCTGCAAAAGATTGTCGAGTCTTGTGAAGAGGTACGGCAGCAGCTTGAAGATGCCGAAGTTCTTATCGAGATGGGCGAAGAGGTCGAAGATCAAGATTCCCTCGATGAGTTGAATGCGCAGCTCCCGCTGGTGGCCCGTCAAGTCGAAAAAATGGAGTTCGCCCGCATGCTCTCTGGTCCGCATGACGCCAGTTGTGCGACCTTGAGTATCAACGCAGGCGCTGGTGGTACCGAGGCCCAGGACTGGGCCGAGATCCTGTTGCGCATGTATCTGCGCTACTGCGAACGCAAGGGCTTCAAGACCGAGATCACTGAATATCAGGCTGGAGATGATGCTGGCATCAAGAGCGTGACCTTCAGTGTCATTGGTGATTTTGCCTACGGCTATCTGCGGGCTGAAAATGGTATTCACCGCCTGGTCCGCATCTCACCCTACGATTCGAGTGCTCGTCGTCATACCTCGTTCAGTTCGGTTTTTGTCTTTCCTGAGCTGGATGATTCGATTGAAATCGAAATTGACGATAAAGATATCAAGGTCGATACCTTTCGTGCCAGCGGTGCCGGTGGCCAGCATATCAATAAAACCGATTCGGCCATCCGTATCACTCACATGCCGAGCGGGGTTGTTGTCTCTTGTCAGAATGAGCGCAGCCAGCATAAAAACCGCGCGACGGCGATGAAGCAGTTGAAGTCACGTCTCTATGATCTGGAGATGCGCAAGAAAGAAGAGGAGGCTGCGACCTTCTCCGAAGATAAAAAAGAGATCGGCTGGGGGAGTCAGATCCGGAGTTACGTCCTGCATCCTTATCGAATGGTTAAAGATCACCGGACAAACTTTGAAGTCGGTAACACCGATGCAGTTCTTGATGGTGATCTTGATGGCTTTATCGAGGCCTTTTTGTTGAGCGGAAAAAACTAGTGAGAACGGCCCTGACAGCTGAAGAACGTCAGGGCCGTTTTTTTAGATAATGAACAAGGATTCCTTGACGGAGACTGTGGCTTCGGCTACATTCGCCGGTTAAAATCAGACCTGGCCGAGCAGGTTCAACAGTCATAAGGAGATTGATAATGAACGACCCCGATATACCGGTAGGATTGACCTTCGATGACGTCCTTTTGTTGCCAGCTCACTCTGAGGTGTTGCCCAAGCAAGCTGACCTGACAACCAAGTTGACCGATACAATTACCCTGAATATTCCTCTGTTGTCGGCAGCGATGGATACTGTCACCGAGTCCCGCACCGCCATCTGTATGGCCCGCGAAGGTGGCCTCGGGATCATCCACAAGAATATGACCCCTGCCGAGCAGGCGCGCGAAGTTGACCAGGTTAAGAAATCGGAGAGCGGCATGATTGTCGACCCGATCACCATGGATCCTGATCAAAAGATTCACGAGGCGCTGGCGGTGATGAAGCAGTATCGCATCTCGGGCGTACCGGTCACCAAAAACGGCAAACTGGTCGGCATCATGACCAACCGTGACCTGCGCTTTGAAACTAATCTGGATCAGCCGATCGCCAATGTCATGACCAAGGACAAGCTAGTCACCGTTCCTCCGGGAACGACCCTCGAAGAGGCGAAGTTTCACCTCCATGAGCACCGGATTGAAAAGCTGCTGGTGGTTGACGATAGCTTTGCCCTCAAGGGGTTGATCACCATCAAGGATATCGAGAAGGTGCGTAAGTATCCTCACGCCTGCAAGGATGATTTTGGTCGTCTGCGCGTCGGTGCTGCGGTCGGTGTCGGTGACGATCTCGAAGAACGGACTGCGGCGCTGGTTGAGGCTGGCGTCGACATCATCGTCGTTGATACTGCACATGGCCACTCTCAGGGCGTACTTGATGCCATCGCGCGCGTGCGATGCAGTTACCCTGACCTACAATTGATGGCCGGTAATATCGCGACTGGCGCAGCCGCGAGCGCCCTGATTAAGGCTGGAGTCAACGCGGTCAAGGTCGGTATCGGACCAGGTTCTATCTGCACCACACGGGTTGTGGCCGGGGTTGGTGTGCCACAGATCACCGCCATCCGTGAGGTCGCCAAGGTGACCCATGCTGCGGGTATCCCGCTCATCGCAGATGGTGGTATCAAGTTCTCCGGTGATCTGCCCAAGGCGATTGCTGCCGGTGCGGACATCATCATGATCGGTTCGCTGTTCGCAGGCACTGAAGAATCCCCCGGTGACACCATTCTCTACCAGGGTCGGACCTATAAGTCTTACCGTGGCATGGGGAGTATCGGCGCGATGAAACAGGGGAGCAAGGATCGCTATTTCCAGAGCGATGAAAAAGACGTCAAGCTGGTTCCTGAAGGGATCGAGGGCCGCGTCCCTTTCCGAGGGCCACTCTCCGACAATATCCACCAGCTGATGGGTGGCCTGCGTGCCGGTATGGGTTACACCGGTTGCCGGACGATCAAGGAGTTGCAGCAGAACGGCCAGTTCGTACGCATCACCAACGCTGGTCTGCGTGAGTCTCATGTTCACGATGTCACTATCACCCAGGAATCCCCCAATTACCGCATGGAGCGCTCCAACTGATGCTCGATATCCATAGCGAAAAGATCCTGATCCTCGATTTTGGCTCGCAGTACACTCAGTTGATTGCCCGCCGGGTGCGCGAAGCGCATGTCTATTGTGAGTTACACCCCTTCGATATGGATATCGCTGCGATCAAGGCTTTCGGGGCTAAGGGGATTATCCTCTCCGGTGGGCCGAAGTCGGTTTATGAAGAGGGCGCACCGCAGGTCGCCGAGGAGATTTTTGAGTTAGGGGTTCCGGTTTTGGGCATCTGTTACGGTATGCAGCTGATGAGCCGTCACTTTGGAGGTCAGGTGATTGCCGCCGGTAAGCGCGAGTACGGTCATGCCGAGTTGCTGGCCGAAGGGACCCCTGGGCCACTGTTTGACGGCTTCTTTATTGAAGGAGCCAGCCCGGTGTGGATGAGCCATGGCGATCATGTCGATACCATGCCGCAGGGCTTTGAAACCGTCGCACATACTGCTAATGCGCCGGTTTGTGCGATTCAAAACAAGGCGAAAAATCTCTATGGTGTGCAGTTCCACCCTGAGGTTAACCACACCCCGCGTGGTGAGCAACTGCTCGATACCTTCGTGCGTAAGCTCTGTGGTTGCAACGGCCTGTGGACGCCCGGTCAAATTATTGAAGATGCAATCGCGCGTATCCGTGAGTCGGTTGGTGATGAAGAGGTTATTCTCGGTCTGTCGGGTGGGGTCGATTCGTCGGTCGCTGCCGCCTTGATCCATCGAGCCATCGGCGATCAACTGACCTGCGTCTTCGTTGACAATGGCCTGCTGCGTCTCGGTGAAGGGGATCAGGTCATGACGACCTTCGGCGAGAGTCTTGGCGTCAAGGTGATCCGGGTCAATGCCGAAGAGCGTTTCTTGACCGGACTGGCTGGTGAGTCCGATCCGGAGAAGAAGCGTAAGATCATTGGTGGCCTGTTCGTCGATATTTTTGAAGAAGAATCGAAAAAACTCGATAACGCCAAGTGGCTAGCACAGGGGACCATCTACCCCGATGTTATCGAATCGGCCGGCGCCAAGACCGGCAAGGCCCAGAACATCAAGAGCCACCACAATGTTGGTGGTCTGCCTGATTACATGACCCTCAAGCTGCTTGAGCCTCTGCGTGAAATGTTCAAGGATGAGGTTCGCGCCGTCGGTGAAGAACTCGGCCTGCCGCATCGCATGGTCTGGCGCCACCCCTTCCCCGGACCTGGTTTGGGCGTAAGGATTCTCGGCGAGGTGAAAAAGGAGTATTGCGATATTCTGCGTCAGGCCGATGCGATCTACATCGAAGAACTCTATGCGCGTGGCCACTACGATAAAATCAGCCAAGCCTTCGCCGTCTTCCTGCCGGTCAAGAGTGTTGGCGTTATGGGCGATGGCCGCACCTACGAATATGTCGTCGCCCTGCGGGCCGTTGAAACCAAAGATTTCATGACCGCCGGCTGGTATCCCATGCCCTACGAAGATCTGGCCCATATCAGTGGCCGGATTATCAATGAAGTCAAGGGGATCAACCGCGTGGCCTATGATATTTCGAGTAAACCGCCGGCGACGATTGAGTGGGAATAGGTTCCCGAACGAGCAGCTGAAATAGACAGAAAAAGAGCCGCCGGTTAATTCCTGTGGCTCTTTTTATTGTTCCAGCGCGCTAGTGAAAACTATGGACATTAGTCCAAGTCTTTTAGATGCTACTCATCTTTTCGTCATTCCCGCGAAGGCGGGAATCTAGTGGTTTTATGAAGCGTGGATCCCCGCTTTCGCGAGGATGACGATCTTTGTTCTTGATTTTTAGGGACTTTCAGTCCCGATTCAACCCCTGCACTTTCAGTGCAGGGTGGTTTAGTTGGTGTATCAGCACTCAATTGTTTCGGACCAAATTTTCAGTGGTAGAATAAAACGCCTGGCCCGATTCGTAGCGGTGTGACGGGGCGGTGAAGGCATAAGGTTTTAGCTTTTGTAGAGAGGTTTGTTTTATGAATAAGTATTACCTGCTTTGCCTGTTGATCCCTTCTCTTCTATTTCTGCCTGGTTGCCAGAAGGAGTCTCCAGAGCCATGGATCCCGGTTCTTGAGCAGACGGATTTTGCTTACCTGGATAATGCCATAGCCGAGGTGCGCCTTGGTGTTGAAAACTTATTGAAACAGCTCAATTCTGGGGAGAGCGCTGCCCGCACAAACGTCGAACTGGAAAAAACCAGTCAAGCCCTGTTTAAAATTGAGCGATATTTTTTGCCGATGACCGAGGTCAGACAGCTTATCTATGATGCTGATCGCGTTTATTATCTGGGACGTAAGGATGAAGCGAAGCAAAAACTTCAGCAAAGCAAGGATCTGCTGGCGCGGATCGGGGAGAATGACGCTGAGGCTGTGGTGAAAGCGGTCAATGAGGTCATTATGAAGATAGAAGAGGCAGAGCTTGCGTTTGATTCGGAACCCCTGGCAGTTCCTGAAAAAATTCGCAGGTTAGGCGAGAAAATCAATTTAATGGTTATTAAAGGGGATCTTGTTCTTGCTGGCGCCGAATTCAAGCGGCAAAAGTAACTCTTTTAGGCGATTATCCGGCTATCCCAAAGTATCATTTTGACAGGATGAAACCCCGCTAGATTTTTCTACTCTCAGCCAACACAAATCGACCTTTTCTCTGTGTCGTCAACAGGGGCGATTCCGTGTACGATTGCACCTGTCACAGATGGCCCAGCGTTACTGCCGTCGCCTCTCGGGCTCGCTGTTCGATCGCATCGGTCTCCATTTCAAAGCGCCGCGCATCACACACAGGGATCTGACCGCTCCATCTCGCCGAAGACAGCGCCACCATCCGCCAGCGGGTCAATCGGGCAGGTCAGACCCAACGTGACCGCTTCACCCCTTTGGCCTGAGCGATGACTGCCCTGGCAGAATCAAAGTCGATTCTGACCCCTTCGCTGGCTAAAGCAATTCAATAGCGGAGGTTGGATCAGAATTTGGGATGAGAAGGCTCGGAAGGAAATTACGCTAGGCAATAACATGTGATAAAGACAAGGGCAGACTCCATGGCTCATCGACTGAAGAGGCACCCCACCGCAAGCAACGGAGTCATTGGTCAGATTCTTGTCGGTTGGCATGCAAATTTGCCCCTTATTATCTTGAACGCGGCGATGAGAATTGACCTTTTCCACTGTTAATTTCAGATGCACTGACCGATGGTTATGTCATATCATTCTCTCTGAATCAACATAGTGATGCTGGGTTAAATCTGGCTTCCGATTAACAGAGGTAACGATTAAACCAAAGAAGCAGAGAGATATCGACATGTCAAAAGATAGTTCCGCCACCTCATGGGCTGAGACGCAAACTCGAGAAATTAGGACAGTCACTGTTGTTGGTAGTCTGCTGAATATTGTCCTGGCTACGGTCAAACTGGTCGTCGGCTTTCTCAGTTCCAGCCAGGCACTGATTGCTGATGGCGTACACAGCCTGTCAGATTTATTGACCGATGTTGCCGTCTGGGCTGGCGCACGGCTGTGGACGGCACCGGCGGATGATTCTCATCCTTATGGGCACGGACGACTTGAAACCCTGATCAATTTTTTCATTGCTGCTATGCTGGGCGTAGTCGCGCTTGGAATCGGCTGGGAAGCAATTGTCACTATTCACGAAAATCACGGTACACCGCCGGGCTGGGCAGCATTTTTTGTTGCCCTGATCGCGATTGCAGTCAAGGAATGGTTGTATCGCTGGACAGTGCTTAAGGGGAGAGAGATCCGCTCTTCGGCGGTCATTGCTAATGCCTGGCATCATCGCTCCGATGCCATGAGTTCAATCCCGGTTGCTTTAGCGGTGGTTGCCGGGCATTTTTTCCCAGAGCTTAATGCAATTGATCACGTTGCCGCTCTGATTGTCAGTGTCATGTTGCTCAAGGCGACCTGGGATATTGGCTGGCCCTGTATCCGGGAGTTAATGGAGGAGAACAGCTGCCAAGAATTTGAACTGACCCTACAACAGTTGGTGAGTGAAAACCTAGCTATTGAGGGTATTCACGCGATCCGCTGTAAACGTCTCGGTAGCATGCACGCGGTAGATTTCCATCTGCAGTTTGCACCGCAGTCTGAGGTGGCTGCCGCTCATGATCTTGCCAGCCAACTTAAAGCGGTCTTTATGGAGCAACACCCCGAAGTCATTGATGTGCTTATCCATATAGAACCGACCCATGGAAAGTAAGATTGTTAGGTTTGCAGCGGGTTAAAGGTCATCGTGGAACTTAATCGACAACCCCGAACAAAGTACCGACTCCAGTGGTCAAGGCTATCACAAGAGCCCCTAAAAGTTACCCGAATAGCCACTTTTCTGTTCCAGCAGCGCATTGAGGCCGCCCGGCTTTGAGACATAGCGATCACATCCGGTTGCAGAATATCACAATTCAGGGGTCACAGCATGGGTGCCAGCATGCGTGCCACCCCTTCACTCAGGTCGCGAACAGCGCCAACGGTCCCTACGCCTGGGCGGCAATCCTGAAGCTGGATGTCGGTCTTGCTCTCTGCCAGTCGACGCATTTTACACCCACCCAGCAGCATGTATAACGGAATCCCAAAGTAGGGCATAAGGACCATGATCAGTAACCAGGCGAGGGATCTGGCCGGGGATCGGCGCTGGCGGAATATCTGTGCAATCACAGGGACTGCAAGCAAAAAGCCGAGGAGCAGCACCATGTGTGATAAAAACCAGGTCATCAACATGACAAAAACCTTTAGGGGGAAAAGTGAAGAGGGTTTTATTCTCTCATCTGTCGCTTGCGCCGTCGAAGATATACGGACCAGACCGCCAACCCGATGACGATTAACCCGACAAACGCCCAGCGTTCATAGCGTTTTATATCGCTGAGAAAGATTTCCAGAGTTTGTCCGAATAGATAGCCTGCCGTGCCAAAACTGATCGCCCAGATCAAGGCGCCCGCCAGGTTCAATGGGATAAACAGGCGTAAGGGAACTTTACTCATCCCGAGGGCGAAAGGCGTAATGGTGCGCAAACCGTATAGGAAGCGGAACCCGAGCATAATTGAGATCTGATAGTTGCGGATTAACCTTTGGGTCCTTTCCAGGCGCGGCTGCCAATGCGGGCGACGCTTCAGCAGATAATCGCTGTGTTTCCAGCCCAGATAGAAGAACAGCTGGTCGCCGAACAGGGTGCCAATAAATGCGGCGATAATGACCCCGGAAAGATTCAGATAGCCGCGATGCGCCGCAAATCCGGCCAGCACCAGAATGGTCTCCCCCTCCAGAAAGGTTCCCACCAGAACAGCCAGGTAACCGAATTGTTGAATCCAGAGCTCCATTAAAGCACCAGACCTGCCGCAGCCTTGTCAACCAGCCAGTGGAGTTCACCATCAATTGGGGCGATCAGTTGGGCAGGAAATCGTCCGGGGGGTCCCGACCGAACCTGCTGCAGAATGTTGGTTTTATCCTTGCCTGCAACGATAAAGGCCACCATCCTGGCCAGGTTGATCGTCGGAGTGGTCAGCGAGAGGCGGGCGAAGTCTTCCGCTGGTTTCTGAAGTTCGGTCACCATCCGCTGTTGTTCGCTTGGTGCTGAAGTCCCCGGAATCAGCGAGGCGGTGTGGCCGTCTTCTCCTAGACCAAGAAAAATAAGATCAAGGCGTGGCGCATCAGGCTGAAAGAATTTTTTCAGCAGGGCTTGATAGTGTCTTGCGCAGGCCTCGGGATTTCTGGAGCAGGTTATCGGATGGATCTGCGTGACGGGGATCGGGACCTTATCCAGCAGCGTCTCGTGGGCCATGCGGGCGTTGCTGCGTGGGTCATCTGCAGGCACGCAGCGTTCATCGCCCCAGAAGATGTGGACCTGTGACCAGGGGATCTGCTCGCAGAGCGGCGCGAGCGCCAGCTGCTGGTAGGTTTGACGGGGGGTGCTGCCCCCCGCAAGGGCGACGCAAAAGCGCCCGCGCGCGGCAACGGCCTTGCGGGCCTCTTCAGCAAACAGTTTGGCCGCAGCCTGACTCAGCTTCTCCTTGTCATCGAAGATCTGAATCATCCCTCTTTGTCCTCTTGCTCCCGATCTTTGGCGTTGCTTGCGACCGGCTCAAACCAGTTGCGGCCGTCCTGAGTCAGCAACGCCGCCGCCGCCTCCGGCCCCCAGCTTCCTGGGCGGTAGTCGGGGAAATCTCCCGCTGGCACCTGCGTCCAGCTCTCCAGTACCGGGGCGATGACCTCCCAGGCTTTTTCGACCTGATCGGCGCGCATGAAGAGCGTGGCATCGCCGCGCATCACATCAAGCAGCAGGGTCTCGTAGGCTTCAGGCGCGGTGGTGTTAAAGGCGTCGCGGTAGCAGAACTGCATATCGACCGGGGCGAGGACCATGCGCGTGCCGGGCTGCTTGGCCTGAATGCGCAGAGTAATTCCTTCTTCGGGTTGAATGCGGATCACCAGCCGGTTCGGCTGCCAGTTCTCGACAGCGCTGGCCGGAAACGGTTGATGGGGGACGGGTCTGAACAGGATCGAGACCTGCGAGACCTTATCGGCCAGGCACTTGCCGGTGCGCAGGTAGAAGGGGACCCCCTGCCAGCGCCAGTTGTCGATGAACAGCCGCAGGGCGGCAAAGGTTTCGGTGCTGGAATCGGCAGAGACTCCCTCTTCCTGACGGTAAGCGGGGATCTTCTGCTCACCGATCTGCCCCTTGGCGTACTGGCCGCGGACGGCGTAATGATGCACCTTATCCGGCTTGATCGGGTGAATCGCCCGCAGCACGTCGACCTTTTTGTTACGGATCTCATCGGCGTCGAAGGAGACCGGAGACTCCATGGCGATCAGGCAGAGGATCTGCAGAAGATGGTTCTGCACCATGTCGCGCAGCGCCCCGGAATGTTCATAATAACCGCCGCGACTGCCGACCCCCACGGTCTCAGCCACGGTGATTTGAACATGATCGATATAGCGCCGATCCCAGATCGGTTCGAACAAGGCGTTGGCGAAACGGAAAGCGAGCAGGTTCTGCACCGTCTCCTTGCCCAGATAGTGATCGATGCGATAGATCTGATTTTCCGCAAACATCCCGGTCAGGGTCTGGTCGAGGGCGCGGGCAGAGGCCAGGTCGTGACCGAAGGGTTTCTCTACTACCAACCGGTCGCGCTGGCAATCTTTGCACAGCTCGAGTCGGGCAAGCTGCCCGGCGACGGTTTCAGCAAGGGCTGGCGGAATGGCAAGGTAGAAGATCCGGTTCGCCTCGACTCCCCATTGCTGGTCGAACTGCTTCAGGCGTTCCGCCAGGTCAGCGCCGGTCTGCGCTTCGGCCAGATCTCCGGTCAGATAGCCAAGCTGCGCAGCAAATTTACCCCACTGCACGTTATTCGCCTGCCCGCGACGCGAGAATTGATCGACTCCTGCGTGCAGGTGCGCGCGAAATTCATCATCGCTGATCACCTTGCGCCCGACCCCGAGGACCGCCAGGCGTTCGGGAAGTTCGCCATCGAGGTAAAGGTTGTACAGAGCCGGAATCAGTTTGCGACTGGCCAGGTCGCCGCTGGCGCCGAAGATCACAAATACGGTCGGTTGGGGCTGATGGTTGGGTTCCATAGGCTGCTTAGCTCCGTTGCCATTCACTGTGGAAGGTTCCTGAGGCGTCGATCCGCTCATAGGTGTGGGCACCAAAATAATCGCGCTGCGCCTGGATCAGGTTGGCCGGTAGCCGGGCGCTGCGATAGGCGTCGAAATAGGCCAGGGAGGCCATCAGTGCTGGTACCGGAATCATCTGTCCTGCCGCGCTGCTCACGACCTGGCGCAGATCCTGCTGCCGGTCGAGGATCTTTTGCGCCAACCGCCGGTCGAGCAGCAGGTGGGCGAGCTGCGGCTGATGCCGGTAGGCGCTCCACAGGTCGTCGAGCAGGGCCGCACGGATAATGCAACCGCCGCGCCAGATTTTCGCGACATCCGCCAGATTCAGATCATAGCCATGCGCTGTTGATGCCTTGTGCAGCAGGGCCAGCCCCTGGGTGTAAGTCAGCAGCATGGCGGAAAACAGGGCATTCTCCAGCGCATCGATCTGTTCCCGTATATCTTCGAGGGCCACGACCAGCGGCGGCGCGGGGTTCCCCCCTGCAACCAACTCGCTTGCGAGCAGTTCGCGCTCGGCCTTGCCGCCGGAAAGATCGCGCATCATCACCGCCATATCGATCACCGGGATTGGCACCTGCAGGCGCATCGCCTCCTGACTGGTCCACATTCCGGTACCCTTCTGGCGGGCGGCATCCAGAATAAGGTCGATGCGGTCTAGACTGGTAGGCTCGTCGCGCTGGGCGAAGATGTCGGCGGTGATCTCCATTAGGAAGCCGCTGAGAATCCCTTGATCCCATTTTCGGTAGATCGCGTGCAGTTGGGCGTTATTGAGGCCCAGGCCGCGCTTCATCAGATCGTAGCTTTCGGCGATGAGCTGCATAAGACCGTATTCGATGCCGTTGTGGACCATCTTGACGTAGTGACCAGCTGCGTCGGGGCCGAGCCAGGTCACGCAGGGTTCGCCAGCGACCTTTGCAGCGACGGTTTCAAACAGTTTCTGGACTCGCTCATAGGCTTTTTTTGAACCACCTGGCATCATGCTCGGCCCCCTTCGGGCGCCCTCTTCACCGCCCGAGACGCCAACCCCGAGGAACTGGAACCCCTTTTGCGTCAGTTCTACAGTGCGGCGCTCGGTATCCTCAAAATAGGAGTTGCCGCCATCGATGATCAGATCGCCGGGAGCGAGCTGCGGAAGCAGTTCGGCGATAACCGCATCTACCGGACTACCTGCTGGCACCAGCAGCATGATGGCGCGCGGCAGCTTCAGGCCGCTGAGAAAAGCCGCAAGATCCTGCGCGGCGGCGACCTGTCCGCCATGCGCCTCAGCGGCCAGGGCGCTCACCTTGTCCGCATCCCGGTCATAACCGGCCACGACAAAGCCGTGATCTGCCATGTTCAGTAACAGGTTGCGGCCCATGACACCCAAGCCGATCATGCCGATTTCGGCAGTTTGTTTGGTCATTTTGTCCTCTCTTTAGCGGTTCGATGCGCAATTTTTTCAGTCAGGCCCAGGCCAAACCCGGCCAGCGCCGCCTCGGTCGTTGCGCAGTTATGGTGAAGAATTCCGTGGATACCAAGGCTTTTGGCGACGTCGATGAACATCTCCCGATCATCAAGGTAGATGACCTGGTCGAGAGTAACCTGGGTCATGTCAAGGGCCATGCGGAAGATCGCAGGGTCGGGCTTGCGCAGATGCACATAACAGGAGGAGACAAAAAAATCGATTACCGTGGTCAGATCGAAACTTTCTATGCGGTGGGCGTTGAGTTCGCGTCCCTCGTTGCTGACGGCGACAATCTTCAGCAGGTAACGCGCTTTGAGCCGACGAATCAGTTCAATCATTTCAGGGCAGGCCCGCGACTGGGCGTACATGAAGGCCCTGAACTCTGCGGGGGAGAAGCTACGTTGCCGGTAGAAAACGATGCGTTCAAGATAATCTTCAAGACTCAGCTGTCCCTTTTCATAGCTGTCGAAGATCAGGTGATGTCGCTCGTTAAGCTCCTCGTAATCGAGATCAAAATGTTGGGCCGCCAGTCTTCGCATCTGGCCATCCCAGCCGTTATTTAACAGCACCCCGCCAATATCGAGGAACAGGGTGGTTATTGCGGGGCTTGTTTGATGATCGCGGTTATTTTTTGCCAAAAGAGTCATGAATGCACCTCGTTGCCGATAACACTTTGCAGGGCGAAGGCCGCAGCGCCGATCACCCCGGCATCGTTGTGCTGTTCGGCGTGGAGCACTTGCAGTTTTGTACTGGCGACCTTCAGCGACCGTTGTTTAACTCCCTGCGCGATGCGTGGGACCAGTTCGGGGAGCCCTTCGATAACCCCACCGCCGAGGATCAGGCGTTCTGGGTTGAAGGCGTTGACCAGGCCCACCGCTCCGGCGATCAGGGCCTCGGCCACTTCAGTAACAATCTGGCTGGCCAGCGGATCGCCGGCTAGTTCTGCGCTGGCGACCGTGGCGGCGGTGATGTTGCCGCCCTGTCCAGCCGCCCTTCTGATGAGTTCTTTTCCGGCCCGGGGATCTGCAGCGACGGCTTGTGCAGCGCGGCGGGCAATGGCCCAGCCGCCGGCGAGAGCTTCGAGGCAGCCGTGATTTCCGCAAGTGCAGAGAGGACCATGCAAGTCGATGGTCAGGTGCCCCAGCTCCCCGGCAGAATTGCTGTGGCCGCAGAGCATCCGACCGCCGCTGACCACACTGCCGCCGATGCCGGTACCAATGAACAGGCAGACCAGGTCGGCGCAGTCTTTCCCCGCCCCGAACAGCCATTCTCCCCAGGTGGCGGCGCGGACGTCATTCAGCAGCGCCACCGGCAGTTCAAGTTGCTGCTGCAGTTCGGCTTGCAGTGGCACATCGTGCCAACCCAGGTTGGGGGCAAAACGAACGGTCTCGCCAGCGGGGTCAATCTGTCCAGCGACTCCGATCCCAAGTCCGAGCGGGTGAGCTTCAGTCCCTTGGAGCAAAGCCTGTGTCGCGCTGATAATTTCACGTATTACGGCAGTTACGCCCTCTTTGGCTGGCGTGGCGACTTTCAATTTTTTTAAGATTTGGCCGAGCCTGTTGACCAGGGCCAGTTCAATTTTGGTCCCACCAAGGTCAACGCCGATTGCGAAGTGTTCTGTTGTCATAGGATACACACCTCAAAATTCTGCCCTTCCCAGCGATTGGCTTCCGGCCAGTAGAAGGTGAAAACGAAGGTTGTCCCGACCTTCAGCGCGCTGTGCGGAAGGTCGACGAAATGCACCCCGAGGCCGGTGGCAAGGGTCGGACAATCCTGTCTGCTTTGCCAGTTATCGGCGCTCCAGTGGATAACGGCCGGGAAGAGCGTCTCGATGCGCAGGCTCTTCCCGGCCGGGACAGCGCGGATCTTGTGGTTGAAGCGCCAGAACACGCAGGGGGACGCGGTTTTATCTACCAGGTAACGCTGCACAGTCTGCGGCGGCAGGTCGAAGACCCGTTCGTCATGCAGCGAACGCAGCAGCTTCAGATATTCGGCGTGGGCCCAGACCAGCGGCATCGCCGATCCGGAGGGGCGGCCGAAAAACAGCTCCCGCTCGGGAATGTCCGCTGCGTCCCAGACCTGCTCCGGGAGCAGACCTTCGGCGCCCGCAAAGGATTCCAGCGCGCTTTGCAGGCGCTTTGCTTCAGCGACTCGCCCGGCCGCCAGCTCGAAGTGGGCGCGTTCGCCGGTCAATAAGGGCCAGGCGCGTCCAATGCCGGTGCCGTCAAAGGGGCTGCCATCGGCATGTTCGCCGTAGCCGTCGCCGTTGTAGCGATGCCAGACCGGTCCCTGCGGGGTCTCGGTCTTGAGCAGCGCATCAACCACTTTGAGCGTATCGAGAATGCGCGGGTCATCGGCAGCGCGCAAACCAAACCGGACCAGCGCCAGGGCGTCGGGGCTGATCAGGTGGCAGGCGGGGCTGGCGGCCTGCTCAGGCGCGACGTTTTTGATCGGCATACTGGTCTGAAACCGGGTCAGGCCGTCATCGCCCTCGACCGGCGCGATGCGCACGTAATAGCCGGCGACCTGATAGTCGCGGCACCAGTCGGTACCGGTTACATACATCCAGCGGTCGATGGCGGCGTACCAGCTGTCGGCGGTCTCGCGCAGGTAGTTGGCGATAGCCGTTTCCTGCTGCAGCTCGGCCAGATCCGCCGCGGCTAAAAGCGCGGCGATCTCGGCCGCGACCGTGAAGGGAGAATAGCCAGGATCTTCCTCCCAGCGGTCCTGCTGACTGACCGGCCCGCAGCGCACCAGATAGCCGGCAGCGGCAAGTACCATCGGCCAGAAACGGGACAGATCGGCCTTGGTCAGGGCCTTCTCGCGTCGTGCCAGATCGACCAGCAACACCGGCAAGGCCGTCTCGTCCATCTGTACTCCGTGCCAGTAGGGGGAGCCATCGAGCCACATGTTCTGCGCCCAGTGGCCATCTGCCTCTTGGGTCGTCTGCAGAAAACCGAGCACGCGCCGCACCTCCTGTTTGCCGCCCGCCGCCAGCAGGCCGCCTGCAGACTCGACCAGATCGCGCGGCCAGGCGAGGTGATAGCCGCCCAGATCGTTGTCCCCCTTGTCGAAGCCCCAGGGGATCGAGAGGCTGGCGATGAGCCCGCCGGGGAAATTGAGGGATTCATGACTGCGGACCACGGCAGTGCTGATGCGGTAGAAATTCTGTGCTCCCTCTTTGTGTCCTGCATCCAGCGGGAGCAGCTGTTTTTGCCACTTACGCCACTCGTCGACGTAGCCTTTTTGGGCGGCCACAAAGCCATCTTGCAGCGCGGCGCGGGCCCGATTGCCGGCTTCGGCGCTATTGCGACCAAACCCAAGCGCCAGCAGAAATTCACCTTGACCTGCCGCCAGGTCGATCTCGGCGGAGAGCGCCACGTTGCCGTTTTCGGCCCGGGTGTAGTCCCAGGTCAGCTGGTGGTTGGCCAACAGATCCTGCCAGCCGTCCGAAGAGCCGACGAACCCGGCCGAGCGTTTGCCCCAGGGGACAGAGCAGGCCAGCGCCAGAGCTAGTCCGTCCCGTTCGGCGAACAACATGGGGACGCCCTTGTAGTCGCCAATCCAGGCGGTATTGCCGGCCCCCTCATTGCCAAGATGCGGCGCGAGCACGACATGCAGATGATAATCGCTGAGCTGACCCTTGGTCGCGCTAAAGCGCGTCTGTTGCAGGATTGCGTCGCGCCGTGGATCGGCCAGAATCTGTTTTTCGATGCGGAAGCGGCCTTGATGGCAGCTATTCACCAGATCGAAGGCCGGCACGCCTTCGCTCAGCCAGTGAACGAGACTCTGGGTGTCACGTTTCTCTTCGGCAAGAAAGTCGTTACCGGCGGTGATGATCAGGCCCATATCGCGCACGCAGGCCTGGTCGATACGCGGATAATAGATCTCATTGAAGATGCCGTGACTGAATGTGAACCAGACCCGGCTGCGGGTGCCGAAGGAGGCTCCGATACCCGATTTGGCGCTGGAGGTCCAGCGTGCCGGAATGCCCGGCCAGCCGGGTGCATTATCTGCTGATGAGTTCATTGCTCTCCTTTCTGTTGAGCGTGTGTCCCGCTCAACCCCCATGGGCAAAATCGGGGTAATCGGTCATGCCGCCATCGACAAAGATGGTGCGGCCGGTGACGTAGGAGGCAACCTCAGAGGCCAGTACTACGACCATGTTGGCAATCTCCGTCGGTTCGCCAATCCGGTTGAGCGGGATCTTTACGAGCAGATCCACCAGACTCTGCGGATCACTCCAGACTGAGCGGTTGATCGGCGTCTTGATCGCCCCGGGTGCAATGGAGAGCACGCGCACGCCGAAAGCTGCGGCCTCTTGCGCCAGGGTCTTGGTCAGCATGCTGACCGCCGCCTTGCTCGCGGCATAGGCGCTGTATCCGGACCAGGCGATCTCTTCATGCACCGAACTGACATTAATCACCACGCCGTATTTTTGCGCGACCATGCGCTGCAAGGCTTCGCGCGCACAGTAAAAGGCGCCCAGCAGGTTGACGTCGATCACCTTGCGCCAGGCCGCAAGGTCGGCTTCCCAGCTGAGGGCTCGACCACCGTCGATGCCGGCGTTGTTGATCAGGATATCGATCCCGCCCCAGGCCGAGTCGAGCTGGGCAAACAGCGCCGCGATGGCAGCGGGATCGGCGACATCGGCTTTAAGCGCCAGTGCCTTGCCGCCAGCGCTCTCGATCTGAGTCACCATCTCCTCGGCGGTTTCGGGGTGGGTCACATAGTTGATCGCGACCTGCGCGCCGGCTGCGGCGAGGGCCAGCGCAATCGCCGCGCCGATGCCTGAGTTACCGCCGGTGACCAGGGCGCGTTTGCCATCAAGCCTGATATTCATGGGGTTCCTTTCGTCGCTCTTGGCCCCGCTCCACTCGTCCGGTGAAACACGCCGTAGCGATCATGACCAAAGTGATAGAGCTTGGCGACCTCGATCTTGAACCACCCCAGTCCGCTGAAGTGGAAAACGGCGAGGCCCAGCAGCATCCCTAAGAGGGGGCCGAGCCAGTAAATCCACCAGGCTTGCCACTGGCCAGAAATTAGTGCTGGTCCGAAACTGCGGGCGGGGTTGGTGCTGGTGCCGGAGAGCGGTGCTTCAAAGAAGACCATCAGCGCATAAAGGAAGGGGAAGAGCGCCGGGGTAAAGGGGCGCAATTTGTCATGGCGCAGAAAGAAGAAGAGTCCGCTGATCAGGCAAAAGGTCGTGATAATTTCCCCCAGCAAGGCCGATTCGGTGCTGAAACCAGAACCCGGAAGAGTCGCGCCAAAGTCTATGCTGCGCCCCATCTTGCTCCAGGTCAAGAGGGGGAGGGCGCCCAGCGACGCCCCAGCGAGTTGCGCGAGGATATATCCCAGCGTGGTGCAGCCCTTCAGCTTGCCGGTCAGCCAAAACGCCAGGCTCACGACCGGGTTGATATGCGCGCCGCTCTCTTTGCCGAGGGGCGAGAGCGCAATCAGGGCACCGGTGGTGCCGAACAGAAACCCGGTGAGCAGTCGGCGTATCCCGGCATCTGGTATCCGATGAAGCAGCGGACTGCCTTGACCGAAGGCCAGAATTACGAGGGATAGTCCAACCGTAACCAGCAACGCCGTACCCAGCAGTTCTGCTCCGAAAAGCAGCCAGGGGACAGGGTGATTCTGAATTTTCATGTGTTTATATCTCAAGGAGGCAACGCTTACAGCGTGCCTTTACTCTTTAAATATATCAGGGGATGGTGGGATTTGCAGGAATCGGCCAATCAGGCTGTTCACCTGGTCGGCGTGAGTGACCTGGGTTGCATGTCCTCCTCCGGAGACCACGAATAGTGTACCGTTGGGGAGCCGCTTCGCCATTTGTCGGGCATGTTCAGGGGATACAAGATCCTGTTCTCCGATGATGACCAGAGTTGGTGCCTTTATGCTATCTAAGGCGGTCGGAGGTAATGTCGGGCCGGTCTGCCATAGGTGCTTGATCCGTTTTTCAAGATCGCTAAAGCGTGCCCCCGCTCCGGTCAACCAGCGTTTAAACCAATAAGTCAGGCCTCTGCTTTGGATGTGGTCCTCTGTTCGTGCTTCAGGGGTGAGGCCGGAAGGGTCAGTGTTTCCACTGATGGCGATGATCCGGTCGACCAGTTCCGGCCAGTCTTGAGCGAGAAGTAGTGCGGTGTTGGCGCCGTCGCTCCAGCCGATGACATCGGCGTGCTGGACGCTGAGTTGGTGCAGGATCTGGGCTGCGTCGGAAGCGAGCAGGCGATAACTCAGCTCGCTGTTCCCGAGTCCTGAGGCCCCGTGTCCGCGGGTCTCCAGCAGGATCACCTGTCGTCCCGAGGTGACCAACCAGGGGACCTGAGAGAACCAGCTGAGTCTGTGACTTAAGCCGCCGTGCAGCAGCAGGATCGCGGGACCCTGGCCATAGCTGCGGTAATGAATCTCGGCATCTCCCACCTGCAGACTTCTTTTCAGGGGGCGACCGGGAGCCGTCGCTCGCCAGCGGAGATAACGCAGTAAATTGCCAGAAATCTGCAGTAACACCACAGGCCTAGAACTTTTCGCGGGCTTTTTCGAGCGATTTTTGCAGCTCAGTGTAGCTTTTAGCAAAGCCCTTTTTAATTTCACCCCAGGCACTGGTTGAGCTGTGCTTCATGCCGCCAACCCACTCGGCGATCTCAGTCCGTTGCTTACGCAGGGTTTTCAATGTTTCCAGGGTCTGACGGCGCACGTCCTGACTTATCGGCTTCAGGTTTTGATCAACCTGCTGCTGTAACTGATCAATCCGCATATCCGTTTTGTCCAGGGCTTCTTTCGCCTTGGCGACCGCTATGTTGCGCTGTTCAGCGGAATAGCTGGTAATTGTCTGCAAGGTCTCTTTCAGTTCGCGTTGGACATCCGTGGCCGTCGTCGGATCGCTGTCCGTCGAACCCGCCATAACCACTGAAACCCAAGGCGCCAGCACGAACAAGGTGCCGATGATTGTCAGACTCTTTCTGAATACTCGTAGCATAGCCTTTGACCTTTCACTTTATGTTTTGGACAATGAGCGCGGAATCGGTGACGACTTTGGTGAAAGTAGCGCTTAATGGCCTGGGAATGCGGTGTCCGCATAAATTTAAATTTACCATTGAATGTGGTTTAGGAAATGACCCGGTGCAAGATACCGTTTTTAGAATTATTTTTAATGGAGTACATCAGCAGGTCAGCCTGATGAATCAATTCTTCAGCTGAGCACTGTGGTGTCACATAGGTGATGATACCAATGCTGAATGTGACCGGCCAACCATGCTGTTTCATCGCGATCTGAAGATGCGCCTGTACTTTATGGATGAGTTCTCCAGTGGTTTCAGCGTCGGTTTCGGGGAGCATCACGACAAACTCATCTCCACCCACCCTGGCAATAGTATCGGTTTGTCGCAGAGTTTTCTTCAGTGAGGCGACTACCGTACAAAGCACCTTGTCCCCTTCGTCGTGTCCCCGCTGATCATTGACCGTTTTAAAATTGTCCAGATCAAGAAACGCCAGGCTGAGTGGACGATCATGCCGCGAGCATTGGGCGGTTTCATAGGTGATCAATTCAAGTAAGCCCCGCCGATTTAAAGCATTGGTCAACGGGTCGATACGCGACATTTCTCGTTCGGTGTCGAACTGTGATTTCAGGGTGGAAAACATCAGACGCACCAACAGGAGATAAGCAAATTCCAGGGAGAGATCCCAGTAGTAGAACGAGGGATGGGCGTAATGGTGGATCACGTAGCGGTAGGGGTTTGCGATAAGGCTGGTGACAAAACTGGCAACACAAGTGAGGCTCCCTGCAGTCCTGCCGCTGAACCAGGCCGCAAGAAATATTGGGATGATATAAAATAGAATGAACGAATAGCCGCCGGAGCACTGCTGTCTCATAGTTCTAAATGAGAGCTAACTGTCTGATTTCTTGTTTAAATTTACGATCCGGTGGTCGAAAAAGACTCATCAAATCGCGTCGCT
>Ga0316202_10000494_pt1 | contig 42734 bp, 28 predicted proteins | sample 3monrhotite_MG_FD_204934 | JGI IMG/M metagenome (GOLD analysis project Ga0316202, IMG submission 204934) | Microbial mat bacterial communities from mineral coupon in-situ incubated in ocean water Damariscotta River, Maine, United States -... | ecosystem: Environmental > Aquatic > Marine >...
GCGATCCAACAGTGCTATCCATGCCATCCTCAAAATCGAGGAAGAGCTGCGTCGCTTGCCAGAAAACGCATTACAACATTTGCCGCAACCGATGCTCACGGCCAGCCTCGATCTTGGCTTGCAACGCGAATTAACCGCCCTGACCAGTCAAATGCTGACGCAATGGCGGTCACGCGGCGCGGGCAATGCCGCGCTCATTGTCGTCGACAGACGCGACAATTCAGTGCTGACCTGGGTAGGCTCAGATGCTTACTTTGACCCAGCCCATAGCGGCGCTATTGATTACGCCCAAGTTAAACGCTCATCTGGCAGTACTTTAAAACCTTTCCTTTACGCTTTAGGCTTAGAGCGAGGTAACATCAGCGCCGCCACGCTACTGGATGATATTCCTGCGTCTGGTCTCGGCTTACGCAATTCGGACATGCGCCACCTTGGCCCCATCCTGCCTCGTCAGGCTCTGGCCAACTCACGTAATGTGCCATTGGCACAAGTCGTGAAACGCGTTGGCCTAAACGCGGGCTACACTTTTCTGCGTAGCCTCAATCTACATCAGGCAGAACTGCCTGCCCGCCACTATGGTTTGGGCTTGGCGCTGGGCACTTTACCAGTGAGCCTGGAGGATTTGGTCACGGCTTACACTGCCCTTGCCAATGATGGCGTGTTCACTCACTTGCGCTGGTTCAAGGAGCAACCCTCAAACGCGGGTCAACGGGTACTGTCCCCTGCTACTGCTCGCCAAGTCACCTTGTTTTTGTCTGACCCCACCGCCCGACTGCCCAGTTTCCCCCGCATGGGCAGCACCGAATATCCCTTTCCGGTTGCCGTTAAAACGGGCACCTCGCAAGGCTATCGTGATGCCTGGACCATCGCTTATTCCCAACGCTATTTAGTCGGCGTATGGACTGGAGACCCGGACAACCAACCCATGAACAAGTTAAGCGGTGCTGGCAGCGCTGCGGTGTTGGTACAGCAAGTCCTTTTATCGCTGCATGATAAACAACGAGATGGCCAGGGTGATCTCAGTTTTCCCAAACCAACGAACTACCTGAAAGTTAAACTCTGCGCTAACAGCGGTAAACTGGCGGGAAAACAGTGTGACCGAAGTTTTGAAGAATGGCTAAGGCCGGAGCAGGTTCCACAAGAGGAAGATCGGGGTGTGCGCCGCATCATGGTGGATCGACGAAGTGGTGAAAAAGCTACCGAACACACCCCGCAGGAATTTCGCCAACTTCATACCGTGCTCGATTTGCCACCACGATATGCCGTATGGGCATCTCAACAAGTCGGGCTAGCCACGGCGGATTTCAGCAATACGTTGTTGACCAGCTCTAACCCAACACTGACTGTTCAGAATAGCCAAAACTTACTAGCCAGCACCCGCCGGGTAGAGCTGGAAATACTTTCCCCCAAAAACGGGGTTCACTTTATGTCTAACCCGGAAATTCCCGCAGTAAACTCCAGCATCGAACTGAGCGTCCAGGTCAAGCCTTCAGTCAAACAAATCACCTGGTACGTAAATGGAAAGCCCTTCAAAAATGCAAATTATCCCTATAACGTCCGCCTTCCACTGACCAGCGGTGAACATATTATCCAGGCTGCCGTACCGCTCACCGATGAGCGCTCGAAGGCTGTTGTTATTACTGTTGAGTAACAGATAGTAGATTTTTTTATAAACGGTGCGATATTATTTTTGGATGGTTGAAATTAATAACCCGATAGAGAGAAGTGCATAAAATCTTTTTGTTTTCCTTCAATTTCACCACCCCATTTAAACCCAATAGACTTCATAATTCGCACGATATGCGCATCGGCTTTTAATGATTCTGCACGACTGGGGTCCCACGCCCCTCCTTTAATTAAAAGGCAACTTGAGTTGTAGTCGATACAGTTATTATATAGGCCGTTAAATTGCGGGTTAATATCAATAGCCGAGCCAAAGGAATGATTACTAAATTGAGTTCGATTTCCAGATTGATCAATATCACCTTTTGTTTTACCCACCCGATAGCCAACAACCTCAGTTATTGTTTGACCTAAGAAGATTGATTCTTCTAACGCCGTTTTAACATCTGTTGCAAGATGCTTACAGGCTTTAAAGGGTGGAATATTTTCAATGAAAATATCAACTTGATCCTCCAGACACACTGTACAGCCTGTTAACTCGTCAATTTCTTTTTCCGTTAATTGGGAATAGGGTTTTTGTATCCGTTTATAGTCCCCAGCATTTTTAGTCAACGTATTCCATCGATAAGTATCATATGTGCAGGTGTCAGCACCTGATATGGATGTCCCTAAAAAAGAAAGCATCAATATGAAAACAAAATTTCTCATCAATTTTCCAAAAAAAAAGGCGGCCATATGGCCGCCCAGATAATCGCTTGTTAATGGCGAGTTTTACAAGGTTTCAAAGGTACCATCACTGTAAGTGATTTTTGTCATACCATTGTTTAACTCGGTAATGTTGCCATAGACTCGACCGTTGTATTCGATTTCACCCGATGATGCATCAAAGTCAGCACCCACGATATACATGGTTACGCCATCCTGATTGGTAATTGCCACACTGCCGGTCGATGAATTGTCTTCTGATGAATTGTCAATGAAGGTACCATCAATGATAATCTGCCGACCATCATAGCGGATAGTGATAATTGCCGTACGCTCTTCAAAAGCTGTCCGGTTACCACTGATATTGATAGAGGCTTCCGGTAAACCAGCCAGTTTCAACCTAAAATCAAGGCCGATAGTGGCAGCAAGCCAGTTATTCTCGTCTTCCAGAACAAAATCATAACCAGAATTCAGTTCCCCAACAGGCTCAAAGCTCTCAGCATTGCTGATATTGGCCGTGAAGCTGGCATCAAAGCTATTGTTCATCGTATCGCTGACATTGCCATCCAAAGTCAAAGTGCTCGGTGTCAACCAGATTATTTCACCCGTTGTGTCATCTTTAATAGGATTAACCAGCGTAGTCGCCAATGACCCTTCAAAGGTCACTGGTGAAGCCAGTGAATCCCCTTTTTGTGTCAGCTCCACTTCTAAATCGACAGAACCACCTGAGATATCAGGGTCCGCAGCAGTGCCCATTTTCATTTCGCTATAATCAACGGGATACGGCGTAGCCAGAGTAGCAGTAACAGTGCCGCTATTAATGGTGAGCTCACTCAATGTGCTCATAAATGTTGCCGAGTTGATACTGGCAGTAAGCGCTGCATCCACAGTTGAGCCGTCAACTGGCAGCTGTACGCTCATGTTAACCGTAACGCCATCAATGACTCCGTTAGTGATCGTTACAACGCCATCGACATACGTGATGGTGCCAGACTCAAATTGTGGGTCCTCAGCCATTCCCATCTTGTAATCGTCAGCACTAAGGTCAGTGGCATCTGTAGCAGTGAGACGCTTGAATATTGCGTTGATCGTATGCTCAAAAGCAGGACCAATAACTAATTCCATACTGGCGTCAGCAGCGGTTGATGCTAAATCCACCTGCTTGCTGAAAGCCTCACCGTTAAATCTGAGTTCTTGTTCGACAACGGTACCCCAGGTACGAACGTCACTGACAAAAGTTTTAACCTTGGCTAATGCAGTATCGCCTGCGGTTTCACTGGGTTGTGGATCAACACTGTTGCCAGACGCATCATCAATGCTTGCCTGTAATGCGCTAAAGGCCCCGGAAGTATCTGCGTTGCCCGTTTCGGCGAGAGCGTTCGTTGCAGCATCGACAATTTCTTGCAGGGATATGGTGCTGTCATCCATCGCCGTACCCGCATCATCTCCGATAATAGTGCCACCATTGAACGAGTTCGACAGAATTTCGAGGGCAGCATTAATATCCGGGTTACCCCCGCTGGTATTCGCCAGTGCAGCGATAGCGGCCGAAAAAGCGGCATAAGCAACGGTCGTACTGTCGTCATTTTCACTAATTGCCGTTGTGTCCGTAATATCCAAAGGCTGGGTATTCAGAATATCAATACCACCGAGCAAATTGGATACCTCGGAATTGGCATTATAAATTTCAACAGCGGTCAGTGAACCTGCTGCCATAGCGCGATTGGCGGCCAGATTCGTGTAAGGCGTGATGTTGACATCGATAGTGTCACCGGAGGCCGCCTCAGCAACCAGAGCGACCATTGTCAGATTACCGGGTTTATACCATTCGCTGAAATCGATGTTGTTGTCGGTATCCCCAATGTCGTCCGTACGTACACCACATCCCAGCGGCACATCACATTTCATCTCGGTATCTGCATCAGCGTTGATCGTGACCTGAATAGGCCCACCAGCATAATTATTATCCACTGTAAGCGTGTAACTGCCATCAGCAGCGGTAGTGGTATTACCGATCTGGGCAATGATGGCGCCACTGGTATCCAGCTCCTCGGCCACTACATTGCCGCCATTAATAATACCTTTTGCCGCAGTGCCGCCAAGGGTGACATTATCAACACTTGGGGAAGGGGATGGGTCACTTCCTTCTTCTTCTCCAGCACCACAACCAACCAGCGTGACGATGGCAATTCCAGTAAGTCCACCAAATATTGTTTTTAAGCTCATAGTTACCGCTCCGTATGTAAGGTTTTAGAACCTCTAAAAATCCTCAGCAAAATCATATGCGCCCCCAAGTAACCAGTATCTTCATGGAAATGGGACAGCCTATCACTCTATCAAAAATCCACTGTAACAACGAATGAAAGATAGAAAAGGTTTCGAATCGGGAGAAATCAAATGACCCCGCCTCGTTCATCATTCACTATTGTCTTTAAGTCAACAGGTCTTAAATCTGGAAAATGGTAAGCAATAAGGGCAATGAGAAGTCGTACAAAAACGCCAGCACCATCTTCCTATGATTCGCCAGACAGTCATGGAAGTTTTTAACTTTGTGCTATTTTTTTGTTCTCGCATTTTTTGTTTTTATCGGCAGGCAACACTGGGAGCTCATCCAGCTTTCGCGCAACAGCATCGATCAAAATAGGTATTAATATCCAGACTACGCGCGGCTTGTAAGACCGATTGATAAAGAAAAAGTACGCCTCAGAACCACTAGATCCTCAAAGCGCTAAACTTTACGGTGGCCGATGGAATAGCAAGGGTGAATCCGTTATTTACGCTTCTGATTCTATTGCAGTAGCCGCACTTGAAAAGTTTATCCATTTACACCGGGTTGATGTGTTGAATCATTTTATACTTTGCACGATTTCCTTCAGTAACAATAAGCTAATGACGTGACCGGAAGATGTGCTGCCAACTGACTGGCGAGACGATCCCCCTCCGGACTCCGTTATCCCTATAGGCAATGAGTAGTTGTCTGGTGCAGAGTCGTAACTTTTACCGCCTGCGGCACACCATCGCCTACAACACCATCCATGTGATCAATATCAAACTCCCCAGCACGACCGGCCAGTAGGCGACCTTGGGAATGATATTGTCATCATACAAAATAATTTTACACCAACCCTTGGCGTTTATAGAGAATAAGTAGGTATTGGCCGTCGCCATTACAAGCAACCCATACATCAAAATGTAGAAATACTCGATATAGACAATGCTTGTGCCTGCAAACTGCTCACGCAACTGAATATGCGCCAACATAACAACAAAAAATAACGCCGAGCTGGCGCCTATAAAACCCGAGGTACTAAAGCCGAGTCGACTCGAAAGCTCTTCTTTCGCACTGACGGTTAGCAATGCGGCAAATAATAACGCCGAAACAAGAAACAGAGGGAAAAGATAAACAATAAAAGCATTCTCAAACTTTCGCTTAATCACAAAATTGTAATGAAGCTCGGGAAAGCCCTCCTGCCCGATATAATCGGCTATCCCAAAATCAGTATCATAGCTGGTAAGTTTGTAGTCAAAATAAGTATTCTTACGCTCCCACGTGCCGAGCACGATATTCTCTTCAATGCCGAAAATATCATTCAGCCCCGTAGCCTTATAGGCCTGATAATCCGGCACCAATACAATATTACGCGAAAATTCCTGGGGCCACATACGCACCCAAACTGTTTTATGGTCAAAAGGATAATAGGAGTAATCAAACGGCTGCTTGAGCGTCACCTCAAAATACCAGCCAATGACTTCATCATTACCATCAGGCACACGATAGACTTCACGGGGGGCAATATCACTGCCTGAATTGACCTGTTCAGGCAGAATAAACCCGACTTCACCTTGCTTGGGCTTGATCGCATCATGCTCACCTTTGGTATAACGCTGCCAGATATAACCTGTTAGATTGACGTCGCTAGAGTTAAAAAATTGCAGAGACTGAATAAAGATTCCGGTTTTGATCTTGATGGTACTGCCTGAGCCAGATTGAGCATCATTCAGCTTGTCTTCCCAATTCTTCTTAAGATAATCATTGGTCGCCTGCTCGCTCACCAGTTGCGTGGGATCGACTTCGTATTGATTCATCTGAACCCACATACTCACCAGCACGAAAATCAGTAGCGCTGACACTGAGGCGGACAATAACCACCAGTAAGTTTGTTTCATTGGAGAAAACCCTTTTCTTTACTTATTTCTAAGTTCTTTAAACTTTCATCACTCCACAATCTTAGAAAAATCAGGGTGCTTTTCTAATACCATTAATCGTGTTTTTACCGCCTTGAGTATTTTGCCCACATCGATATTATTCGAGCTAACGGTTGTACCATATTTTGTATCAAATGCACTCACATCCCACGAGCAGTCTGTTACAGAGCGCTCATCGGATACCAACGCCTGAACCATAAGTTCAATCGGCGAAAAAGCATCGATAGATTCCTGCTTACTGCCAGTAAATCGTCCACCGGACTTAGCGGCATAAGCAGAGCGAAAAGCCGTTGCTATTCTTGAGGCTCCCGACCATGATTGCGCTTGAACCACGTATTGATCTTCGACAGATACGTGTTGAGATTTTTTTGAAGTCGTGTCGTATTGAGGCCGCCCCAATATTGAATCCTTATTGTAGCGTTTACCGCTTTCAATTTTTAGACGAGCCCCCCCTTTATCGACCCCTGTAGGCACAGAAGCCAATGGGTCATAGTGTATATCTGCCGAACTGGCCCCTTTAGACTTTATGTAATTATCGATAAAGTTTCGCCCTTCATAAGCACCACTTCCCCAAACATTGCTGCGACCAGACTGAGTATCTGCATTTCGGTATTCCGTTGCTTTAATAATAAAGTTTGGCTCAGTAGGATAGGTCATTAGCGGCTCAACCGAATGCACCGCTTGCCTAATAGCAAGATCGACAACATTTGAGCGAACCGTATGCTGATAGTCTTTTCCGCTGTATTTATCAGAATCTGCCAGAAGATTATAACCACCGATTACCACGTCACGATCACCGCTCTCGAGTATTTCATCATACGCATCGAGAACTTTCTTCCACTCACCGAGCTCATCGCCTTCTTTAAGGGTTGAAAAGTCAGGCGCATCAGCATCAATAGAATGCACATAAACAGTCCCCGTATGATTCGTCGTTTTAAGGTGCGTCTCGGCTTCAGCTGTTTTCTTCCCGGTTGCACTGCGCAAGGCGCCGTAAGGAACGCCCGCGCTGCCGCGAATCTCTTTGAGTTTCTTAAGCACCTGCATCTTCCCAAGCACCCTCCCGTCTTCCTCAGTCTTCCATACCGCCTTTTTCCCTTTGATTTTACCGTCAGCTAGATACGTACTAATATCACTTGTTGTCGATTTGGGCAGATTTCCACTGTTGTACTTATAACCCCACACCCAGCCTTGAACAAACGTCGTCACCTTATCTTTCGTTTTTCCAAAACTACCACTGGATATAGCATTAACATCGGATTTTGCTTTGCTGTTGAGCCCCGGTTCAAACTCTGCGCGGCTATTAATCCCAAAGTTCACCGCTAATCTGGCCTTTCTATCCGAGATACTCCAATCCTGGCTATTATTGATGTAGTTTTCAGCTAAGCCAGCCGCATTATTCTCCCCCGTATAAACGATTGCTGTGCCTACATAACCTCTTTTTCCTGCAGCCTCGGCGTTCTGTTTCTGCACTTTGTTCGCGCCGACAATGGAGGTTAACTCGACATCTTTGGTTCCAGTATTGACCTTGACCTTGCTCATATCGACGACATGCCTGTTCGACTCATCCGGGGCACTCATTCGCCCTCTTCGTACTAAAACCTTTTCAGCCATATTAATCGCATCATCCCAGTCATACACATAATGCTTTGCACTTTCTGTCGCTAAAGACCGCATTTGTGCATGAATAGCCCAATTTTGAGTAATTTTTTGAAGATTAGGCACCACGCTCACTTCTTTATCAGAATCAGGAAATATAAATACTCCCTGCGTCACTTGCCCGGTATTTGTGGATGACGTTAAGTTGTCGGATTTACTCGGCCCTGACGGTTGAACTGAATCAATTGAGTTAACATTTAGTCTTGATGATAATACTCTCTGTCCCATGATGTCAGCTTCTCGCTCCAACCCAGTATCATCATTCACTTGCTTCCCTGCCATCTGCAGAGTCGGCTTCACTCGCCCCTGCTTCTGTTGCACCACGTGCCAGGCTTCATGAGGTAAATGTTGCTCCTGCCCTGCGCCCAAATGAATATCGCTGCCCTGGGCATAAGCATGGGCATTCAACTGAGCAGGTTTACTCGAGTTTCTGTGAACCCGTACATCAGACATATCCATACCTGACATAGATTCAATACCTGACTTTAAATTATCGGGCAGTCCTGTTTTATTTTCCGCCGCTGTCGCTTGCACCTGCCGTTGTGCAATCGCAGACTTTTCAGCATGCTTAGCTTGTACAGACTTTTCTTCAACTACGCCTTGCCGTTGAGTCATTTCAAACTTGCGCTGAAGTAATGCCTCTTCCTCACCGCTTTCCGTAGGATCAACTTTACCGGCTTTGTTAATGCCTTCGATAAGTTTACGCTGGACTGCTGTTGAGTTTCGGTTATCGTCAAAAAAAAATCCTTGCTCAGTTCCTTGATGTTGAGATGCAGCAACTCTTCGATCGTAACGGTTAGCTGTCTTGCGTGTCTCAGAAAAATTTTTCTTTTTCATCTTCAACTCCAGCTTTGTGCAATTTCAAGTTATATTTATCATCTACCCCAAGCGGACAATAATCACCAGTAAGTTTGTTGTTTCATTGGAGAAAATCCTTTTCTCTTTATAAATTTATGTCTTGCTTTTCTTGCTACTTTTCTTAAAGTAGGAGTACCCTAAGGTAATGGTGTGCAGCACGCTGCCCTACCCGGCTAAATCTCAACGCCACGAAACACTTCGATATCTTTCCCACCAATATTCTGCCAGCTTGAGTTTTGAATTCGAATCTTAGCTCCAGGCATGAGCAATACTTCATTCTCGCCTCCAATCATCGATAACTTCTTCACATCTTTACCAGCCTTGCCTGATAAGTTCAGTTCTATAAGCACAGGGTGAGAGCTATATGTATTATCATACTGAGATGCAAACCCGACCGCTGTAGCACGATTCTTACTATAGCTGGCAAAAGTATTTGAGGAAATTTCGCCGCCAACCTTATACATACTACCAACCTTAGCCTTCCAATCACCACGGTACACGGTAATACCATCCACTGACGGCAAATTATTCATTCCTTCGATTGTCATATTGGCATGTAACTTTAGTTCCGGATAAAGCTTTTCTACTAACTGTGTCAGCCATGTGTCGATCTTAACTCGCGCGCTCGACTGCGCATCCGGTGCCATACCATTCAGTGCTTGAATCTCAGCTTTTTTAGGGTCAAGCACATTAATCCATTCAAGCAAACCGGCTCCTGTCTGCCGGTCGGTAACAACGCTAGCCAATTTACGGCGGATAATTTTTTTGCCGACAAGGTCAGGGTAAGCCATACATGACATCACAGTGTTAACCAAGGCATGCACGCCGCTTGTATACCCTCCGATCGCCACCGCATGTGCCTTGCTCACGCCCGACATTTCCCCTGTAACATCCGTAGACTCTGCCGTTGCTAGTTTAGACTCTGCACGCCCAGCGATCTCCGCCGTCGGTGCTTTAAGGTGCTCTTTGGATTGATCACCTTCTTTTGCTAATAAGGCATATATCTCCTCATGGGGGAACATTTTATTATTCGCAACATTCGCCCGTAATTCAGGTGTATCAAGAGGGGTAACGGTCATATACATTCGAATAACATCTTTCATCCGATCTATCTCACCCGCTGGTTTAAGCCCTGCGATATGAGCGCCCCGCAATATCTCATAGAGCGAGTGATCCCAGCTTGTGAGCATCCACCCCATAATTGCTAGGCGAAAATTGACAAGCGGGGCGCCTGTATTGAGGAATTTGTAGGCCGTTAACATCCGGGTAGTGGTACCAGACACCCCCGCAACAACCGGCATCTTTAACTGGTCATGAAATTTTTTATACCAACTATTGTCTGGTGATATGGTGTAATACGTACTACCTTCAAGCCATGGTAGCTTGGCGTCCTTGTTATCTTCTCTGCGTATAGTGCTTTCCCATTTCCAAAAATTCCGGATTGTTCTCGTAACTTCAGGAAACGCATAGGCTAACTCACGATCAGAAAGAGGAACTCCCATCTTGGCATAATCTTCTGGCGTGCTACGAAGTTGATCCTGATCATCTTTATCGCGCACGGTGCGATTTTTTTGACTATCCATGATCTCTTTCAGATCACCGAGCGATGACTGCAAAGTTAAATTACCAAGCGCAAATACGTCCTTGGCAAACAAATAGGCTTTGTCTTCCGGGGCTAAGCCTAATAAAAATTCCGCACCGCCGCGCAGCCACCCTTTGGCACTAGTTAAATCATTGTAGTAAGACATCTGCTCCCCAAGCGATGATTGATCGAGACCCAGGTCACTCGCTTTTTGTGTATCTTGATTGAAAATAATATCGTGAAGAATCTGTTTAAAACCTTCTTTAATATTACCGCCGTACCCTCCTGCAAAATAAGCGGCGTTATAAAATGCAGTCATTCTTTCTCGGAGACTGCCGTTGTTAATCACATCAAGCATAGCCGTTACATCAAGATCCAATCCGACTTGCCCCGCACTGCCTTTATCATCCTTAAAAAACGCAGTTTTTAGCACGTCTTCGTAATTATGAGTATTCTGATAGTACATTCTAATTATCGAATGTAGCTTAGTGATCCCTGCCGTCAATGAGCTTTTTGCTTTACCATGGCCAGAACTATATGCACCCAAGCGCTTCTCATACACCGTCGCGGTAGGGAACCATTGGCCATTATTTAGTATCTGTTCATAGGCATTCTCAAAGGGTCGCTCCCCCACTTCAAGCCTTTGCACAACATCTTGGCGGCACTGTAAAGTTGCTAAATGGGCATTTGTCGAGACCTTCATTTGGCTTGTATTGAGTCGCTGGGATACAGCCTTGACACCCATCACATCAGCTTCCTTCTCCAAGCCTGCATCAGCATTAACAGAAACGCCCTGCTTCATCTGCATAGTGGGCTTAACCCGTCCCTGCTTTTGCTGCACCACATGCCATGCCTCATGGGGCAGGTGTTTATTTTGCCCTGGAGCCACATGAATATCTGTCCCCTGTGCATAGGCATGCGCCTGTAATTGCGACGGTTTATCCGAGTTGTAATGGACCTTGACATCATCCATTGAATAACCTGAAAGGTTTTCGATACCTGCCTTGAGGTTGTCGGGTAGGCCTGTATTATTCGATGCGGCTTCAGATTTCTGCTGAATGGGTTCCGTACTGAACTTGCCTTGCAGTGGCTTTTCTTCAGCAAAAACACGTTGAGCGGTTTCCAATTCATCCTTCAATAACTCTTCGTCCTCAGCACGCTGAACCGGATCAGCTTTACCCGCATTGCTCATCCCTTCGATCAACTTAAGCTGTGCAGCTGTAGAACTTCGCTTGTCTACAAAACTTACGGTTTGTGCTGTGCCATGACTCAGCGTTGCGGCGGCACTTCGATTCGGTCGGTTAGCTCCTTTATGCGATGCGGTATTTTTTCTGTAATCCATTTTCAGTTCCACACCTAAGTTGGGGCTCTAAAATTTTAGGCCAGCGGTAGTTTCATCATCATAATAATAGTTAATCATCTTCGGCCGTGGCGTAACCATAAACAACCCCAATAACTGCACCCGCCATTACCCAACCAACAGGTCCACTCGCTGCCAACGCCGTTGCCGCAAGACCTCCAACGATAGCCCCACCCACGCCATACCCAACACTTCCTAACACACCACTCTCCGAAGCTTCTGCATGTATTTGTTGGTATCCGTTAACTGGAACACCTCCATTAGGTACACCTACATCAGTTGCCACAACCTCATCGACCCGTTTGGATGTTATTACACCACCAACATCTCTATACAAAACAGCAGTACAAGTAAAACCATTTGGAATATGTTGATTGGCAAAGCCATTAAATGCAGCCTGCTCCGCTGGGTTCACCTGATTTGGGTCATGTATTCGGGCAACCATGTAAGGGGGCAGCAGTCCAAAGTTTGGTGCTACCGTATAGTCAAAAGCTCTGCGCTCTCCCGCTGTCCCGCCTTTTAGATACCTCTCCAGCGGCTGCTCGACCTCTCTATAATGGCTTTGCCCGTGAAAATTGTTACTTAAAGCGGTTCCCAAAAACATGTTATTTGCTGCTGATGGCCCACCAAACTTCCCACGAATGGCATGCATACGTGTCAAACTCTGATTGGTATTGGGTTTCGAAGGGTCACGCAGGTAACCTCTATTTTTCCATACACTCATCCCTGGGGGATCTGCAGGTGAAGTAGTTGCCTGTATTCTGTTAACCGTTTTATTAGCAACAGGAAGCCCAGTAAAACCGTTCGCAGGAATCGGGCCTGCGGGTGTCATTCCACCTATGCTAGTGTCGATCTCCCTTTGCAATACAGGGTTGCGGCAGGGGCCATACTTTATATTTCGCATCTCCTTTTTCATCTGAAGAGCCCTTCCCCCCATCACATCAGCTTCCTTCTCCAAGCCTGCATCATCATTAACAGGAACGCTCTGCTTCATCTGCATAGTCGGCTTAACCCGCCCCTGTTTCTGCTGCACAACGTGCCACGCCTCATGGGGCAGGTGTTTATCTTGCCCAGGAGCCACATGAATATCTGTCCCTTGTGCGTAGGCATGCGCCTGTAATTGCGACGGCTTATCCGAGTTGTAATGTACTTTTACATCATCCATTGAATAACCCGATAGGTTTTCAATACCTGCCTTGAGGTTATTAGGTAGGCCGGTGTTATTTGGTGCGGCTTCAGGTTTCTGCTGAATGAGCTCTGCGCTAAACTTACCCTGCAGTGGCTTTTCTTCAGCAAAAACACGTTGAGCGGTTTCCAATTTATCCTGCAATAACTCTTCGTCTTCAACACGCTGAGCCGGATCAGCTGTACCCGTATTGCTCATCCCTTCGATCAACTTAAGCTGTGCAGCTGTAGAACTTCGCTTGTCTATAAAACTTACGGTTTGTGCTGTGCCATGATTCAGCGATGCGGCGGCACTTCGATTAGATCGATTAGTTTCTTTATGCGATGCGATATTTTTTCTGTAGTCCATTTTTCAGCTCCATGCCTAAGTTGGGTCTTCAAAAGTTTAAGGCAACGGGGGTCGTTTTACTTTGCTTATGTAGTTAATAATGGTGATGACGATTATCGCCAAAATAATTCCAAGTACGACAGCATTGGCGCGCTCTTGCCAGAAGGGATCACATACCATGGACACAATAAAGATCACAATCGTGCCTAAGATGTACGCCGCAAAATAAATAGAGTACGCATTGAAAAATTTGCGCAGACTATACAGACACAGTGCCAAGAGAGCATAGGCCACAAGTAATGCAGCAAGTACATCGAAGGCTATACGTAATACCCAGCGATTTGGACAAGCGATTTCACACAATTTCGGCACGTATTGATTAAAAATCTGACCGAGGTAATTATCGTCATCGGTATCCGTATAGAGGTCAATGATTTTTGTTTTTATCATTGCCGTATCCGGCTCGGAGTCGAGCGGTAGCGGCCACAGCCCGGCACCGGCAAAGTTTTCTTTAAGGTAGATGAGGTCATCGGTAAATTGAATGAATGCACCCTGTGGATCATTCATATGACCTTGCGATGAAAGTATTGGAACCACCTTTTGTAGTACGCTCACCCGGTCAGCACCACGGAACTCATTTTCTATCGCGCTGCGCAACAGCTTCTTGGTATGGGTTGTTTGCTCTTGCAAAAATACAAATACATTATCGACGGCTGCCACTTGCTCTTTGCTGCCTAACAAAATGGCGGTAATGTCTTCAAAATCGGTTTTTCCTGCCAGTTGAGTGATATCGAGATCAAGTAATATATTAATTTGGTAGTCACGTTCCTTTGTCGCCAAGGTTTTTTCTAGCGCAGTAACAAATTTAATCACATTACTCTTGTCGGTACTGATGCCGTAATCCTGAAAAACGAGCGTCACGCCATCCGCTTGGGCGGTGATTTTAGTATTAGCATTTGTATATTGTTGCGTAACGGCGTTAGCCGTAGCTCGGGTTGCCCGCTCTAAGAGTTTTTCATCCCACGTTTGCCAACCGTTAGCATAGACAGTGAGATCTACATCAACACGGTATTTATGCGCCTTTTTTATAAACCCTGCTGCATTCCAGTCGTCACTCCATTGATAGGCGTTTTCGATATTTCCGCGCTCATCTAATGCAACCGCGTAATAGGCAATACGATCAAAGACACTAAAGTCAATTTGCTGCGCTTTGTCATCCTCGGCTAACCAATAAGGATAAAACCCATAAACAAGACTGGAAAAATCTCTCGAACAACCACAGTCGTCCACGGCGACATTGAGTTCCGTTAACGGGGCAGTTGCGCTCACACGTGAAAGTAACAATATATCATTCCGTGCCTCTTGATCCTTTATTTCCAACGCATTCAGTGCGTATTCAAACATCATTTTATTGGGATAAAACTTGCCTTCTATCGCGGCTAAGGCACTGAGCGCATCGTTGTGCTTTTTTTCCAATTGAGCCATTGCTTGCGCCTCCGGTGAGCAAGCATCAGCATCTGATTCCTTCTCATCCTCCTCCTTAACAGGTAGCGCCCAACGGTAATAGACAGATGCGCCTGAGTCTTGCTCGACCTCATTCGTTGCGGTTTCCTCTACGGATGGACAGATTGTTAGTGCCTGATTTGTTGTTTGGTCTGCAGATGGGTCAGTTTCTGGTTTTTCTTCTGCTTCCATTTCTGTTTTAGGTACAGGTGCAGGTGCAGGTGCAGGTGCAGCTAAAGATACGCTACAAAAGGTCATTAGCAGCAGTAGAAGCCAGCGGCTAATGACGGTAACGAATGTGATATATTGATTTTTCATTACTAAACGGTCTTCCCTTCTTTACGTAACTCTTTAATGACACCGCTTACTAAGTCATCATGGCTGATTTTTTCGTGTTGCCGTTGCAAAGCATTGATGGCACCAAAACGAATAACGTTGGTAATCGCACCACCTGTCAACTCATAATCCTCAGCAAGGCGGCATAGATCTACCTGCTCTTCAAGGCGTGTTTTGCCATCCAGCGTGTTTTTCCAGAGTTCGAACCGCTGCTCCACGTCGGGTGCAGGAAAATAGACCAATGATTGAAACCGCCGTGCAAAGGCATCATCAATATTGGCCTTTAGGTTGGTTGCCAATATCACCACACCGGGGAAATCTTCGATGCGCTGCAATAGATAAGAGATCTCTTGATTAGCATGACGATCATTGGAGCTAGAAGCTTGAGTACGCTTGCCAAACAGCGCATCGGCTTCGTCGAAAAAGAGTATCCAGTTTTTGTCTTGGGCTTGATCAAAGACATTGGCAAGGTTTTTCTCGGTTTCACCAATATATTTTGACACGACCATAGAAAGATCAATTCGATAAACATCTACGCCCACATCCGCACCGATCAAGGTAGCGGTTAATGTTTTACCTGTGCCAGGCGGTCCATAAAAGAGGCTGCGATAACCGGGTTTAATTGATTTTTCCAAGCCCCACTCTTCCATGATCGTTTTCGCGTGTTTCATCCAGGTTCGGATGTTGTCAATCTCTGCCATGACCTGGGGCGCCAATACCAAATCATCCCAGCATAACGGTGTGGTGATACGTTTGGCCGGAAAGTGCATGCTGAAGTCAGGCTTATGGTAAACACCGGAGGTGCAGCGATTTAGGTATTCCGTTGACATCATTAACGCACTGCTAAAAAATGGCTCATTCAAGCTCTGGCGATCAATTCGCAATATTCCCTTGCGGTTGAAGTCATGCTCTTCATCAAATAACTGTTGAATGTCGAAACGTTTGCTCAAGCTCTCACCCGCAAGGATAAACACAGCCGTCTCGCAGGTGGGTAAAAAACCGCCATGGTTACTGCCTTTCCAGCCGCCAAACTCAGCATAACCTCGATCTAGCGCTTTGTTACGAATAAACAGCGTATCCAAAACTTGCGGTCGAACGTGGGGGGCCATCGCTAAAATAAAAACAATACGCTCATCAAAGCCCATGTTATGTTCTTTGACGATGCGGGAAAACTCGGATTCATCTGCGGATAGATCAGGCGGTTCTATCGCATAGATATCCTCTTGATCACAAGGCTGTTGGAAGTAGAGGCAGATGCGCGTCTGTAAGACGCGAGTAAACCAATCGATCTCACGTTCCAAACTGTATGTGTTTTCCTGAGCTGATTTCATAGCAACACCACAAACAGCAGCACCACAAATAGCGGCACCAAAGAGAAGTTTGATTTTTTTGTGCTTAAGATAGCCATAAACTTATCGCCACTCCACATAGATAACCCGCTCCATCCATGGGTACTTAATGGTGCTATAGCTCCATGGTATTTGATCCAACAACATATCAAAAGCCCTTGCTTCTACCAATAAATGCCAAGCATCATCTTTAAGCTGAAGATGCCCTTCGCGCTGAAGGAATGATTCTCGAAAACCCGCGATAGAGGTACTGCCCAGCGCCTTCCAATTTTGAATCATGCCTTGTATCAGGCCTTCGACCTGTTGCTTCTCTTGCTCGTTAATAACAATGTCTCGTTCGATAGTTTCACCTGCCTTTACGCCGCAGAGCAATTTATTTAACACCAGCTGATACTCTGGACTCTTGCTAGACTCATTAACCATAAACTCCAACATGTGTACGCCACGTGTTGCTGCTTGATGGTTTTTAAACGCCGAACCTTCGGTAAGGCTTTGCATGCTAAACAGACGCTGCAGATAAGGGCTGGCCAAAACCATTCCAGCATTGGCAATATAGATACTCTCCCCAGCCAAGAGCTCGGGGTCTTGAAACGCGTCCGAGTAAGCTTCGTGCTGTTCCGCTACCGTGGATGGAGGAGAGCTCTCAACGCTTGGTGACAACTCTGTTTGTACAATACCTTGCACGATGCGTTTTGTCAGCTCGGCCGTTGAAGGCAATGTATTCGCTTCAAGTTGTTGGCTAATCAGCGCGTTAAAATGTGCCTTATTTTCTTCACCACTTTGTCTGTAAAATTCTGTCAATAAGTACGATACAAACCGGGCTTCGTTAAACGTGCGCCCGTGCGTTGTTAAATAGCCGAATATGGCTTGCCATTTTCTTTCGCTAATGCGTTTTGCGTTTATTTTCAGCGCATTTAAATGGCACGCAGATGCAATCAGTTCCGCACAAACAAATAAACGCCCCGGCTCGCTCATCCCCATGTGTGATAACGTATGGCTAAGCAAGCGCTCGGGCAGTAACAAAAGCAACCGCGTTAAGCGGCGCTTATCCGCGATGATTTCCGGCAAATATTGACGAAGGTATTGCGGATGCCGGTTGAGTAGGCGTGTATACGCACCTATTAAGGGCATCGCTTCACGTTGTGAAACCGATACTTCGCTGTTTAGATAATCGACGATGACGGTTTCATCATCGGCCATAACTGACCGTGATGTATTCAGCGGTGCAGTTGGTTTTTTCGTCACGGCTTTTTTTTCTAAGGGCGGAGTAACCTGCACATCTGAATTTGTACTTGTTTCAGCCATAATCACATCAAAATCAATCAACTCATCTTGTAACAGACAAAGCAATATCTTTCGAAAATAGTGTGTGCGATTTAGTGATTGATTAGCGTACGTCTCTATTGCCTTAATGAGATCGAAATCTACGCTGGCGGTTTTTGCCTGTGACAACCTCAAAAAGATCATTACCAACGGCTGTAACTGAGATGCAGATAGTTTTTCTATAGAAACCGAAGGCGCCAAGTCATTAAACTGCAACTCACGTAATAAACGTATCAACATCCACGGTGCTGTGCGAGCTAATGCATCCATTGTCCGTTGTAATTTGCCTTTCGTCTGCATTCCTCCCTGACTCAGGACGGTTATCAACTCATCATAAAGCGTGTATTGCTGCTGGTGCATCGTCACAACATTGGCATCTTGGATTGCGTCATCGGTAGAGTGAGTACCTGTTTCTTGTGTTAACTCCATTAACAACTGACACATCTGCTTGGCTGAACTGCTTGTCTCTGCCAATACAGAGAGTTGCTGTCTGAGCCCTGTCAACAGATCAGCATGAACAAGGATGTTAGCGGCCGCCATTTGTCTAATGACACTTTCTAAATACATTTTTTTGTTGAAGCGACTGCCACCCTCTACTAAAAGATAGGCCAGGGTGTATTCCCACAACTGCTTTATGACGCTCACTTTCGGCTGGGGAGGCGTGGTTAAGTGAGGCTGAAATAACTCGGGATGCTCGATGAGTGACGAGATAAAACCATGCTCACGAGGTTCTAGCTGCATCAAAATCTTCTGCAACGCAGGCTCAGGGAAGCCATGGGCTATGCGCTTACGGGTTTCGGCCTGTTGACCGTAGTGACGTAAGCCCTTCTCCATCAGCGTCGGATAGTCTTTTAATAACTCATTCCACACGTTTTTTACGTCAGAAAAAACGCCCGTAACCATGGCCACGGCCCATTGTTTTTGCAGTTGCAGAAAACGCGCTTGGTGTTCGGCCTTAATATTATTAATACCAAAGAGCTTCGATTCAGTATTTAGTACCAAAGCTTTACTGTTGGTGACGTGCTTTAGCTTTAACAGTGCCTGATCAAAAACTCTCTCATCATCCAGTGCTTGTTGTCCCCTATCTAACAGAACCTGCATTACCGCAGACCAAAGTGCTTGCTTCGACTCAGCCCTGTTGCGATGGCCCGACGCCCTTTCGCCATGGGCGTTAAATGCCAGCCATTGCGTTATACGCTGTTTGATGCTTTCTGCGTAGCTCGGTGATAACAAACGCACAATGGAAAAGATCGTATGACTTGAGAACTGAGCCATTAATCTATCAAGCACGATTTTTTGATGTTGAGTCGAACGCAAAAACTGAATAAACATCTGCGGTTCATCTACAAGCCATTCAACTAACCATTGCTCAATGGTTTCGTCTGGTCCCAGTTGCGCATGCCAGGGAAAATAGCCATACACTAGAAAATAAGTGATAAGATCATACCGTGATTTACCGGGGTCAAGAACTTGGCCATTGTTGGTTGGGGTATCGACATCGGCTAGGTCTATCTCGCCAAACCAATCGATGAGTTTTTCCTTAAGGCGTCTTGGCAGTTCCTCGCGATAATTGGTTTCAGTCACCGTGCCTATGTCGAGTTCAAGCAGCGGTATTCTAACAAGCTTACCGACAGCGGATGATGCGTCAAAAACCTCGCTAACAACCGGCATTAATGCATTTTTTATAAGACTCTCCAGCTCCGATTGCAGGGCAAAGGCCAGCTCTTCAGAACTGAAGTTAATATCAAATGCCGCTGTGTCGATAAGGTGAGCGTTCGTCATAGCCTAAGAGGACTCCTCCGCCTCGCCACTCATGCGATTGTTTATCAGGAAGCTAATCAAGACTGATGCCGCCTGATTGAGCTCTTCCAATGTTTCCGGCGCGCTGGGTGATTGGCTCTTAAGTCGCATCCATGCCTCATAAAGCAGTTCGAATTCATACATCTTATGAAAGTCCAACCAATAAAATTCCGGATAGACATGGGCTGGAGCATTCATTAAAACCGTTTCTTCGGCCAACATTCTAAATTGTTTGTTGTCACAACGCGCGGTCCAGGCGGGGAAAATAACGCTTACGCGGAACGAATAAAAATCGTCATCTGCGGGAAGCTTAATACCGCTGTGATGGGCTTTCCCTTGTGGGCGTAGAAGCAAATGTTCGACGATATGCAGGCCTTCACTCTCGATATTGAGTTGTATCAGAAATTTGCGCAAGGCATTGGCTGCGTTGATTCCCTTTTGTTTCTCTTCATAGGTCCCTAAATACCAGTAACGCTCGTCGTCTGTTTGAAACGTCAATTGGTAATTTTGATCTGATGTAAGGCTGCCAAGCCTATACTTAGACAGATAGATGCCGTGACGTAGCAAGAAATCACTCAACAGGCTATTTTTGAGCGGTATGCACTCTTCTATAGGGCGACGAATCCCGGCTATTGAATAAGGCTCTTGCGCTTTCAGGCCAGGCACTTCTTCAAACCCGGCCTGCTCTAAGCGCGTGGCATCAATAAATTCCAGTTCAGGGCTGCCTGCCTTCAGCTGCTCGTAGACATGATGGCGCGCAAATTTCAAACCTTGCTTAAGAATGGCCATGCTCAATGCGCGTGCTGTACGATTTTTAAACCCTAACAAAATACTGACCCGCTGCTGCAAGCCCGAATGCCCCCAAGTTACCCATAAGTCGCCCGTATAATCAGCCGCCCCGCCTCTATCGCGGCCAAGCTCGATAACCGTTCGAAGGTACTCGATTTTGTTGTTGACGATAATCTGCGCCATTTCACTCTGACTGTAGTAATAGTTGAAGTGTCGTAACGAATTTTGTGAAAAGGTCTCACCATAGAGAGCCAGCTGGTAGTCGAGCAGACGACTCTTGCGCTCATTGTTATCATCAAACTGTTCTAAAATAGTTTCCAGCACCTCTTTTGGTTTATCTGGATAAAACTCGTCCAAGCCAGAAATTTGTTTCTCGTTCAACACCGCAACGGTATAGGAACTATCGCTTTTCTCATCGACGGAAAATAGTGAACGTATAGACGCCAGGTTAGCGAGATAATTAGCCATGACTTGTTCAAACAACAACAGGTATGACTTAAGCTGTTTCGCACGCGCCTTTACAGCGGCTGACTCAGAATCGGGTATGCCAAAAGCACCAATCCCGTACTCAACGGGAAACTGTTCCTGTATAGACGCATACGCAGCCAGAGGCCGAGGTGTACCTTTAGGAAGACGATAAACTTGCTGCATATCAGGGGTGCGGATGCGGGCGGAGTAGTGTCTAAAACTCAACTCATCAAACTTTGCGCGCAAATCATCTTCGGACACAGAAAATACCCGACCGTTCGCCGTCAGCACTACCTTGATCGGATTTTTCTCCCCTGGAATGAGAAGATTAAAGGTTGTTTCGGGGCCATCACTTTTTATGACGTCGTAAAGTTTCTCGCCGCCGTGCTCAAGATAAACCTCTTTTACATGGTCAACACCTTCAAGTGAGTTAATGGATGAGTACAAGGAGGTAACAGAAAACTCTGTTTGATTGCCACAAAACTCTTCATCTTTATAGCGACCGTGCTCGGTAAATGGGCCAGTAAAAAGCTCGTCCAGCGACGAACCTTCTTTAAGTAATTGATCATAGCTGTACAGCGAAATGCCCCCAGCGATACGCTGTGAGCACTCAAAGTAGATATTGGCCATGATATCCACCGGACGTCCACGATGGTGGCTACTGACTTCGACCTCCGCACATAGCGCATAGTCTTGCCCATTAACGATGTAAACCCCTTCAATGTCCTCACACAAGTTACGCTGCGCATGATAGAAATTTTCTACCTGAGCTCTGACCTTTTGACTATCCGCCTCGCTAAGGCCTTGTCTAAGCTTTATGGCGATACGATTCAAACCTTGTCCTGCATCACTTTGCTCACTGGGTATCAACCAAACATTCTCAACTTCGCTAATGGCGTTAAGAATCGCTTTGCGATAATCCACCTCAGTGGTCGGGCGACAAGGAAATGCTTCCTCAGGGGAAAACAATGCCTGCTGCTGATAATCGAGATTTCCCTGCTCATCAACTAAGTAGTCTTCAACATCAAAACCTGCACGGTAATTAAGCTCAGTAAGCGCGTAGATTACCTGCTCAAGAATCGTGACGCCGGGGTCATGCAGATTATAGTCGGTCCAGATTTTCCCCGACAGCTGTTGTGCTACTTTAAGACCTTCGTGGCGCAGAGCATCAAAGCCTCCTTCGACCTTCTTACGATCACGTTTTTTTATGAAAACAGTTTCAGACATAACTACTCAGCTTGCCCCTCAATGGATGGCGGAGCCTCATCTGGATTCCAAGAACCACTCATATCAGCATCAAACCAAAGCTGAGTGAGGTAGTATCGAATTCTTACCCCAGGGCCGTAATTGCTGTTGGTGCGCATTTGTAAATAGTACTTGTCGCCGTCAGCTCGCCATCGCAGCTTTATTTTATTTCCCCGCGACAAGTAATAGGCATCATGGTAGTTGATGCGTTTTTTTAGGTTAAAGATATTAAATAGCCAACCCCGAGGATTAAAGGTATTCATTGCAATGGCATTCATAAGGGCATAGTTACCGGTCCCTTTATTTCCCGCACCGGCCATAACTTCATAGGCGTGACAGCCTTCCAATGGGCCCGTAATGTCATGCCAGTTTCCGTCGGCTAAAACAAAAGCGTTACAATCGGCGGGAGCCTGACTCTTACCGCCTAAACTGGTCCCAATACGCCCTGTGGCTGCAACAACGCCTTTTACATCCAAGCTCCACTGCGGGTCATCGTTATTGATCCCTACCCGACCATCAGGTGCCAACGTCAAGGGAGGAACGCTCTGTTCGTCTTCATCATCCGCTTTTATAAAGGTCAGTGTATCGCGGCGCTTATCATAACTGATGGACCAAACGGGATGCTCTTGATCCGCTGCGTTTCTAAAAAAACTAATGAGGCGATCATGCTCACCAATTAAGGAGATTTCATAGCCGTTCTCTACGGTGCGCGTAAAACCTTCATCTATGGTGTTGAGTGATGAATCAATCAAATCACCAAACTGATCAGCCGAGGGCATCGCGCCTTCACTAAAATATCGTTTTAATGTGCTTCTATTTTTCTTAGCCATGCTCACTACTTCCGCTAATGATGAAGGTACTGCCAATCTCAAGCTCGTTAACCCCGGTTATCTCTGCTTTTACTGCGCTGATTACCTGGGTGGTTTCAATGAAATGATGATCAGCAGGGGTAACTAAACTCCAGGGGTTGCGAGGCCGAATGATCATTTCGCTTGCCTGTTGCTCGCGCGCGGTGTCCCCCAAGAAATGATCGCCTGAACTATTCATCGTGAGATGCAGCATTGAAAAATTGGTGACAAACTCAATGTACTCCAACTCGCGAATATAGGACTCGATATCTTTTTGGCGAATTGCCCAGCCAAAACGCGATATATAGCCGGTGAGCCGCCAGGGACTCAGGTACTCAGAGATGTCTCGATCAAGACGATTACCCCAGGCACCATCGCCGAGGCTGGTGGAGAATTTCACCGTGCATCTAATCTGGACTTGCTCGTAATCGGGGTTTCGCACTTCGAGTTTTACACAACTGGCCGTATGGCGCAGGAGAAAGGTACGTATCCGGCTGAGTTCTACCGAACTCACCATTGCCCTTGAAGACGCACTGACCGATGCCGTATCCACTTGCGGCACAACCACAACAAGCACATGCCCTGGTGCGGGCCTGTTCCAATCACTGCGCATATTTGCAAAGCATTTAACTTTCGCAACACTGGAAAAGTTATCAAGCACTAGGCGTTCATAGTCCCAAGGTGTCGATGCCCTGTTTTTATGGCGCAATTGCTCACTCACGCGGGTCTTAAAATCAAGCTCGTTCTCTTGCGAGCGTCCAGAAAAAAGAGACCCAATTTGACTGACCTTACCGATACCAGGAATGGATACCATAGGTTGCCACTTTGCCTCATTGCTTGCGACTTCTTGTTGCTCTACACCGGCCTGTAACTGACGGGTCACTGGCACCGCATTACAATGCACGCTAAAGCAACTACAGCGCCCCTGCACCTCTTTCTCTGAAGAGAGGCGAAGCCAATAAAGATCACCCGGCATTTCATGCCCCCCCTTATCAATCTCGCTAGGAATATTCAATGTAACAACGCCCGACGATAAAAACCCATTAGTGGTATCTCTAATAACCCGCGTTGCGGGTAAACGCTTCCAGCGCTCTTTCGCCAAATAGAACCAACTGAACTGCGATGCTTCAGTGATCACCTCCTGACCATGGTCTTCTGAGAGATGGAAAAACAGGGTCACACTGCCGCGAAGCTCTTTAGCGAGTAAACCGATAAACAGGTTTCCCCGATGTTCGAACTGAGGAAAGAGCCGAGGTGCTTGACCAGCAGAGCTTGGTGATACCTTATTAACGCCAAACGGGTGGTGATGAAATATTTTCTCTGCATGTAGCGGTTGTTCCTGATTGTTCTGCGTTGTCGAAGAAATTCGACCATGGGCAGAATAATCAAGTGACACTCGATTCAATGTAGGGGTATAGGGTGCATTCGGTGTGGGTCTTGGTATTTTTATTTTTACATTCTGCATTAACACCTGGGAGAGTAGCTCAGGGTACTCCGCGTGGCCAAAGGCGCTCTGGGGTGCCCTTAATGAGAGTTTAAAAAATCCATTTCTGCTCGCAACATTGTATTGGTAATCGTCTTTTCCAATGCCTGCCGCCATCGGTTTAGCATGCTCCAACACATTGACGGCCACACTTCTATCCGCCTTTATTTCACCCTCACCCTGGGAATCGAACAATGATACATTATGTTCCACCTCCCTTTCTCGAGGCAACCAGTGACCATCAGCCAATGTTTCAAAACTCGCCTTGAAACCGTTGTTGCGATAATTAGTTTCATAAGCCGCATAGTGTTTTGAAAACCCGCCACACTCGCTGGGCAGCTCACCCCATTCAAGGTTCAGCGTTAACGCGAGCAATCTCTTTTTGGCGAGCTCGTAATTACCAAAAACCAAATAAGCATTACTGCCCGGTAGCGGCCCAAACGGCATAAACGGTTTTGAAGGGTCAAGCTGACCATGATTATTGTAGAGCTGTAGATTCTTGACACCCTTCGCAGACACCTTAAGATCGACGGCCTTAACTGCCAAGTCACTAAACAGAGAATACGGGTAAAAACTACTTTGTGCATTGATGCAACACTTTAATAACGGATGCACGGTATCCAGGTTTTCGCCATGCACACCGGGTGAGTATGAAACCACCGCATCGAGTTCCTGCCCTAGATCAAACTCAATATTCAAACCCAGCGCATTGTTGCTACCGTCAACATAGGGAGTGACGACATAGTCATCAACGTCCAACCAGCCCTCTTGCGTGGTTAATTGAATGCAGAAAATATTCTCAAGCAACTGATAAAACAACCCTTGCCAATCTTGCGCCAGCAGGTGAGCAATGTCATCGGCAATGCTGTCCTCCAGCAGTTCAGCCGCCTTGCCGACAATACTGTCCTTATTTTCACGACTCAGCCACCCTTCAGGAGACAGAAGATAACGACTAAACAACGCGCCGAATTGTTTAAAGAAGATCTCTTTTTCGCAGGGTGGCTGCTCGTTGTTAGGCTGGCACAGCTCGGCGGTCAACGCATCGGCATCATTGCCATCTCGCTTATCAAAAATGATACTTAACTCAACTCTGCGCTCCCCTTCATCCAGCAGTAACAGGGGGGTCGCAATGGAAAATCCAATCTCGGCGTCCTTGGAGACCGGCTTCTCGGCACCCCGTTTCTCTTCGCCGAACAATGGCCATGCCTTAGCGGCTGTCTCACCGGGCGCGGGCAGTGACAAACGGCTCTCTTTTATACGGGTGACATAGCCTAACTCACTTTCGGGTGCAATTAAGTTATCACGTTGCAGATAAAGGGTATGAAGTGCTGCGACCCTGACATCAGTCATCCACAGGTCGCTATCTGCACAATAAATAATCTCATCCACATTTTTGCCAGCACCTGCACTAAATGGCCGTCCCTTTTCTATTAACACGCCTTGCATACCGGGTTGAATGTCTAATAGCAAATGAGCACTTTCCGGCAAGGATTTCTTCGGCTTGGCTTGCAGTACACGATGGTAATAGAAATCAAGGTGGCGCTGAGTAAATTGATTAATCGTTTTCTGCGCTTTTTCATAGAGCTTAAGAAAGACCACGAAAAGACTCACCGCAGGCTCATGCACTTGACTACCTAGACTCTCTGTTAGATAACTTGGCGTTATCGTCTTCATATGTGACATGGCATTAAAAAATACATAAAAAGCACTTCTTAACTGCCGCTTGATGTCATTAACACTGCCTAACACGGAAACCTGGGTAAGCGGAAACAAGAAGCTTCCCTCTGCTTTTTTTATCCCCCATACAGCAGTAAACTCGCTGAAATTGAAATTAAGCGGCGCTTCATTGCTATCAAGGGATGATGAAGAGCTTGATAGTAAATGAGCGATGCCCGCGACGGTGTGCAACTCTTGCGCCAGCGTCTCTTCAACAAGACCGTTCAATTTATAGCCCAGCGCATCACCCGCATCCTGTCCGTTGCGGTCAAGCTTGTAAATCCAAAAATTCATGCGCTTGGCCGTTTGCAAAATATAGTCTGCAGCCCAACTGGGCCGCATGCTCAACAAGGATAAAAACCTGGCTTCTAATTGTTCCAGATTTGTGCTTAAGATCATGGCCATGATCACCGCTTCGTCAGCACTGAGAAGCTCCGCCCAACTACCATCCGCCTTGTTTCTAAGGTTGACATAATTAACCTTGGCTGCAAACTCAGTCCCCATGGCCAGCAGTTGCTCAAACACCAGTTCGTCGACATTAAAATAGTCCGGCTGCAAAGCGGGAGAGATGCGCCCACTACGGTCTGTACCATCAGTAATGACCCTGCCAGCCCAATCAGACATATGACTATACCTGTACATGTGTCCCCTCAATATAATAAAAGGGGTAAACCACATTACTGCGGGTATTGGTTGTTCGAATGGTGTAGTTAAGTTGCAACAGCAGCTTGCCTTCGTAGGCCTGCTCCTCGTCGACATCAATACTATTGAGCTCTATACGGGGTTCGAAAAACAATACCGCTCGTTCAATTAAATCGCGAATCTCCGTAATGGTGCTTTCATTCATAACCTCCTGCACTAAAGTATGCAATCGACAGCCGTAGGTCGGTTGCATGACGCGTTCGCCTGGCCGTGTAGATAACAATACCTTGAGGCTCTCACGTATATCCTCCTCCTCAGAGACCATCTTTGTCTGCATGGAACCAGCAAACTTACTAAACTCTGGTGGAAATGCCCAACCGACGCCGAGAAACTTTTTATCACGCTCTGATGCTGCCACGGTTTAGCCTCCAATCATGACGGTAGGTGCGCCTAACACAATGCTGCCGCCATGCGCGGTGGTATCTCCCATACGCGCGGCAGGCTTACCTCCAATCATCACCGTAGCGGACCCTTTGACAATGCTATCCGGTGGCCCCACACAAACACAGCTATCCCCCACCACGGCCGCAGGCATTTTTGCAATCATCACCGTCGCTACACCCGGACCGATAACAGACCCACCGACGTGTGGAATAGGCGGTACACCGGGTGTTTGCATCGGGCAAGTATGCATGTCGGTTAATCGTGCAGCAGGTGGCATATTCTTTTCCCTCAGATATTATTGTTATTAACGTGCTAGCGGGCAAAACCACGTTAACGGATTAGTTAATCATGACCATGGCCCCTTTGATGGTCGTATTCCCGGAGGCTGAGACCTCGGCGGTAGCGCTCCCCTTAGCCGTGAAGCCCGCATTAGCGGTGAGGCTGACATTCATGCCTTCGCCTTTAACATCGGCTTTCGAGGTGATACCAACCTCTCCAGTAGCATCAATCGTAATCTTACCTTTTGCAGTAATGCTGATATCTTTCGGGCTGTCCAGCACAATACCGCTGTCAGACAACTCAACCTTGTTGTCATTTTGATCCTGCATTAAGATGGATTTGCCATCATCACTTAACACAACTTTATTGTTCCCTGGGGTATTGATCGTGATGATCTTTTTTTCGTCATCAAACGCCACCGTCAGCTTGCTCTTGGTTACCACAGCTTTCGTATAGTTATCCGCGGTAAGTTCATAGGGCGGAGCTAACTTGCTGCTATAGAGACTGCCTAAAATTATTGGATTAGAGGGATCGTTATTCAAATACCCTAATATGACCTCATCACCTATTTCCGGGATAAAAAAGGTACCAAACGTATTCGACGCATAGACATTCGCCAACCTTGCCCACACGCCTTCGGTCTCGGCCTTTAATGTTGGCACGGATACCTGAATTTTATTTTCACTCGAAGGGTCTCCATCAAGCTTCATTACAACACCCACCTGAAGGCCCTCCACGCCAGGCAATAAACCAGACGCGGGGGGAGCCACTAGATCGCGTCGTTCTGCAAACCAATCGGGCGACATGCCAAACTCGACAGCAGTAAACCAATTACCGTTTGAAATGTCGTGTTTCACAGAACTAACAAAGACATTACCGTTAAAACGATTGCCTACCCCTGCGAGTTCGATTAAGCCACCAGGCTTTGCTTTGGCGCTGCCCTGGAATTTCATGCGACCACGAATCCGCGAGAGGCCTGACTTTATCTGCTGACCGGTTGCCCAGTCTTTGAGCGCACCCTTTTCAAGGGGGACGGGTGTTTGTAAAGCGAAGGATGTAATATTAAGAACTTCTGCTAAATCTGTTGAGGCTAAGTCACCTTGTTCGTTAAGTGTTTGCGGCTTTACCTGTTCCTCGATGATCGCCTGGGTTGCGGGGTCCCAACTGGTACCGCTCACTTCACTGAGTTGATTACGTGCATCAACATCCGCGTGAAATTCCATTAAGTCATCACCATAGGTCACTTTAAGCTCCGGCGTTTCACTCGTCTGCGGTGCCTTGACGGTGAGCTTGGCTGCTTCCACCGTGACCAATAGGCCATTGACCTCAGCCCGCGAAAGCATGAAATCCCAATCGGAACTGTAGTACTGAACCAGTTCTTTATATTCGGTAGTGGTCGCGTCTACGTCAGCACTTAGTTCCGAGTGGTTGGAGACCAGCTTGGCGATAATGTCGCTATCTTTGCTGTCTATATAGTTTGCGCTATTTCGTCCAACCGTCATCGCAATGGCTTTATCGCGACACTCAATCACCAGACGCGAATAGTTATCGCCGGTGATCTTAATGCCGTGCCGAATCACTATTCCTTCAAATACGCTCTCTTCACTGTCGCCATAGCCCGCTTTGATCGTGATTTCGCTACCCGGCTTGAAGGTATCTTCATTGCTCAGCGGAAAGTCTCCATCGGGCATATCGCCATCCAGCAGTATAATTTTTGCCGTAGGCACTTTATTTATCGTTTTATTTATTGAGACGGAAACGACCGGGATCACGTCATCTATCTCACTGCCCTCACTAAGAATAGTGAGCTTAATAACACCATCGCTATCATCTAACGGGGAAACGGCCATTTTTACCTCAACGGCGGAAAGTGGAGTACGCTGCCCGGCACAATATCGCGAAAGTTGGTGATGTTATTTACCCGAGCAACATCTAAATAATAAGAGCTGTCTCTGTAGACTCGGTAACACAGTGCCGGTAGGGTATCGCCGGCCTTGACAACGATTTGATGACTCAAATCGGGGGAAGACTTATTAGTCTCAAGAGCCTCTTCTTCTTTTGTCTTAAACTCGGAAAAAGATAAATCAATGCTTGCACGTAACGGCTCGCCACTTGGCTTAAATAAGGTGTATTCCACCTTAAGGCTTTCCAACCGCCCGTAAAAAATCAGACTTCCCCATAACACCCTTACATGCTGAGGTTCGTGGAGATCACCCTTGTATTTGTAGACGATATCAGTTAACGCTTTAACCTGCGACTTTACATCTTTTTTTTTCGACAGTATGTCGGATAAGCCAACGACACCTGTGCCGTCCAACATTATTTTGAAGCTGATTTTCTCAGGTTCGGTTTTAGAAAATTTACTTTCGCTCGCTGCTTTTCCTTGAGCCTCATCCTTGTTGTACTTAATCGTGTAATCATGAGTGTAACTAGAGGGATTCAACATCACCTCAAAGGACTTGCTGTCATCGACTGACTTGCTGCCATCATTAACTTTGCAAGCAGATATCTTCAGCTTTTTCTTTAACGATAACATTATCGCTCCCTTAACTCATTCATATTATCAGCGATCAATTCACTGCACTCAGCTAAAAGCTTCTTACGCAATTCTTCAATATCGACAGCGTTAAGTTCAGAGCGATCGCGACTATTCTGCCCCTTTTCCACGGTCGCTTTAATGATCATCTGCTTTACTTCAATCGTCATAACACTAGGGCCTGTTTAGGTAAGCCTGGTAAAATAGCTGTAACTTAGTTCAATTTTCTCGATCGCTACTTCATTCTTGGTCGAGTTAAAGGGATCGGCTTCCCAACTAACAGGGTACGCGTTAGCAAAACACCACGACCTAACGGGAATTTTCTGATCATTCATAAGATATACAAAGACGGGCATGGGTGTTATCGGCAGTAAAAAACCGCCTTCAAAAACAGCTTTACACCATATGTAAAGCGCAGAATCAATCGCCGATATCCCTCGCTTCAATACGAGATTGCTACTTTTTGCAGCCTTTGGAAGCTGGTGAATATATCTATTCTCCCCGCCCTCAGTATATGATTCAGTCTCTATCTCAACCTTAATGCCACTCACCTCTTGGAAAGAGGTATCAGAAAGTCCAAGCGTAGCGGCGAAAGTCACCTTGAAATAAAATGCCGTCGGTTGATAACTATCAAGCCCAAACGACTCTAAACTAGCCATAGCCCCTCCAACAAAAAAACAGGGACAAGGCGCACCACCACCCTACGCATTAGCTCTGTTTCTCTATTTACGTTAGTTAACTTTGCCCCTAGCCATTAGCCATTAGCCATTAGCAATCGTGAGCCCCTCATGAGCAATTTCGATTGTTTCAACAGCCACCTCATTACCGTCTGATTTCAAATCGGTTCCCGTTATCTTGGTCGGCCAGGCATTAGCAAGGGTCCACACCATCGTATCTGTACCGGCTTCATCTAAAAGACTAATAACCACCGGTACACGTTTAATGGTGTTCATCTTAATTTGATTAAACCAGTCCCAAAACTTGTTATCCGCTTTGAAGACACCTTTTTTCATTGTGATATTGCTGTACTTTTTAATACCGGGCATGTTTATTGTGGAAAACTGAGGGCTATCCCCATGTCGATATTCAATCGGTTGCGCCTCCACATCCAGGCCAGAAATCTCCTGAAAAGACATGACATTCCCACCCCAAGTAACCTTAAAGTAAAACTTTGGCATGGGCCACACGGTAGCTGACTGTGCAGATCCATCATCAGACATAATTAATCCCCTATTATTTGAATACTACATCATGTATATGTTAAGAATCAGTTCTAAGCGATATCAAGACTTCTGCATTTGCTGTTGGAAAGTAATTTCAATGAATTCTGCCGGACGGCTTATAGCAACCAACACCGTGACTTTTAGAATTCCCTCTAAAATATCCTCAGAGGTCATCGTATCCCCCAAACCCACATGCACACTAAAGGCATCATCAGGTATAGCTCCAGCCAAGCCGCCACGTTTCCAAATTCCGGTAAGGAAATTGATAATCATGCCCTTTATTGTTGTCCAAGTGTTGGACACATTCGGCTCAAATACATAGGCCTTAGTGGCTAAACGAATAGACTCTTCCAGCATGATCATGGTGCGACGGACACTTATATAACGCCAATCCAGACTATTACCATCTAGAGTACGTGCGCCCCAAACCAAAGTGCCCTCACCGATAAACGTACGAATAGCATTGATCGACTTACCTTGAGTGGTTACGTTCAGGTCTTCCTGTTCATCATGTGTGATGTTGACCGTCGGTGAAACGACCGCATTTAAACTAACATTTGCGGGTGATTTCCATACACCACGCGAATTATCAACCATAGTATACACGCCCGCCATTGCGGCGGCGGGTGGTAGCAAGTTCAACTTTGTTTTGACAGCACCCAGGATGATCCCAAACAACGGGCTCATTGCAATCAGACTCTTATTCAACAAGCCTTTGTTCGCGTCAATTTCATCTTTAGGCGTATCGTCCCAAGTACTGTTAATATCACTAACAGCTTGTGCTTGCTGCTTCACTTTCGCCGGGGTTGTGTCATCCACCGTTTCCGGGAGGCCAATTTCAGTGCGCAGCAATGTTTGCAACACCTCAGGATTAGCAATATTTTCATAGTTCAGATCATTATCCTGAACGATAGTTGTGTTTAACCAAGGATAATAGGCCGTTGCAAAATCCAGGTAATTAATGCCAAGCGCAGAACGGAATAAATCAACGCAATCTTCCCCTTTCTCCCCCAGTGGAAATTGTAAATCCTTATCGCCCCCCCAGATATCCAATATTGCAACGCGGTTTCTCATTTTACCGCCGCAATGGGCTAATGCAGCTTGCTGAACACTGATACTATTTTGCTCATCAAGCAAAACAGTTTCAGGAATAGCTACCATCGTAGGCTCCTGCTCTTTAACGAGTTTATCTATACCGCCTTTCAGCTTATCTGCCTCAACACCACTACCATAGCCGCCAACAGAAACGATATAACATGGGCCACCGCCATTTTGGAAAAATAACAGCATGCTGTAATAAAGCAAATGCTTATCGGAACTTTGTTTCAGTACATACTCTTTTTCGTCGAGCGAAAAATCGCCTTCATCATTTGAATCAGCCGACTTTTCATCAATACTAAACGTAGGATTCGGAGCAAGGCCAAAATAATTATGAAATTCCGACATTGAAGTAATCCGCTGCGGCTTATTCAGCAACGACCGCCCGCTATTCTCAGCCTTCTCGGTATACCCGATAAAAGCTGGCACAGCAGTGGCTACCTCAACAACAGAATTTGGAAAAGCATTCTTTTCCACGATATAAACGCCAGGGGTTTTCATCTGTCCCATAGTGTCTCCCTTTAGTGTTAACTATTGATATGTAGTGTTAACTATTGATATAAATTTCCGATACAATGCTACCTTGCTCGGTATTAACTCCTTTTCCAACCTGGCCGACGCGAGCAACCGGCAACCGTTTGATGTGTACTTTATCTCCCCCAATACGCTTTTCTTTCAACTGAAAGTTATAATTATAATTTTCAGTAAATGGAATACTCTGCTTGGATCTAAAGGTCATTGCCACGCGCGAATCAGCCAACGTTGCCTTGCCCATGTATTCAAAATCAATCTGCTCATTGGCGTCAGAAATATAGACACCCTCCTTCGCAGCATTACCCAGTACAAAATACGTCCAGATTGTTTGCCTTGATTTGAGTTTTATACAACACTGATGGCTTATTGGATTGAGTTGATCGTCAAAAAATTGAGACTTTGCGCCCTCCATCATGATTCGTATAAAGAACACCGGAGGAACAACCTTATCCTGACGACTAAGCGCATCCTTGAGCTTCTCTGAGCTGACCAATAACCTATCATCGGAAGACGCATAATCATGGGGATGTAGTTTTATCTCGCCCTCCCCCCCTTGGCTCTCATTACTGAAATAAAGAACTTCCCCACTGCTTCCTGAGAATGGTTCAGTATAGCCCCTAAACTCAGGTGTCCTGGAATAGACTTTAAACTCGAAACATAAACCATCATCCGGGTCTTGTGCAAATTGCCGTAACACGTCTAGCCTAGAATCATCATAGGCGACATCAATGCCATTACAAGTATTGCGCAGCAACAGCCCGGCATTATTTATCAGTCGTTTAGTAGATTTAGTTACAACAAAATCTAGATGCGGGCATCGTCCTCCGCCAAAGTAATCATGTTCAACCGAAACACCGAAAAATGGAATATAGTGACTCATACTCAAAACTTTAGTTAACTAGTTACCACCCACCGTTGGCTCGGGCCTCGTAGCGACATGGCTTTGCTTAACAACAGCCCCGGAATCGTATGTCACCATTCTCACCCTATATAAAATAGAAGGTAAATATTTACCACTTAATACACCCCATAAATTACTCAAGTCACTGGTATTCAGATTTTCAACATCCAAAATAAGCTTCTCGATCCCTTTGTCCAGATTAGGTGTATTGCTATGATCAAGCACCGGCTGCCCCTGAAAATAGCTAATAGAGTTCGATATAAACTTCAAACCCTCTTGGTAGTTATTGCCACTGAAATAGCTTGCGAACATGAGATATAAATTAAAAAATACCGGAGGGCTGCTTACAACAGTACGCATATTACGCACACCCGCAACACTCTGCTGCTGGTAAGGCATCGTATCTTTTTGAATATTAACCAATGAAACAACGATCTTATTATTTATATGACTAGCGACAGAACCGTCCTGCTCTAAAATATTAGATACAACAACGATATCTTCATCTATTTCAAAGTTTCTTTTTAGGTGAATGTTCAACTCATCTGCGATGTGTCTAATCGCGATATCGATCACTAACCACTCCTCTCAATAGAATAAAAATAATGGCCACAAGCCATAACATGTCCTAATTCGGCAACAGTCGCAGACTACAACCCATCTTGTCAAGTGAACATTAACACCGTGTCCATAGAGCCATTGAGGTAGGGCTAACCTAGTGTAGCGGGTTTACGAGGCGATACAAAGTTGGACCGAACGCGGGGCGCTCGGGGCAAAAAGAATGAGCTTTCACGTAGGCGAGACGTTTTTTTGGCATGAGCGCCAAAAATCAATACCGAGATCAGCGGGAAGACCCAGCTCCCGCGTTGCGTGAAATAGATAAATTGGAGAAGAAAAGAAAAACGTTAGTGGCTGAAATCCAAAAACAGGAACAAGAGTATACCTCCGCCGCACTCTTAGAAAATTATACAGAGTCACACGCCACGTCATTCCTAAGCGAGATCTCGGAAAATATGAAAGGTATGGACAGAGAGGCTTTAAAAGACCTTTTATCTTCAATCTCTGTGGGTGTGATTCCCCGCAGCTTGCTGCGAATATAATCATTCCGGCGTAGGCCAGTGACCGGATCACACTTGATCCGATCAGTCATGAAGCCGAAATCAGCTACAGGTTTGCAGCTAACTTGCGGAATAAAATGGCGTCCCCAAGGGGATTCGAACCCCTGTCGCCGCCGTGAAAGGGCAGTGTCCTAGGCCTCTAGACGATGGGGACATTGACTGGTGTACTACTAATCTACTATCTACTACTCACTACAAAGTACCGACGCTTCCCAGCAATGTGGTGGAGCTAGGCGGGATCGAACCGCCGACCCCTTGCATGCCATGCAAGTGCTCTCCCAGCTGAGCTATAGCCCCGAAAAGCGAAGCGCTATTCTAGTGAAATCCAAGACGGTGTCAACCCGGTGGGCTGCTTGCCCCTCTATTTTTGCCCAAGAATTAAAGAGTTCAAACACGACACTAGAAAAATGCCGTTCCCTCTCATTATCGATTCTCTGCGCTCTGGTATTCTGTGGCACTCTCTCAAATAGCTGACCATGGGGAATTGTGTCGGGTAACGGTTTGGTCTGCTTTGTCTATCGCCCTGCTATTCGTGTTAGCTCACCCCACTGACAGTTTCAGCCGAATGCCCCACGGCTATGAATGACGGGGTGTTTGGCCAAATTCCATCTCCAAAACAAGGGGCACAGCTAGTGTTCATAAAGATAAAGGACAACCAATCAAATCACCCCACTCAATATTAGCGACATGTCGTGTTATTTTTTCCAAGGACTGGGCACAATTTAACTAAAAGCGCCAGAGTATCAGCGTTCAGAGTTGTCATCGTCCAGAGTCAATGGGGACACCACAACGCGAAAACCAACGTAATTGGAACAGAACTCCGGATGGGAATTGTTGCGAGACGCGACCCGAACGTACCTCGAAAAGTTGCTGAACGCGCCTCCGCGCAACACCCGGCTATCACCTCCCTCACATGACTCTCTAGCCAACAAAGCCTCTCCACCTGCAGGATAGGGATAGGCATCATATTGACTGCGCGTCCACTCACAGACGTTGCCACTCATTTCCTCACAACCGCAGGGAGTCGCACCCTGAGGGAATACCCCCATCCCACTGACATCCCACCAACCATCCTCAGCGCAATTGAGATTGTTTTCGATGAAATCATTACCCCAGGGATAACAGCGCTGTGGCAAAGGATTAGGCATTAAAGTCACAGCCTTGCCCACCACACTCATCAAGCTGCCCACCGAGGCTCTCTCCTCTACCTGGTAACCACCCCGCGCTGCTTTTTCCCATTCGGGCTCAGAGGGTAGGTACACCCGATAGCCATCGGGCAAAAACCCAGCAGCCCGCCAGCGCTCATTCAGCCACTCACAAAACGCCACTGCCTCATACCAATCGACATAAATCACCGGGGTATTGGTCGCGCCATTTAGGCAATCAGGAGTGTTAGGCTTTGCCCCCGAAGCCTTCAGGTACTGTCGAAATTGAGCCACCGTCACCGGGTAGCGCGCCATGTAATAGTCATAAGCCAGTGCATACTCACCCGCGCCCTTAATCTCATACTCGGAGGCCTCATCCCACGCAGGCGCACCCATGAAAAATGCGCCTGCCGGCACCCGACAAAACTCCATCGCATCCAGTGTCATCACCTCCGGTCGTGGGTCACCTATTTGAGCAAGTACCGTTGCACTCGCCATTCGCTTGGTAGTCGCTACGGATGCGTTTTGCATCGCCGTTAACAACGCCTGTTGGCCTTGAGCCCAGCATTCAGCGCTTACATCCGATTGACCGATATCAGCCAGCGCCTCACCCACAATCAGCGCTGTTTGCCCCACCTCCCCCGGTGCTTGCTGCAATAAATCCTCCAACAACGGTGAAACCAGTTCATCCAGTTGCATATTGATAGCCAGATGTCCGATGCACAGCAAAATCACTTCATGCCAATCCGGCTCATCCACATAAGTGCTTAATGCTTCCAACACCGCTGCCACGCCACCTGTTTGAAACTTGCGTGCAATCGCAACCCCGGCCAGATACTCCATAAAGGTAAGATGAATAAACCCAAACTGGCGACCGCCACGATCCAACAATAGACCCGAGTGCAAACGTACATCTTCAATAAACGCTTTCGCTTTGGCTTCTGCATCATCAACACCCGGTTTATCAAAGTGCTGACGCAACCACTCCAGCAAGGCACCATATTTCACCAAGCCTTTGCCTGGCGCCTGTTCCTGCATCCACAAGGCCAACGGCCATAACACCTTGAGTAACTGATCTCCGCCAGGCACGCTGAGTGCTTCCCCCTTAAGGCTGCGTGCTGTATGCCAATCAGTGAGCAAGCTGTTCACATAGTTTTGATAGAGCTGCACCCGATACTTAGGTAACACCACGCCCTGCCTCTTCATCAAGGCAAGTATGGTCAACAACAACGGATTGGCCGCCAAGTGTTTGATACGTTCATTGCCCTCAATGGCAGTGAGCAACTCGTCACGTTCTTGTTTGGCGCTGTAGTTTGCACTCGCCCCCAGCCCTTGGGCCGCTTGCTCAACTAAATCGGTCCAGGTTTTCAGGAATGATTCGATATCATCACCGTCAAAATCCACCAGCGTACACTCCACTAATCCCTTAGCGGTCGGTCGAACCTCCTGGTAGCCCACAATACGGCTGGTCATCACAAAACGATTTCCCTTTTTATGCTGTGCCGCATAAAAACGCGCCACGCGGTCGGCCACTCTGCCTCGAACCGTTTCTTCTTTAACTTCGTCCAGACCATCCAGCAGCACAAGCCCCTTACCTTTATCCAACACCGAGGCGACCAATGTACCCAATGGCTCACCATTAAATTCCGCATAATAATAATCGTTAAAAAATTGTTCCAGCGAAAGATCCGGTTCACGGCTAAGCCGGTCAGCATAATCAGAAAGCGGCAAAAGAACAGGGAAATAACCTCGTAAACCTTCGCTAGGCGTCTGTCCCATGGCAAGGCGTAAAGCAAGATATTTAAGAAATGTCGTTTTACCGGAACCGGGGTCACCCAATATGACTAAACACGATGTTGCGTCCAATACTTCTAACAATGGTATTGGGGCACCCACCCGTGAACCTATCGCTGTCATCTCTTCTTGTGATGCTTTACGCCCGGCAAGGCGAAGCTCTTCCGTCCAGCAATCTCCCTCGGGCATGTGTGGCCGAGTCCGCAATGGAACATAAAGATCCAATAATGGAATTTTTAAAGGCAGGTTATTAATCCCCATGCCCTTGAATTGAACAAACGAATATCTGTCAATCAGATAATCCAGATATCGTGTTGCCAAAGCCTCACGCTTTGCTTCACTCAACGATGCAGGCATCAAGCACTTTAGGTCATACACCTGTGCAGGTGAAAGGATGACATTATTGGCCTTAACAATCATAGAACCATTGTTGGCCGACAAGGCATCTCCCTGGCTCTTTGTGTTAGCCACAGAACTTTCATTTGCACTGATTAAGCCGGTTTTATCTTCCATATGTTCGTACTCCTTAGTGAATCCCAGAGTACTTCAAACGTTGTCGACAAATCGTTTACTCGCAGATTGATAGGTTCTAAGAATATTTGCCCAGCACTACCGACAGTGCGCAGCCAGGAATAGGTTTCGCCATTGACCTCGTTCCTTGAGCAACATGACCCAAGAAAATTTCTGGCGGGAAATGGTGAACTTTTGCTAAGGACTCATCTGCGAGGTTTAACCGATTCAGGCGCTGAGCACCACACGCTAAATTCGCTTCTTCAAAGCGCTCTCTTAAATCGAATCCAGCGTCTAAAAGGCGCTTGGTAAAATCGTGCCGATTTGCTTTGGGAAAATGTCGAGTCACTTCCAGCAGCCACATCAACAAATCGTAGCTGCGCGTAAAAATCGGCATCGCTTCACGACCCCTATAACCCCCTCAGAGAAAACCCCAGAGTATCAGCGTTCAGAGTAGAATGGGGACACCACAACGCGAAAACCAACGCCGTAGTCACGGTCCTCGGGACGGCCGACGTTGCGATACGCGGCCCGAACGCCCCACGAGAAGTCGTCGAACGCGCCGCCGCGCAACACCCGGTTATCGTCCCCCTGCATCGCTTCCCTTTGCTGTAATGCTTGCCCCCCTTGTGGATAAGGGTAGCTATCCCAGACACTGCGAGTCCACTCCCACACGTTGCCACTCATCTCTTCACAACCGTAAGGCGATTTTCCTAGAGGAAAGCATCCTACGGCGCTAGTTTGACCCCACTCCGTTTGAGCATAGTTTGCTTTGTCCGGGTCACATTGATTGTCCCAGGGATAAATAAGCCCCTGCTCACCCCGTGCTGCCTTTTCCCACTCGGGCTCTGAGGGCAAAGTTAGCACGAGCTGCCCCTTTGCCAGCCCACTCCAGAACGCTGCCTGCTCAGCGCTCAATGCGACAAAATCAGACAATCGCTGCCGAGCCTGCGCGACCAATTTTCGTTGCAACCAGGCACAATAAGCGATGGCATCATGCCAACTCACCCCAGCCACCGGCTGATTATCCAACCCTGCCAGGCTTCGTTCATGCGCCTCACCGTAACCACTGTGATTCACAAAATGGCGAAACTGGGCCACGCTCACGGGATAACGTGCAATGTAGTATTGCGGCAACATCAGTGGATGCCGAGGTGTTTCATTTTCATATGCCTCTTTATCCACCTGTTGATCAGAACCAAAATTGAACGTACCCGCCGGGACACTGATAAAACCCACCAGCGATTCGTTAAGCAGGAAATGATTCTCTGGGTTAAAACGTGAGTCCCCTAACACAGCAAGATTTTCTCCGGCAGCACAACGCTCCCTAGCAGGCAGGGAGGAGCGGCGCATGACGGCCAATTGCCAGTCACGAATCGTGTCGCGAATACGTGCCCTTTGGCGCTTAGCCACCGCAGGATTGGTCGCTTCCACAATCAACTGCCCGGCCAGACGCGCTCCCCAGGCATCGTCGTCATGAATATCACCTTTAGTTGGCGGCGGTTCTGGGCATAACGCTTCGGCTAAATCCCAGGCCGGACCGGCATTACCCGCCGCAGCCTTTAGACCTGCCAGTAACACCACTTCACGCCATCGGTCTGGGGCAGTACGGCCCAACTCGGCGACAAACTCGGCAAATTCCAACTCTTCGCCTGCGTCATTGATCAGCTCGGCCTCTTCGCGATTGAGATAACAGGCCGACAGATACTCCTGAAAACTGCGATGCGGAAAGGTATACACTTCGTTACCCCGCTCATGGAGAATGCCGCAACGGTCGCATAGGTACTCTTGCACACGCTGGGGTTTAATATCTTTATCGCCATTTGTTGCTGCAGCCAGGATTTCGTAGAGTTGGCCGCTTGGAATATCTGCCGTGCCTTGGGCGTCCGGCTGTGACTTATGCACCTGATAGGCCATTTTTTCCAGAGCAAAGCGAATCACATCCGGCCCTACCCTCAAGTATTCACTTAAACTCTCCTGTGCTAAAACCACCGCGCCGCTTTCATCCACCTTGTAACGACGCTTTTCCCAAGTTTCTAACAATAAGGTAGTGACCTCTTCGTAAAGCTCACCCCTTTTTTCAGGGAGATCACGTTTTTTATCTGCATGCAGGTGGGCCATCATCGTCAGCAGTAGCGGTCGTCGTGCCAACGTTAATAGCCTTTCCCCATCACGCCGGAAGATCAGTGCTTTCAATAGACCGGCTCGCCCTGTGGCATCCGATTCATCGAGATTTCCTTTGGCGTACCAACGGTCAACAAATCGACGAATCTGTCCCGCAGAAAAATCAGCCAGCAGGCCACTGGCAAAGCCTTGCAATTGCCATTGCGATTTTTCATAGGCATAGGGCCGACAGGTCACTAATACCCGGCAACCTGGATGCGCATCGGCAAAGGCTTGAATCACAGCGCGCACCTGTTGGCGGCGTTGCGCGGCTTCAGCAACTTCATCCAGGCCGTCCAACATCAACAGCACATTGGCAGTCGCTTGATTCAGTCGCTGCTTTAAATATGGTACTAGTGCTGTTTTAGCGGATTTTTCAAGCTGCTGTTCGATAAAACGCCACAGGTGTTCAGCGGTGGCTTCATCAGCGGAGGCTGGCAGACAGGCGCTGGAGGCAAAGTCGCGCAGTATGATTTTTATGGGCAACAAAAACGGATGACCCCAAGCCTGGCGTTCGTCTTGATCGTCACCATTTTCATCCGGAAGCGGTTGAGTCAACGCCTCTAGGTTTACTTCGGTATTGCCGAGATATTCACCGGCCAGACACAGCGCCAGATAGTTTACAAAGGTGCTTTTGCCACTGCCTGGGCCACCCTGCAAAACCAGACGTGACTCCTCGTTGAGCAGCTCAACCGCTGATAGTCTTTTCTGTTCTTCTGGATTGTGCTCAATGTGTGTTTTTTTATCATCAGTACGCTGCTGCACCGTGGTGAGCAATGCGGTATAGACCGACTCTAGTTGCAACCCTGGTTCATCGCCCCCACCCGCACTGAAGGGTGACATAGAAACCGCACGGCACTCACTCTGTAACCAATTGAGATAACCGCGCTCCAGGTCTTTTGCTTTGGCGGTGGGCTGGCCATTGTTGTTGAAATAAACATCGCGGGTATTTCCACCAATAGCAAGACTGTGATCCGTTGCGCTAATCGTTTTGCTTTCTAGTGGTGTGGTGGGGTTATCAGTTACCTCGGACACGAGCACTTCCTTGCATCTAGTTGTTGATGGTTACAGAACCATGGACATCACCTTTGATTACGGTACTTCTTCCATTTGCAGCCGTCGCATTTTCGCCGATGGCTACCGCACTGCTGGTTGCGTTCACTGTATTGTGAGAACCATCGCCCGCCTGCTCTAAAATCGCTTTAAGTTCTTGCGCCAGATTTGGCATGAATTGAAGAATAGTCACCAGTTCATCAGTGAACTGTTGTTTTGCTTGAGCGTCGTTAGGCGAAGATGCCAATTTTTCTGCCGCTGCTTGCGCTTGAGGTCGGCCGGTAATCACGCTACTCAGCGTATCCCATAGACTCTGAATGCTTTTCACTGCCGCACTTTCCAGAGCCTTTTCACCGCCCTTTATCAGCGCGTCGCCCCCTTTTTCCAGCAATGGTCCAAGATATTCGCCAATTTGATCCACCACCTGCATTGCTATTTCGTTTTCCATAACACCCTCCGCTTAAATTGCTATTTTATTTTCCATAATGCCCCCGATTAAGCAATGGCAAGCCGCAGCCTCCATTCTGGGACATCAGATTTTTGTTCAGCAATGATCTTCAAATGGCAGAAGCTGCCACACCCATTTGAAGTAAACGGCAGCCTACACGACGAAGCCATCGTCTACAAAATCTAAACTAAACTTCCGCTAGAAGTGCAGCCATAAAACCCCAGACCTGTGCAGAATGCTCGTTTACACCTGTAAACTCCGCATTTTTCACCCTCAAGGGGTACCGAGGTTCTTGTACTCGAACAAATCAGAGGCAATCTGAACAGCTACAAGCTCTTTTTTAACTGTACTGAATGGTTACATCTGATCTAAGATTCTATTAGCGACTCAACATCCCCAGCCAAATCAAATTGATCGGAGCCAGACCTTGCCCGTAAACACACTCTCCATCGTTCTTGCTGGTGGCGTGGGATCACGCCTGCA
>Ga0316202_10000496_pt1 | contig 42712 bp, 60 predicted proteins | sample 3monrhotite_MG_FD_204934 | JGI IMG/M metagenome (GOLD analysis project Ga0316202, IMG submission 204934) | Microbial mat bacterial communities from mineral coupon in-situ incubated in ocean water Damariscotta River, Maine, United States -... | ecosystem: Environmental > Aquatic > Marine >...
AGACTCAGCATGAGTACGCCGGGGAGCAAAAGAATTGTGTTCTGCCCCGGTCCTGTGCCACATCAAACGAACAGCGTAGTCAGCAGCCCTAGCAACCTTTTTACGGTCTACCGGTTTCAAGTCTGCAAAGTACGTGGACCGGTATATCACTTCCGCTAACGTGCGAGGTTTAGCCGTGTCCATCGTGTTTACAACTTCGTCAGATTCGTCAGCCCCCAGAACTAGTAGGGTGTCTATGGTGGGTTCTTTGGACCAATGTTCGTATTTATCGGGTTCCTTGTTATAAGTTTGCACAGCGAAAATTAGAGCAATCAACCTATGCTGTGCGTTCAGCGTTTGCCCGGTCTTACCAATAATCATATTCTCACAATTCAGTTTCCACTTACCGCGTAGAATATCTTGCGAGATGGTTTTGACATTCGACATAGTCAATGGTCGATTACCGAGATTGTTGGAACAGTAAATACCGTTACCGTTTAGATCCTTGAATCGACTGCCGGTTTCAACTTCTTCCCAGCCTAGCAACTCTTTAGCTTGATCGGCTGTCAGTGCTTCCTCCCCATCTAGCACTTTGCAAACAACATCGGGGTAAATTTCAGGACGGTCCTCTTTGGCAGCATGACGCATCTTGCGTTTCTTACGGGTGGTTTTACTTGCGTTGGGATTGCCGCTATTGCGTTTTGTTTTCCGTTGTTTAGCCATTACAACAAATTCCTTTAGAATTTCTGGGGTAAAAAGCAATTAAGAAATGGGGGGGGTGTACTAGATGGTGCGACCGAAATTAGAAGCATTCACAACTTTTTTCACTTTCTGTTTAGTGGGGGTGGTGTGGTGGGGTTCTCTTTCTTCAGCTTTTGCCCGTTTGGTTTTGGTTTCAGGAACCGTAATTGGCCCGTAATTAGGTTCCGCATAATCGTAGTCACCTAAACCAATTGGGGTACGAACAACTCTGACCATGACTTTCATTCCTTGAAAAATGGTGGTGGTGGTGCTTACCGACAATGGCAAGCGTTAGTTGTGAACGCTATGTATAACACACACACAAAAACACCGCAAGCCCAGATGTGAAAAAATTTGAGCGGGTGAAAAGAGGGGGTAGGGTAGAGGCATAGAAAAAGCCCCGCCGGGAAAAAGAATAAAACCCGACGGAGCCAATCTTCCCACCACAGAAAGATGATCGTTCCCAAGGCAAAAACGCCCTAGTACATATATATACATATATATACAAACACACTTACCCGTAGTCATTATAATAGCTAATTGGTTTGAATGCAACCCTGAAAATTTTTTGGCTATTTTACACCCTATTATCTAGGGGCAGTGATTTTAGCCCGTCTGCTTTGCGGTTGCTGGCTGCTTTCAGTTGTGGTATATTATACATACACCGCTGCCACCACCAACCAACTTTTCAATAGGAGAGAGAATGTGACACGACGAAAGAAACCACGACCGTTCAAGAAACCTATTCCAGACAAGAACAAGAAAAGCCAAAAGACGTGGAACCTTAAATACCCGTGGGATCGATGGCTTTCACAAACCCGATTCAAAATTGTACGAGGAAAACATTATGACTGTATGCCTCATGTAATGGCTCTCCAGATTCGCAACGAAGCTTTCAAACGAGAACGCAAAGTATCAATCAGAATTGTAGAAGAAACCATAACCGTTCAAGTGGGGAACAAATGAAATACCGTATCTATAAATACCCGGTAAAAGTAACAGCCACTCAAACCATAGAGGTTCCTGCCGAATCTGAACTGCTAGATATGCAGTTCCAAAACGGGGAACTACAGATGTGGGTTAAGATTCCGACACAACCTTCATTAGAAAATCCTTGGAGAATCAGCCTAGCTATTGTAGGCACTGGGCATGAAGTACCCCAAGACGCTATAAGACACATAACCACCGTACAGTCCCAAGGGTATGTGTGGCACATCTTCGCAACAGGGGTGGAATAATGAAGCGTAAGAAACGTAAACCCCCCCTGCCCTCCGAAACCTACATAGGCATCGATCCTGGTGCTAATGGTGCAATGGTTGCCCTAATAGGGGGTAAGGTACTGTGGACAGAAATGCCCGACAGCAATACCGATATACTAGACTGGTTAGAAAGTGCTGGGAACTGTACTCGTAATCCTAGGGTTGTGTTAGAACAAATCAATCCAGGGTTTAAGGGTTCTGGCAAAGCAGCTATGTCTAAGCTGTACGGCAGCTACACCAAGTTACAAATGGCTTGCAGTGCGTTAGAGCTACCTACAGTTGATTTACCCGCCACCAAGTGGCATAGGTTGCTTTCTATTTCCCCCAGAAAAAAGACTGAGAACGATTACAAGTGGAAGGGTAGATTAAGAGACATAGCACAGCGTATGTACCCCAAATTGGATTTGTGGGGTGAGACTCAAAAAGTCCAACGGGCTGTAGCCGATGCGTTGTTAATTGCTACAGTTTGTAAACAACAAAATGGAGGTAATTAACGTGGACCGGTACGATCAAGACATTCTGGATATCAAGTCAGCAATTGTAGAACAGTTATGGAATCACCCTAACTCAGAAATCGAATCTGTGGTTTCTGAAGTTATTCAAAACCGCTGGGAAGACGCTTCTCCATTGTTTTACTTTGCTGGCAAAATGTTCGATCTAGAAGACGGGTGGGATAGTATGGGTTGTGGTTGCTTAACCCAAATTAGGGGAGACGAGGAAATAGTGGCAGCAACTCCCGAACTAACTTTAGAAATCAGGCAAGATGAGCGAATACCAAAAAACGAAAAAGATATAACTCTAGAAATGTTACCGGTGTTTGCTGAACGACAACGCTGGTTAGATGTTGAACTAGATAGAAAGTGGGAAGACTAATTATGGGGAGGTACAAACGGCATAAAGCCAAATGGTCAAAGTGTGAACAGTGTTCTTTATGTGAGAATCGTAACCGGGTAGTTATGGCAAGGGGTAAGATTCCTTGTGATGTTTTGTTTATTGGGGAAGCCCCTAGTCAAAGTGACGACGTAACCGGTGTACCATTCAAAGGACCAGCCGGTAAGTATCTAGACCAACTTATTAAGGATTCAATCGGGGAAGACGTGCGTTGTGCTTTTACTCACCTGGTAGCTTGTTTGCCTAAAGATGAAAGGGGAACCAAATACGCTAAACCAGACAAGAAGCAAATCCAAGCTTGCAATGATCGATTGCAAGAATTCATTGCTATCGCCAAACCTAAATTGATTGTGGGTGTGGGTGCATTAGTTGCAAAGCATTTACCACCATTTGGAAGTATCGTGAACATCAGCCATCCAGCCGTAATTATGGGTGCTGATGCAAGTCAGAAACCTATAATGATCCATCGTTGTATCATTACACTTCAAGAAGCAATTGAGGAGACTCTGTAATGTCTAAAAAAACAAAAAAAGTGTTAACCTTTTCTGACCATCTTATCTGCGAACAAGTCTTAAAAGACTACCAGCAAGAATTCCTTATCGATATTGTGGATTTATCTGAAATCGATTGGGAAGAAAGCGAAGCTAACATTGGCAGAATAGATTTATCAAAAAGTAAGGAAGCAATTACTAGCTATACTGAATCTATGAAGAATGGGAACACGTTTCCTAGAATTCTTGTTTCTCTAAAATCGGATGGCTCCAAAGTTATTTTGTCTGGACTACATCGGGCAAAAGCTGCCGTAGGAGCTAAAGTTGAAGGGGTGGAATGTTATATAATCAGTTGTGACGATGAAGCAAAAATGCGGTTAATTGCTTTTGAATGTAACTCTATGGAAAGCCAAATACCGCTAACTGGGGAAGAGCGTTTAGAAATGGCAGTTGGATTAGTTGAATTCTTAGGTATTACACAAAAAGAAGCAGCGAAAAGAGCTAAGGTGTCCCTAGCTACCCTAGGAAAAAGGTTTCAAGTAAACCGGTTGAAAATGACTGCCGCTAAACTGGGATTCAATGGTACTCTAAAGGATTATGTATGGCTAACTATGTCTCCTATCTCTAAAAATCATAAAGTTTTTAGGAGTTGCTGCGATTACTATAGTTCTAGTAACGGAACTTTAGATTATGACCAAACTGTATCCTTTATGAGGAAAGTCAAACAATATCATACTGAAGTGGATCAGATTGCTTACATAAAATCCCAAACAAACCAACAAAAGAAAAAAGCCAATAAGACTTCTAAAGGAAAGTCAGTCAGTCGTCCTAATAATCCAGGAGAAAAACTTAGTAGGGCATTGAAAAAAGTAGAGGAAATTTTAACTATTCATCCCACACTAGGCGACCTACATATAACGAAAGGATCGGATATTTATGCCGAAATCAAAAAAGCGGGCACGTCAATTCAAGGATCGTTATCTAGGCTATCGAGAGAACGTAAGTAAAAAAGTTTTGGAGTATATCACTCTCAACCAACCGGTAGGAGATAAAGAGTTGTATTTAGCATGTGCTAAATATATTCCCCAAGGTAGGGCAGTAGAGGTACACAACAATTCCCGCAAAAAGGAAACTGCCTTAGCGATAAAAATAGAAAAAGGAAGAAGCAAAATATTGGGAGACGTATTAAACTCTTTGCGGTTCCATAAGAGAATTCAAGTTGTGTCCTCAGATAGGGTTACTAAAACTAGACAAATAAATAGGGTGTGGAGAATACTCAATGCCGAAGAAAAAGAAGACACTAAAACAAGCCCTTAAAGGGAAAACACTTAAACGACCCACCGTATGGAAAGGACCAGAATCAAACGATCCCCAAGGGGGCATAACACAAAGCCTGTTAGCGGGCTACATTTGCTGTAAGGAACGGTTTAGACTGCTGACGGTGTTAGGGTTGAAACCCGCTGACGAATTTAGTCATGCGTTACAATACGGTAATATGTGGCATTTGTGTGAGGAAGTGTTTTCGGGTGGTGGCGATTGGCAAAAACAGCTATTAGCTTTTGCTAAGGAACTACGTGACCAATACCCGATGCAGCAACAGGAAGTTGAGAAGTGGTATCAAGTCTGCAAAGTACAATTCAGTACATACGTGAATCATTGGGAAGAGGAGAACGATGTTGAAGAACTTTTGCAAGAAGAAGCATTTTGCGTTCCTTACACACTGCCTAGCGGCAGGGTAGTCTACTTACGAGGTAAGTGGGACAGTGCTTATAAAGAGGGTGTGCGTAAGGTAGTCCTGAAAGAAAACAAAACGAAAGGGCTGATTAAGGAGGAGCAAATTGAGAAACAATTGACGTTTGATTTGCAAACAATGCTCTATGTGATTGCTTTACGTTCCCGGTATGACAAAGTAGGTCAAGTGCTATATAATGTAGTACGGCGACCGCTTGCTGGGGGTAAGCATAGCATCAGACAGCATAAGCCCACTAAGAAGAATCCCAAAGGAGAATCGTCTAAAGATTACTATGCACGTTTGAAGGGGTGCATTGAGGAAGATACCGATTATTTCTTTTTGCGGTGGAAAGTAAACATTACTAAAACCGATATGAAAGTGTATGAAGAAACATTCCTGCAACCTTGTCTTGAGGAACTATGTAACTGGTGGGATTTAGTTTGCCCAGAAAGAGAAGCTAAACCGTCAATGGTTCAAAACTATCGTACTCCATTCGGTATCTGGAACCCACTGTTTGAAGGCAGGTCCACCAGCTTAGATAACTATCTGCAAACAGGCGACGACTTAGGGTTGCAATATACCGATCAATTATTCCCAGAATTACAGGATGTGTAATGCCCAGACCAGTTAAACAAACTCCAAGGCGTAAAAAGAAGACAGTAAAAAAGACTAGCCCTAAATCTACCGGGTTTGAGTCTAAACTAAAACGTATAGATGAAGATACCGGGGGGATGCGGTTTGCTCTTTATGGTTTGAGCGGTTCGGGTAAAACTACAGTCTATTCCACGTTTCCAAAACCCTTGTTATCAATTCTTAGCAGCGGGTGTATGAAACCAGGAGAGTTGAAATCAATCGACACTCCTGAAAACAGAAAAACAATCACTAAACTGAATGTAAAGGACAGTAGTGAATTATCGGAGGTAGCTGAATACCAACGGAAGACGGGTACTTTTGCAACCATTGTGGTAGACCATCTTACCGGGCTACAGGACCAAGTAATGAAAGAGATACTAGGGTTAGAGGAGTTGCCCGCTCAAGGATCGTGGGGAATGGCTGCCCGTGAAGATTGGCAAACGGTAGGGCTACAAGTTAAAGAACGACTGAGAGAAATTCTCAACCTAGATTGCAAGACTGTGTTGATAGCCCAACAAAGAACTTTTCAAGGCGAGAACGATGGAGAAGTATTAACTCCATTAGTTGGACCGGGTGTTACCCCTTCAATTGCTGGATGGGTTAACCATGTTTGTGATTACGTTTGTCAGACGTACAAGAAACAAAAGACAATCACAAAAACTATTAAGACTAGGAAGGGGGAAAAGAAAAAAGAAATAGAGGTTCCAGGCGTTACATACTGTTTGCGTACTATGCCCGATGCGACGTACCAAACAAAGTTTCGAGTGCCTAAAGAGTACAAACAGCCAGAAATGATTATCGATCCTGACTACTCAAAAATCATGCAAGTAATTAACGGAGAGTATGAATGTTAGTATTGTCTAGAAAAGAATCTGAAGCCATACATATTGGAAACGATATAAAGGTTACAATACTAGAAATCCACAATACCTATGTCAGAGTAGGGATCGATGCTCCAAAAGAAATGAACATAGCTAGAGAAGAAATTCTTATAGCCTTGGGAGATGTAGAAGAATTGCCAGAGAAACCACCACCAACCCTATATCAAAGAATGAAGGAGCGATCTTACCGGGAATGTAGTTGAAGACTTTGTAAAATGTAGAACGACAACGTAACTCAATTTCAGTTTCAATTTTTTAGGAAAATTCAGTAATGGCTAAAAGTAAACGACAAAACAGCTTCGCATCCAAAGTTGGTAAAGCAGGACAAAAGGCTGTAGCGAAGCACAGAACAGACGAAACTAATTATGGGAGTTTTGATCTTCCAGCAGGTATTCAAAACGGTATTGCTAAACTCACTGAATGTAAATTCGACACATACAAACAGGGAGACAATACTGGGGAATATTATTTTGTGGCAACGGGTATTTGTGTTGAACCTAAAGAACATAGTGGGGGACGGGCAACCGTTAGAATTCCAGTATGTAAAACCAGTTGGGCTAGTTTAGATGAACAAATCGAACGGGTGCTAAATGAGATTCGTAAACTTGGGGGGGACACTTCTGATGCAACGGTAGACGACTTGGAAGAACTGGTGGCTGAATTGAAAGAAGAACAACCGTTTTTCCGATTCAGTACCCGTGCTTCCAAAGATGAAAAATATATCAACACTTACTTTAACGGCGGTAAGGGATTAGAAGATTACGATCCTGAAGACGCTGAAGATGATGACGAAATTGAGGAAGATGATGATGCAGAAGAAGTTGATGAGGATGAGGATGATGATGTTGAAGAAGTAGAAGACGATGATGAAGATGATGAAGATGATGAAGATGAAGATGATGATGAAGATGGTGATGATGATGAAGGTGGAGATGATGAAGACGATTGGGAACCCGCTAAGAAGGAGACTTATAAGTACAAGCCCAAAGGCAAACGTAAATCAATTGATTGCGTAGTTACTAAAGTTCTGAAACGTAAAAGAACTGTAAATCTACGCTCTGCTGACGGTGAACACGATTACGAAGATGTATCGTGGGACAAACTTGAAGAAGACGAATAGTTATTCTGCCGGGTTACTTAGGTAGCCCGGTTTGGTCCCCTAGCTCAATCGGTAGAGCAACATGCTCATAACGTGTTGGTTCTGGGTTCGAGTCCCAGGGGGACCACTGATTACTGAAAGGAACACAATGCGAAAAAAGAAACGCAAGAAAGTAGCTATACCGCCAAAACGTAAGAAACCAAAAAGACGTAGCAATGAAAGGAAGGTATTCAACGATGGATCAAAGGGTAAAATTGTAACCCTTAATGACTTTGTTCCTAAGTACAAAAAGTGGACCTGTCCTAAATGCGGGTTCATCCACCACGGTTTCAAAAATGACGTATGTAGAAACGAGGAATGTGACTATGGCTGACATTGATAAAGAACGGGTAGAAAGATTATCGGTACAGCTTAAAGATCAAAATCTGGCAACCCGTGTAGCTTTAGGACTACTGTTAGAAATGGTGAGTAAAATTCTGGACCGTCAGAACGATTTAGAAATAGAGCTAGAAAACATTGTAGATAAGTTAGGGAGAATGTAATGCGAATTTGTGACCATTGCGAAAGAAAAGAAACCGCTATCCAACTGTACCAAGTAAAAGTTGAGCATGAAGGTAAACACATCGAAAAAAGGTTTTTGGATTTGTGTTCTCGTTGTGAAGACCATTTGCACCATAAAATTATAGAAGCATTAAATCCCCCACCACAGTCAAAGCCAAAACCAAAGCCAGCCAAATGATCATATCTTTAGATACGGAAACAACGGGGTTAGACTTACACCATGGAAGTCGGGTATTCATTGTTACGACCTATACGCCAACAGAAAACATAACTTGGGAATGGGAGGTTGATCCATTAACACGAAAGCCCAGAATTCCACGTAAAGACAAACGCGAAGTAATGGAGTTAATCGGTGATGCTAAAAAGATTAGACTACAGAATTCCAAGTTTGATGTTAGGGCATTACAAGCTACGTTTGGCAATGATTTCAAATGGGATTGGTCTAAGGTAGATGATACTTTGATAGCGGGACACTTGTTGCACAGCAGTCAACCGCACGACTTAGCCACTATGTCGTTACTCTATCTGGATACAGACATAGCCAAATATGAACAAGTGTTAAAGGATGCTTGCAACAAAGCTCGTACAATCGTCCGTAGAGACTATACCGATTGGCGTATAGCTAAAGCTGGTTTGCCCGATATGCCAAGCGTTAAAGGTACTGCTTGGAAAAATGATTTGTGGTTGCCTAAAGCCATAGCAGAGAAAGAGGGCTATCCAGAAGATCATCCTTGGCATACTGTAACTGCAACGTATGCAGATTATGATAGTGCTTCCACATATTACTTGTTCGATAAGATGAAAGCCGAACTAAAAGATAGAGGTCTGTGGAAACTATACAAACAACGGGTAAGAATTTTACCTATCGCATACAACATGGAAGAGCGGGGAGTAACACTAAACAAATCTCGATTGGATCAACTAACTAAGGAATACATTGAAGAATCAGAAAAAGCTGAAAACACTTGCGTAACTATCGCTAAAGTGTTTGATGCTGATTTGTGGCTACCAAAATCGGGAAACAACAAATCTTTAACTGATACAGTGTTTAATAAACTAGAACTGCCGGTAATCAAGAAATCTAAAAAGACCGGCAACCCGTCAATGGACAAAGGGGTACTAGAACATTGGGAAGCAACGCTGCCCCATAGAGACATTCGTTTGAAGTTCGTTAGGGCTTTACGCAGCAAACGCAAACGAGATACAGCCCTAAACTATATGGAAGGGTATGAACGCTTTTGGTTTGATGTAGGGAACGGGTATTACAAACTGCAACCCTCAGTAAATCCTACTGGTACTAACACACTGAGGTGGAGCAGCAACAACCCCAACAGCCAAAACATCAGCAAGCAAGAGGGGTTTAATTTACGTTACTGTTTCGGTCCTGCACCGGGGAGAGAATGGTGGGCGTTAGACTATGATAATCTGGAATTGCGTATTCCGGCTTATGAATGTCAAGAACCCGCTATGCTAGAGCTATTCGAGAACCCCGATAAGCCACCGTATTACGGTTCTTACCATTTATTAGTGTTCGATATTCTTCACCCAGAAATGTTTGCGGAACACGGGGTAGACGTTGCTAAGAAATATAAATCCACTTGGTACGGGTGGACTAAAGCTGGCAACTTTGCAGAACTGTATGGAGCAGTTGAGAGTAGCGGTACTGCTGACTTTGCCTATCATGTTCAAGGAGCACAGAGGATAGTTGCTAAACGCTTAACTGAGAAATCTAAGCTAAACAAAAGTTATATCAAACACGCAAACGAACATGGATTCGTTTACACAATGCCCGATAAGTCTGTGGACAGTAGTACGGGCTACCCGCTGGAATGCCCTAGACTTGACCGGGGTAAGATTTCACCCACTGTCCCATTAAACTATCATGTACAGGGAACAGCATGTTGGATTATGGGTCAAGCTATGATGAAAGTGGATAGATACCTCAAACGGCTTACAGAGAAAACCGGGCAAGACCATTTCATCACTATGCAGGTCCATGACGAAATCGTATTAGATTTTCCAGCTAGACCTAATAAAGCAAACTTACCACGGGTTGAAATGGTGCGGGGACTAATGCAATCAATCGGTAAAGACTTAATTCCCGAAGTTAAACTAACTTGCGGGATCGATCATCATCCTAACAACTGGAGTGAAACAGAATGAATGATTCAACTACGAAACCAAGATTAAATAAGGAGTACGCTGTTTTACAAACGGCGACTATAGACGTGAAAATTTTAAGGTTAGCTAAAAAACAAGTCACTATGTCCGTGTTCAGACAATTAGAAATCAAGTGTCCTTTCTTACCGATTGAAGCAGAAACGTCGGATTGTGTTGAACTTAGAGGACAAGTGTGGGGTAGGGTTAAATATGTTTGGAAAGATAGTCCAGGTTGGGCTGACCAATATCTAGTATGGCAAATGGGAAACACTCTGTACACTTGGCCGTTAGGAGAATGCGATGGTGGTCCTTCCTACCTTTTTATAGAGGACCTAAAGTCTTATATAGGTTTGGACGAATTGAAAAGCACTTTTATGTGGTTTCTGGATGGAGAAGACCTGAAGAATAACATACGGAAATCTGGGGAAGAGATCGTTAGATGGTTAAAAGAAAATGAAGACTTATATGAGAAGGCAGTTGAGGAACTGGATGTTGAACGAGAGAAGGATAAAGAATATAAGTATTTTGAGGGTCCTGAAGAATCAAATTATGGATGTCTTACGGATTATGGCTATGACGATGACGGTGATGAAACTGTGATAGATGATAAACATGAACATCTGCTGGAGGTAAACGATGTATGTTTCGACTTTCAAAATAAATTTGAGGACCTTGTAAGGTGGTCCTCTGATATTGGATTTATTCCCGATAACAACCATTGGGCAGGTACTCCAGAAGAACTGTTAAATAAGGCTGCCGAATTTGCATACATTAACGAACTCAGAAAAAGACACCTAAAATCCTCTTTTAACGAATTATGTTGTCAATTACTGTTGTCTGATCATTTATTTATTTCAGCTTAAGGAAGATTGAAATGAGAGAATCGGAAAAAAGAGTATGGGCATTCAAAGCAACATTTGTTTACATCAGCTTGCGATACGAAATAGGAATCGATGGTTGGCTGGCAGAAGGGTTGATTCCTAAAGTTAGAAAACATTTGAGGCAGATGGGACTAATGGTTCTTATCTCTGATGAGGAACTACAATTACAGTTTGTAAACATGCGTAAGTCCGGCAAGTTCAGGGATTGTACTGTGTTAGGCGGTCCTAAAGCTAAACTAGGTTCTAGAGGAGGTGCGGTATGAAAATCAGTAAGGTTATCAAACTGCCAGCACAGCAACGATTGTTATATTGGATTAAAGAACGTGAAAGCATACGCCAAGCAAGAAAGAAGAAACTACCAAGACCGTGGACCGATGATGAAATCCTTAATGAGTTTCGATTCTGCAATGTTCGTAGAATGGATGACAAAGTTTCTAAGTGGATTTTGAAACATTGGTACAAACCAAACTACAATCACAAAAACGCTTTGATAGCTTGTATCATTGCTCGCCATTTCAATAAACCTAGCACGTTAGAAGCACTTGGTTTTCCAACCACATGGCAACCCCGTAAATACAAACGTGTACTAGCTTCTATAGCCGCAAGTGATGTTCCAATCTTTAACGGTGCTTACATCATTACGGGCAAGAACAGCAACAGCCCAAATAAGTATTCCACTGTTATTGACGAAACAACTCAGCAATTTATTGACGATCCGCCAGAGTTAAACACCGACAGCATGGAAGATTGTGTAAACGCTTTGCTACCATATACGCACATCGGCACGTTTATGGCGGGACAGATCATTTCGGATTTACGATGGGCTATGAAAGGCAAATGGAAAGACGCTAAGACGTGGGCTCCTATTGGTCCTGGTTCACGTAGGGGCATGAACAGACTACTAGGGCGGAAAGTTGATGCCGGGTTGAACCAGGAACAGTTTATAACAGAACTGGAAACTATGATGGGGGATTGCAGTATTCTTTTAGACTCTAAAATTTCTAAACGTCTTGAAGCTATCGATTACCAAAACTGCTTATGCGAATTCGACAAATACACTCGCGTCCTTCTGGGAGAAGGTAGGGCTAAACAGAAATACAAGGAGGCGGTCTAATGGTCAAAGCAAAAGTTTACATTCCTACATTAGGTAGGGTAGGGCTTAACAAACAAATCACATTGCAACAATTCTTGAACCACTCTAAACATATTCCCACATTGGTGTGTCCTAAAGACGAAGTTAAACACCATAAAAAATATCACGATAGGGTTTTAGGTTGCCCTAAGAAAGGAATCGGTAAAACCCGACAATGGATACTAGAAAAATCAAAAGCAGATATTGTAATAATGTCCGATGATGATATGCGGTTCCAGTATCGCCCAGACATTACAAAGCCCAAGCTGCAAGAGTATCCAAACTTAAACAAGTTACTAAGACTGATTAAAGAATGTGTTGCAGCGGGGTTCATCCATGGTGGCGTAGGCGATAGAAACGGCAACAACCGCTTAGATGGTTCTTCCCCCAGAAAAGGGGTTATGGAATACGGTGGTTTGTTTGTTGATTGTATCAGAGTCAATAACTTTCATTATCTAGATCGATTGTTTGTATTAGATTCAGGGAATCGATTTGATCAACTGCCGGTTATGGAAGATTTTCATTTTACACTCAGCATGTTACTAGACGGGTATCCAAATCGTGTAATCCAAAACTATGTATGGAGACAAAATGCTAGCGGTGATAGTGGGGGGTGCAGTACCTATCGCACGCCAGAAGTACAAGCAAAAGGAGCCATCGGGTTGCACAAAGCATTTCCTGACTTTGTAACCGTGGTTGATAAAGAAACTAAAAGCACTAGCAACTATTGGCAAGGAATGAAGACTCGTAAAGACGTTAGAGTCCAATGGTTACAAGCCGCAAGAAAAGGAGGAGCAGCTAAATGATTGCCTACATACCTACTAGAGGAACAGCCCGGCTACGTTCACATTTACTAGCAGACAAGTTAGGGTTGGATTTTGTGCTAGTTTGCGATACCGCTAACCAGAAACGTCATATCCATAAAGACTACAAAGTTCCTAACTCTAATATCAAAATTTGTGCGGGGGCTACTGGTCCACCAACTGGAGCAGCTTATAAACGGGATTACATTTCTCGTAAGCTGGCAGCTAAGGGAAAATGGATGTTGTGGCTAGATGACAATCTTCAATATTTAACTTGTCTTAATCCTAAACTCAGTAGTGACAAATTAGACTTTGAAGACAAGTCGGTAAATTGGCGTGAAGAATTCAAAAACATGGCTACCAAAAAACAAGTATGGAAATACCTTAATGAAACCATGGATTACGCTGACGAACTAGGCACGATCAATGCGGGATTCTCAGGAGAAGAGAATTATTTCTTTCGGGCAAATAAGTGGGCGTTATGGACATACGTTAGAACTCAATTTTCTCTTTACAAAAATGATAAAAGCCTATGGCTTCCTAAAAAATTTATCATGCTTGAAGATATGTATAAATCCATTGACGTGGTAGCACGGTATGGACACGCTATCGTCAATAGGCATTTGAAACCTATGAAAACCCCCTTTGAAGAAGGTGGGATTGGAAGTCTTGAATACCGTCTTCCTTACCTAAGACAAAATTGTAAATGGTTTATGCAAGAGTATCCTGGTCTTTTATCTTATCTAAAAGGTAGGGATTACCATGTTACGTTTGCAAAACGATCCCAAAAATCAATAACGGCTTGGAGAAAGGAAAACGGTTATGTCTAATCAAAAACAGGACCCACCGTTTGCTATGCAGATAGAGTTGTCAGAGGGATGCAATCTGCGTTGTAGCTTTTGCGGGTTGAATGCTATTCGTGGAAAGCAGAACAATTACAAATTCCTAACAGTCGGGCTAGCTAAAACAATAGCCAACCGTATTAAAGAATCAGGTTGGAACCCGCGATTAGAATTTGCTATGCACGGTGAACCGTCAGCTAATCCAAACATGCTAAGAATCCTTAAGGTGTTCAGAAAGAGACTACCAAAAACATCCATGATGATGACAAGCAACGGATTGGCGTTCGCTAAAGATGTGGGGTTGATCGACAAAGCACTGCAACACCTAAACGTCCTTGCCCTAGATAACTACCAGGGAATCAAGCTGGTCCCCAAGATTCTGAAAGCCTACCGTGGCGAACACACCCCAATTTACTACCCAGAAAATTCTGAGGGTAACCCCCACAAACGTAGAAAGCTTAAGGAACGGTTGCTGGTGGTAGTTGCCGATATTGCCGAAGCAAGTAAAGGAACGCACTCAACCCTCAATAATCATGCGGGCAGTGGGGGACCGCCAAACGATAACGCTACTGGTTGTAAGTGTGCCAAACCGTTTAGGGAAATGAGTATTCGGTGGGATGGCAACGTGGCAATTTGCTGTAACGATTGGCAAGGGGTTTACGGTTGCGGCAACGTACAACGTAGCTCACTAGGCGAGATATGGGACGGTGTGGCGTTCAGAGTAGCTAGGCGTAAGCTTTACCATGGACAACGTGACTTTGGCCCGTGTAAGGGCTGTGATGCGGTCAGCTATCGGGTGGGGCTGCTGCCCGACAAAATGGGCAAGCAAGAATTGCCCAAAGTCAGTAAGGCGGGTAGGGCTGTAATCAAGAGCATAGCAGCCAAGCAGCCCTACACAGCACGGGTAGCTAGACCGTGGGATGCCCCCAAATCGACAGAATAGCCCTTTTAACGCTAGCTGCTGTTTGTCGGGTGGTATTAGAGGGTTGAACCCGTGAAGGGGCTTAGAGGGCGTTTGTGGGCGTTCTGTAGGTGCGTAAAAAAACCCCCCACCGGTTAAGGCGGGGGGTGTGGTACAATGGTTGACCAGTTTACTTTTGCTTTTTGAGAACAGTTTTCAAATCAACTTTGGAACCCTTAGCAGTCAGGTAGAAAGAGTATCCCCGAACGTCTTCAATTTCAGCCAAGCCAATCAATCCGGCTGCTTTGGCGTGATAGCCGTAGTGTCGCACATCCTTCGTAGTGACGTTTGCTTTTGCGGCAACAGCTTTCGTGCCAGCAGCCGAAGTTGCTGAAGTTGCTTTCAACCCTTTGAGGGCTTTGAAAATTGCAACTTTTTTAGCGTTCCATTTTAGATCGTGAGAACGAACAGTGCCGGTGATTTTCTCGCCTTCCTTTTTCTTAGCGGGTTTGGTAGATTTCTTAGCAGCGGGCTTTTTAGCTTTCTTAGCTGCCGGTTTGGTAGTCTTCTTGGCAGCGGGTTTTCTGGTGGTTTTCTTTGCAGTCGCTTTTTTGGCGGTTGCGGGCTTGGTGGCGGTTTTCTTGGCGGTGGTCTTTTTGGCCGTGGTAGTCATAACTCAAATCTCCTAGTAAAAAAGTGGTAAAGTGTGGCGTTCCCCGTTGAACGCTACAGTTGAAGTTTAGTCTTCCGGTTTTCAGTTTGCAAGCTTCAAAGGATCAGAATTTTAGTTTTTAACCATGCGGGGGGTTTTGGGTTTGCCCGTTTTACTGGACCAATTCACACTATATTTTTCAGGGAAAAGATAGGTGACATTTTGACCGTCTTTATGGAATTCGGTAGTAAACTGGTTCCAATCTCTACGATTTTCAACAGCCGTAAACCCGTCAGCTAAAACGTAACTGATGGAAACCAATTTGTTACGGAAGTGTTTGCCTTGATCAACATAGTTTTTAATAATGCGAATAACGTCTAAAGTTGTCGCAACCGGTGCAATAGTGTATCGGTCGTCCACCATCTCACCATTAACCAAAGTCATCATAATTCCGTTACGATTATCAAAAGACATATCAAGAATAATTCGAGCGGTCGAGAAATTTCCACCAGCCGTATCGTGGTGAATGGATTCAACAACACCAGAAAATGCCCAAGTGTTGATTCCGTTTGAATAAGTGCCCTCTAAGTGTTGGCCGTTTTGAATTTTCATCGTTTCGCTTTCATGTGGTGGGTTGTGTTGTGTGTGCTGCGTTTCGTCTAAGGGAAGTATCGACTATGCTCCACAGAATGTCAAACCCAATTGGCCCGAAATGGGAAGAATCTTTCAAAGTAATTGGTCACATACCAAAAAGGACTAGAAATGGAGCGTTAAACTGATGCAAATAATTTTGGATATGGATGAGGTTTTAGTCGATTTTGTGGGTGGTGTAGCCAAATTGTACGACACAACCCGTGAAGCAGTGAGAGAAAAACAGACACCGGGGGTGTGGGACATTGCCCACACTTTCGACGTTTCAGCCCCTACGCTTTACCGCAACGTCTACAAAGTGGGGTTGGGATTTTGGCTGAAGCTAGAACCACTGCCATGGATCGACGAATTGATCGAACTGGTGGAGCAGTTTGATCCCGATTGGCAGATTGCCACTAGCCCGAACAGAGCAGCCGACAGCTACTTTGGAAAAGCTTGCTGGTTGAAGAACTACTTTGGAACCGACTTTGATCGGTTTGTAATCACACCACACAAACATCTATTCGCAAAGGAGGGGACCGTACTGATAGACGATAAGGAAGAGAATGTACAGAAATTCAAAGCAGCAGGCGGTAGAGGTATTGTATTTCCTACAAAGGGAAACTGCTGCCACCACATTGAAGAACCTTTAGAGTTTGTTCGGGGATCACTGTTAGCAATCAAACAGTTTGAGGAGTATAACAATGCACGGTAGATACACAAACATAAATAATGCTTTCTATGCTTTAGTCAGTGATATTCACGATGGGGAAATACTTACTGAGGTTGAACCAAGCCGTAATGGGGAAGTGATGATGATACCCGAACCGGTTATTTTAACTTATGAAAATCCAACAGAGCGGGTGCTATTCAATACTGCTAGAGATGCCAACCCGTTCTTCCACTTATTTGAAGCACTGTGGATGTTAGCAGGTAGAAATGATGTTGCTGCTCTCGATACCTACAACAGCAATATGAAGAACTACAGCGACGACGGGGAGACGTTTAATGGTGCTTACGGTTACCGATGGCGTAAAGCAAAAGAAGCGTTTTTCGATACTGATTTGGATTACATCGACTACAACGAAATAGATCAACTCAACATTCTTATCAACCATTTGAAGAACAACCCAACAAGTCGGCGGGCTGTTTTACAAATGTGGAATGTGGAAGATGATTTATTACAAATAGATAAAGAACCCGACACACGTTGTACATGGTGTGTAGGGAAAGGCGTGGACCCAGGAACAGAATCCACGTACTGTAAACACTGTTCAGGAACGGGGGTAGCTCGTAAAGGGACACCCGCTTCCAAGGACGTTTGTTGCAACTTGTCTGTAATGTTTTCAGTTGAAACTGGCGTATGTCCTGAGTGTGGGGGCGAAGGGGGTATGGAAATTGATACCGGTGCTCCAATGCCAGAAGGAGGCGGTTTTTATACGGTATACGAACCCTGCCAAAACTGTAATGACTTACCTCACAACGTTCCCCGATACCTTAACATGACGGTTACCAATCGCAGTAACGATTTGATTTGGGGAGCGTTAGGTGCAAACTATGTTCACTTCTCGTTTCTTCAAGAGTATGTTGCTTGTTGCTTAGGTTTGGAAGTGGGTGTCTACAACCAAATCTCAAACAACTTGCACGCATATAAAGACAAGTGGGAACCGCATAAGTGGTTAAACTACTACACGGGTCCAACAGGGAAAAACCATCAAGGAGAAGACGTTTACGAAGTCCCACACCAAAAAGACTATGATTCCACTTGGACTCACATCCCATTGGTTAACGACAAGGAAACTTTTGACCGTGAGGTGAAAGAGTTTGTAACCGACTACGCTAAGAAATGGACCGAACCTTTCTTGTTGAACGTAGCGTTCCCGATGTGTGCTGCTTTCTCTTGGCATAAGACCAGAGATTACGGTTTAGCTCTAGACATGATGACGGATGTAGGTCAAGAGGACTGGCGTATTGCTGGTACAAACTGGATTCTAAAACGTAAAGAAATGTGGGAGAGCAAACAAGATGCGTTATCTGCCCGTGAAGACTGAAATGCGTAAATTATTTTTATCTATTAGACAGCGTTTCTTTTGTAGTCACTTCCGTTATAGGCATAGCAGTGGCTACGATCTTTCTGAAACTGTGTGTTTGATCTGTGGGCTACGGAGAGGAGCAGGGGGTTCAGACTATGGTAGAGACTGGAACAAAATTGACAAAAGAGGAAAGTATGAAATACCTACCAGTGTTGACAAAGCGTGACTTTGTTAATCGGTACGATCAAGGAGAGTTTGGCAACTGCTCACCAACTTGGAACACCTATAAGCTTTGGTTGGCTGATGCTGATAATTATCCTGTGGAGCAACTGTACCACGTTAGAAATCGAGTAGCTGGTGGAAAGACTTATTACGATGCTACTCAACATGGAGTAACACAAATCTATGATAAGTTTATCCACTGTAATGATGAAGAACAGTGGTATATCTCAGCTATGTGCCCCACTGAAAAGACTTTGTTCCAAGGTGAAGTAATGCAAACTGAAAAGGGTTTGCAGTTGTTTTACACTTGTGTTCCTAAGCCAATGCGGGAAGCATTGAAAATGCAATCGGAACAGGTATCTGGTATAATGGCTAGCCAGCTTTTGCGGTACTACTTAAACCCTAAAAGTTATGACTGGCTCCAAGAACTGTTAGACCGCTATCCATTTCACGTTATCGAATTAACAGCCCTTTCAACCTGTTGGGGGACCCTACCGGGTTATAACACTTTATTCTGGGAAGTAAGATTGGGATACTAATGGAAAGAGAAAAGAAACCACCACAAACTGAAACAGAACAAGAGAAACTGTTTAAGTCTTACACAAACGCCACAAATACCCAATCTACTCCAACAAATTTTACCGATTTGAAAACTCTGTTTGATAAGGTACAGAAACAAACAGACGAAGCCAACGAAAAAATTATGGGAAACTTCTACGATGGGGGATACCAAGTAATTCCTAACGACTTATTAAACAATTCTCAAATCATGGTTTCCAACGGTATGTACGAAGCTTTAATCCGTCACATTAAAAATCAAGAGGACAACACTAATGGACCCGAATAAGTACCAAAAACTAGCTGCCCGTACCGAATGTGATCAGGACTATTCGAGGGATCGTATTGCGTACAACAAAGGGAGTTACACCAACCTACCTACCCGACTACTGCATTCCGTACTAGGTATGACGGGGGAAGTAGGGGAGCTAGCAAGCAACTTGGAGAAGTGGCTGTATTATGGGCAAGAAAAAGACAATACAAACCTTAAAGAGGAACTAGGAGATTTACTTTGGTATGTGGCGGAAATGTGTAACGCTGCCGGGTTCGAGTTAGCAGACGTTATGGAAGCTAACATTCGTAAGCTACAAACTCGATACCCTAAAAAGTTTGACACTAAATTAGCTAAGGAAGAGAACCGAAACCGAGAAGCAGAGGCAAAAGACCTAGCTGGAACAGCACAGCAAACCGGTAGCGGGTTTGCAGAACCGCCAGAGGAAGCAGAACCGCAAGTTATCACTTTGAGACCAGTAGGTGATGATTTACTTTGTGTTTGTCACTGTGGGAATAGTTGCCAGTTAGGTAAAACGGGTATGCAAACCCGTTGCAATCATTCTGAACTACATAAAGCAGAAGTGGATCATGACATAGAATTAAATGGGGTCATTCACGAATACCGATATTTACCTAAATCAGAATTTCAAAAAATGGCATTGGAAAAGTACGCATCAAAACCACAGCCAGAATTAAAAAAGGAAGATTTTGAAACGGCCCGACAGATAGCTTCCTGGTTGGAAGGGCAAGTGCATAACACAGCAATTAAAGCAATCGAAGCAGCAGAAAAACGATTTCATAACCAACAGCAAGAAGTATAAGGGATTCACGATGCCTAAAAAGAGTACGGATACCACACCAGCCAAACTACGCCCTTACATCTCACATGGTATGGATGTAAGTTATCGGGATGGCGACACTGAGGCAATCTCTGATTGTCCTTGGTGTGGGGGGGAAAACAAGTTCAGTATCAAAATAACAACAGGACAATGCCGATGCTTAAAGCCCTCTTGTGATTTTAGCGGTAACGAATACAGTTTCATCGGAAAGTTAATGGAAGTAAGCCATGAAGCAACAGATTGGAAAGATTATGAAGAATTAGCAGAGAGTAGAAAACTAGAACCGGATACGCTGATGACGTGGGGGGTGTGTAAGTCGGTAATCAACGGACAATGGTTAGTGCCAGCACATACGCCCAACAGCAAATCTAAGCACCCTAAAGCCTACCGCTATAACAAAGGAAAGTTGTGGGCTACGTCTGGTCATAAACACGCAGTGCATGGACTCGACCTATACAACAAAAAGAAAGGATCGTTGTTTATATGTGAAGGACCGTGGGATGCGATGGCGTTATGGGAAACGCTTAGAAAGTGTAAAGAAGGAGACGACGGGTTAACGCCAACAGCCAATAGAAAGGAAAACCTATTAACGGGCTGTAGCGTTATTGCAATGCCGGGTTGTAATGTCTTTCCCGCTAGTTGGGCAAAGCTTGCAGAAGGTAAAACCGTTTTCCTAATGTATGACAGCGACCATCCGAAAACCAATAAGGAGACCAACAAGAAACAAACCGCCGTAGGTTACGCAGCTATGAAGCGGGTGACCGGTATACTTTCTTCCCAGAAAGATAAGCCCGCTGAGATACATTATCTCAAGTGGGGTAGGCGTGGGTTTGATCCTAAGTTAGATGATGGTACTGATGTAAGAGATTACATTAACCCAAATGGTAAGCCTGTTGATGATGTTCCAACGTACAAGCTTAACCAATTACAATCCTTATTGAGTAAAACCGTACCAGTTCCTGAAAAGTGGTTAAAGGCAGAAGTAGAAAAAGCTGACGGGTTGGATACTCTAACTTGTACAAGCTATGAGCAGTTGATTACTAGTTGGAGAGTTGCCCTACGTTGGAGCGATGGTTTAGACAAAGCCCTATCGGTTATGTTGGCAAGCATTGCCAGCACTAGGGCAGTCGGGGACCAGCTATGGATTAAAGTTATCGGTCCTGCTAGTTGCGGCAAATCTACTTTGTGTGAAGCATTAAGCGTTAGCAAAAAGTATACGCTAGCCAAAAGTACCATCAAAGGTTTCCACAGTGGTTTCAAAACTGATGCTGATGGTAAAGAGGATCATAGCCTTATCAGTAAGATTTCCGGTAAGACTCTAATCGTTAAAGATGGTGATACTCTCTTACAAGCCGGTAACCTTGGAGAGATACTTAGTCAAGCCCGTGATTTGTATGATGGAGTCAGTCGGTCCCATTACAACAATAGTATTGACCGTGAATATAACGCTATCCGTATGACGTGGCTGTTGTGTGGCACTAGTAGTTTAAGAAGCATTGACCAGAGCGAATTAGGTGAACGTTTTTTAGATTGTGTTATCATGGAAGGTATCGACGATAGGGAAGAGGATAAGATCCTCTGGCACGTTGCAAAGCAAGCAGCAGCCAACCTAGGACTGGAAGCTGATGAGCAAACCAAAAACCAGTATAATTCCAAGTTGCGTGAAGCAATGCAGCTAACTGGTGGGTATGTTGATTACTTACGGGATAATGCTATTGAATCCTTAGTTAAGGTTGGAGTAAGCACAAACGTATTACGAGCGTGTATTAACTTGGGAAAATTTGTAGCGTATACTAGAGCTAGGCCAAGTAGCCGACAGGAAGAAACGGCTGAAAGAGAATTTGGAGCTAGGTTAGTTACGCAGCTATTGCGGTTAGCTGTTTGCCTAGCGTTTGTGCTGAACAAATCCAGAGTGGACGACGAAGTGTTGCACCGGGTTAAGCAAGTGGCGTTTGATACTGCCCGTGGTAGAACGCTATCCATTATTGAGCATCTCCACGAGAATAATGAAAAGGGTTGCAGCAAGGGCAACGTGGGTGTGGGTGCTAGTCTGAATGAAACTGAAACGGATAAGCTGCTGAAGTTCTTAAAGAAAATCAAAGCAGTCAAATTTATACCCGAACAAATAGGACGTAAGAAAGTGGTTAAGTGGAAACTAACTAATCGCCTATATCGGCTGTATTCGACCGTATCAGAGCTTTAGGGGGTAAGATGTTGCCTGATAACCCCCTAGAATCGACAAAACAGCCCCTTCTAGACGTTTCTAGCCCTTACGGGTGGTACTAGGGGGGTACTAACCCTGAAAGCCCTTAGAGGGGGCGTTTTGTCGATTTGGTAGGGGCGTATCATAACATTGTTGCAAGAAGCTAATAGAAAGACGATAATGGATTACAACCCGCCAGAGTTCATAAACGATGATGATGATTTTGACGACGAGGATTTTTATGAAGATTTCTACAGTGGTCTTTATGGGGAAGCATTTCGAGACGATGAAATTTTAGAGGAATATAATATGTTTCTAGACGATGCTATTCGGGATCGTATGGATGCTGCACCGTATTCCACAGCTTGGTTTGTTAATGAATTTGTGGGAAGGGTAAGTATTGTAAACAACGGACCAGTTGAGCATCCTCAAATGATTTGTGTTGAGACGTGGCCCAGTTTCATATTGAATTAAAAGGAGTTGGTTCTTTGGTTGTTGTTAGAGATGGAGAGAAGAAACTGAAGCAGCGTAAGAGTGTACAGATTCCTACAGAGTTAGAGCTATGGAAAGACATTAGAATCCTAGCTGCTAAAGAAAAGCTAACTCAAGGACAATGGTGCAAAAAGGTTGTTGCTGAAAAAATTAAACAATTGAAAAAAGAAGGGAAGGTGTGATGTGGTAAAAGATTACGCTGTAATTTTAGCGGCGAAAGATTCAAAGGGAACCTTGGTGGGTTACAGAGAGTTAAAAGAACACGTTTCCGGTGAAGAAGCATCATTTCAAATTATGAAACTAGAACACTTGGATAACGATGTGGAGATAGTGAAGAAGGCGTTGAATACGGCGTTAGAGTCAGTGGATGCAACGTCTGAAGAAGGGCAGAAGATGGTTGAACTGTTATTAAATTTAGAGAGGAACTAATAAAATGAATGCTCAATGTGTAAAACAGTTGGTTTTGTTGGGGGTGATGGGTGTGTGCCTAATCTTGATTGTTTCATTGCCTTTGGTGCGTTCTGCTGTGTTGGCTTTTGGTCCTGAATGGTTGTCGGGTTTGAAAGAAGTGGAATACAAAGTCGGCAATAACGAATGGACTAAATACATGGCTCCAAAGGGTAGTTCTGTAACTGGAATAACTTTGGTTCTATCTGAAGTTGTTTGTATGGTGCTGCTTGCTATGTCGTGGGGAAGTTTTTTAATGGTTGGAAAAGAAACAAGTGAGAAATAACCAGGGAATTTTACCCTGTTGCATATAAGAGGTGTAGAAAGGTGATTTAGAATGGGGAGCGTAAATTTACTACCTAAGGAACGTGGAGCAGACATAAACAAGTTAACTCCTATGATGCGGATGTTTGTAGTGGAGTTACTTGCTGATCCTACTTTTAATGGTAAGAACGCTGCAAAGAAAGCTGGATATAAGATTCCGGGTAATGCAGCAAACAAACTATTAAAGGATAGACGTATACAAGCAGCGGTAGGGAAAGCAATACGTCAAAGGGCTGAAAAAATAGGGTTGGATGCTGAAAGTGTGTTAAGGTATTTGGAAACAGCGTTGTTCCATAACCCGCTAGAATACTTCACGTTCAAACCGGGTGTGGGATACACTGTAATTAACCCCGATGACATTCCACCAGAGATAGGGAGACTAATCGATAGCATAGAATTAAAGAAGTTCACCGATAACGATGGGAACGTAACTGAGAGTTACAAAGTCAAACTGATAAGTAAATCCACTGTGCTGCCGTTGGTTATGAAACATTTGGGGATGTTAACCGACAAACAAGAAATCAAGCAAACCATCGGCATAGACTTGGAACAGTTGTATCAGCAGGACACTAATCAAACAGACTTAATTGAACAACGCTTGGAAGAGGAGCGAAACAATGGCTAAAGTAGAAGTTTATGAGGAAGAAAAACAAGTAGACGTCATAAGATTAAAGTTAGAGCAAGATGGGGAGCATGTGTTGTTGGTTGCTTGTGATGAGAATGGGCGAAAGTTCGATAGGGGAGTAATAGCCCGATTAGAGGTATTTACTACTGGATTACATATGAACCGATGTTTTGGAGTAGAAGTACCTGGAATAGCTGTAGGCGAAGACCATAAAATTAGGGAGGCGATGTGACACACGTAATCATTTCTACATGGACAGATATACTTCTAGCTTTGGCTATTATCGTATTGTCCATATCAATAATTAAAATAGGTAGACGTAGACACCGTCCACTGACTGTTAAAATTACAGAGCATGGGGATGGAACAAGGCACAGCTTCAGGATCTACATAGTTGATCGATTAGGTAATCAAGTCAATATGAACGATCAACGGTTAACAGCTTTAGAAGCTTTTAAAAAGACAAAGGAGGAACATGATGCCTAGAGAAATCAAAGTCTATACGGATAAGGAAGAAAAGGAAGTCCCGATCTATTTAGAACTAGTGCCAACAGCGGGGGGTGCAAACGTAATCATGGTGGATGCAGAGGGATACATGCTACCCGGTGGAAGACTTATCAAGTTCAGACTAAGCAGCAATCAAAAATTAGTGTTCGCCCGCTATGAAAAAGTACAGAAAGAGGGAGTGCGTACAAACGATTTTGGTAAACTCTTTGAGGAGGGAATGTAACTATGTTTGAAGAACCGACTACACTGATTGCACTGCTGTTTATTATGGTGGGGTGTCTGCATTTGTGGCAGACTGCTAAGATAATGTCCATAACAAAAGATGTGGAACGCTTAAACAAAACCATTAACGAACTGTATCGCAACGTGCAAGCTGAGGAAGCACAGCCAGAAAATCAGCCAGCTAAAACCCGTACTATGTGGGGGGATGAGTAATGACTTTAGAAGAACAAGCTACAAACTTTACAACCATGCGGCATATCGAACGGGTGCGTAACCTAATCAATAACGTCATACGAAAGCTAATGGATCGACAAGAAAAACATGATCAATCTAAGCTAGAAGATCCAGAAGTATCATTATTCACTGAACACACTAAAACCCTATCGGGGTTAACGTATGGATCAGCCGAATATAAAACAGCACTAGAACAGTTAGCTCCAGCATTAAAACACCACTATGCTAACAATAGGCATCATCCTGAACACCATAAAAACGGTGTCGATGATATGAATTTGTTAGACCTGATAGAAATGTTCTGTGATTGGAAGGCGGCATCAGAGAGGCACACAGACGGTAACATTCTAAAATCTATTGAGCATAACGCAGACCGTTTTAGCATGTCTCCACAGTTAGTAAAAGTGTTTGAAAACACTGCCAAAGGAATGGACCTATTGAATTGAATAAAGGAAATGAGTAATGGCGATTGATATGGACAATGCAGAACTGATAGCAAAACTAACAGAAATTGTAACCAAACAGCAAACAGCTATAAAAGAGTTGGAAACACTAGCTGTGAGCAATGCTCAAATAGTTACAACACTTACGGAAAGACTGCTTAGTTCAGAACATGATATAGCGAACATGCTGCACCTAATAACAATCTTGGAAGGTAAGTCAGGGAATGACAGAGACTAAAGTATTTGATCCTATAGAATGGGCTAAACTTAACTGGCCGCATGTGACATTCTATAAGGAACAGAAAGACATTATCTACAGTGTGCGGGATAATGATGAAACCTTTGTTCCAGCAGGTAATATGCTGGGCAAGGACTTCATATCCGCGTTTATCGTGCTATGGTTCTTCTGTAGCCGCACACCATGTAGGATCATTACAACTAGTGTGGACTACGAACAATTGAAGGGAGTGCTATGGGGTGAAATCAGACGGTTCCTACAAACAAGCAAGTACGTGCTTCCAGTGGTAGCTAATCACTTAGAGTTAAAACGCCAAGACCTAAAGACGGGAGAAGTAGAAGGGCTGAGTTACCTAATAGGTAGGGTGGCAGCTAAGGGCGAAGGAATGTTAGGGCATCACATAGCTAAGACCGGTGACGGTGTTCCACGCACATTGTTTGTAGCTGACGAAGCTAGCGGTATAGAGGACGAGAGCTACGATAAGGCTGATACGTGGGCAAACCGTAAACTAGTTATCGGTAATCCTTACCCGTGTACTAACTTCTTTTATAACGGGGTAAAGGGGGGCGACTTAGAGAGTCCAGAACCGGGTAGACTGTATAGGAAGATCATTAAGATCAAAGCCCAGGACTCACCTAATGTAAAGCTTGGTGAAATACAAGTAGCCAAGAATGAAACACCGACTAATGAAATCATTATTCCGGGTGTGAAGTCCTATGATGAATACATGAAGAACCGCAAACTATGGGATTCTATCAAGCAATGCGTTAGCTTAGATGCTGAATTCTATGAAGGTGCGGAAGTACTTATGTATCCACCTGAATGGTTGAACAAAGCCGAACAGACCGCCGCACTTCTTCCCCAGAGACGACCAGCGAAAGTAATAGGACTAGACGTAGCAGAAGGGGGAGATAATACTTGTTGGTGTATGGTAGATGATCAAGGGTTAATCCACATGGTCAGTAAGCGTACACCAGACACGTCCTTAATCGTTTCAGAGACCATCGCACTAATGCAAGAATGGAATGTAAAGCCGGAGAAAGTATTACTGGACCGTGGTGGTGGGGGTAAGCAAATTGCCGATATGCTAAGACGCCAAGGATTCAAAGTTCGTACTGTTGGCTTTGGGGAATCGGTAATGCCTGAAAAGCGTAGAGGACAAGCCAGTGTAGAAAAACGTAAAGAGTTTGATGAGGATCGGTATGTGTATCTAAACCGCCGGGCTGAAATGTATGGAATGATTCGTAATAAGCTTGATCCAGTGTTTACAGAAGGCGGATTTGGCATACCACAAAAGTATTGCAAGCCTTTAGGTGATGGGCGTAAGTGCCTACGTGAGCAACTAGGCGTGATCCCATTGACGTTCGATAGCGAAGGACGTATGTATCTACTTCCGAAGACTCTAAAGCCTACAGAGAGCAAGAACAGCGAAAAACAAACCCTAGTCAAGATCATAGGACACAGCCCAGATGAAGCGGATGCCCTAGCGTTAGCGGTGTTTGGTCTGTATAGTAAGAAAGCTTCCTTCACAGTTAGGTAATCCAATGTCGGTCACATGGAAAACCAACAGACAAAAGAAACGGATGCCCAAAGGGGGAATCTTTTGGTGTTGGGGCTGTGACATGCAGCTAGTCGAACAGTGGAAGAAATGTAAATATTGTGGCCATAGGAACGGACGTAGAACTAACAAAAAATAAGGGAATACAATGGCTGATAACGACAAAGCAGAAGACAAAGTTATGGGACGTGCTGATTTACAGATGTATATGAACGCTGTGTTAACACGTAGCCAGATCATAGAGAAGTTCCTTGATCCTAGGCGTGACGTGTACGCAGAGTGCGGGTATCCCACAACTGAACAGCTTAATATCACGTACTATCAAAAACTATACGAACGGGAAGGTATTGCTTCACGGGTGGTTGAAGTGATGCCGATGGAAAGTTGGCAGTCTATTCCTAGGGTGTTTGAAACCGATGAAGTGGATAACGAAACACCGTTTGAAAAAGCTTGGAATGATTTATCAATCTCACTTAGAGGAAAATCTAGGTATCAAGGTGAGGACGGTCATCCTATCTGGGAGAAACTAGAACGGGCAGACGTACTAAGTGGGATCGGTGATTTCGGGGTAATACTTATTGGTCTGGATGACGGGTTAGACTTAGCTGAAGAAGCTGTTCCTAGAGAAGGGCAGCAAGTTATATTTATCCGGGCATTCGATGAAAGCCTAGTAAGTATCAGCAGCTATGAAAGTGATGCTAGCAATCCCCGCTTTGGGCAACCTACGCAATACTCCGTAACTATTAACGATCCCCGGCATATTGCAGCGGGGGACAGCGGTGTATCAAGACCAGAGAGCGGACCGCAAAGTGCTGCCCAAGACTCAACTACAAAAACGGTACACTGGTCCCGTATTATTCATGTTGCTGACAACCTAGGAAGCAGTGAAGTATTCGGGGTGTCTCGATTACGCAACCAGTACAACCGCATAGCCGACTTGATTAAGTTGTATAGCGGCAGTGGTGAGATGTACTGGAAGGGTGCGTTCCCTGGTTTAAGTATTGAAACACATCCTCAACTAGGTGCTGATGTGGACCTAGATGAAACAGCTATCAAAGCTAAGATGCTAGAATACGAGCAGGGATTGAGTAGGTATCTAGCAATGGCTGGAGCAAGTGCTAACAGCTTGGCTCCTCAAGTAGTTGATCCTAGTAAGCAAATCGAAGTCCAGCTAGATGCGTTGTGTATTAGCATCGGTGTTCCTAAGCGTATCTTTATCGGTAGTGAACGTGGCGAACTAGCTAGCAGCCAAGACGCTAGCAGTTGGAACGACCGTTTACGACACCGCCAGAATTCTTATATTACTCCCAGAATCATTGTTCCGTTTATCGATAGGGTGATAGAGTTAAAAGTTTTACCAGAACCGGCAGAAGAAAACGGATACAGTATAGAGTGGCCCGATTTGGAAGCACTAACGGAAGCAGAGCAAGCCGCTATTGTTACACAGCGAACTGAAGCTATGTCCAAGTATGTATCGGGTGGGGTAGAGTCTTTGATTGCTCCACAAGATTATCTAGTCCGTGAAATGCACTACACGCAGGACGAAGCTGAAGAAATACTAGATAACGCTATAGAATTGCTTGAGGAGAAAGAAGCAGAGTTGGAAGAGGCAATGGCTTTAGAGCGTGAAGAATTTGGTAAACATGGAGTAGGAGTATCTAAGGATGGTAAACCGTTCCCGTTCCCCGATCAACAAGCACTCACCGGCATATCGCCATCCGGCGATAAAGTACCTCCCAAGCCCAAGCCAAATAAGAAAGATGATGGAGAAGATAAGAAAGGAAAACTTAAAGAATGATAAGCATAGGTGCGAAGAAGAAAGAGTTTCACAACCGGGTATTAGAGAATGCAAAGTTCCTAGAGGGTTTGGAAGGTTAGTAGAATGATTACGGCTAATGTAAAACGCAAACCACACAGAAACCCTTTGCGTGCGGACCCCACTAAGACCGCTACGTTACGCCGGGTGTTTATGACCGCTATGCGGAAACGTATGTATAAACTTCAAGCTGATGTGTGGCAACTTGTAGTTGTGGAAGATGCGTTCGGGTTACGTGAAAGCCGACAAACATCCGCATTCAATACTAGTGAACTGACCAACAACAACCGCTGGAAGTTTAGGTCTGATCCTGATAAAGTCAGACTCTTTCAAATCTGGTTACAACAAAACGTAGACGAAAACATACTTCCACCAGAGCTACCCGCAAATACAGACCAACTGTTTTGGGAAGACTTTGTTCGTAAGGGTTACGAGAAAGGAGCCGGGCGTGCATACACTGATGTCCGCAAGAAGGGCATAGAACTGGACCCCAATTATTTAGCAGGAGGTAGGGATGAATTCTTACGCAAGAGTTTTGCACAGCCCGCCAGTATCAACAAAGTCAAACTATTAGTTGGACGAGTCTATAGCGACCTAAAAGGCGTGACTCAAGCTATGTCCACACAAATGACCAGAGTATTATCAGAAGGGTTTGCAGAAGGGGTAGGACCAAGAGAAGTAGGACGCAGATTAAACAAGACCGTTAAAAACATAGGACGACACCGGGCAGTAACGATAGCCCGCACTGAAACAATCCGGGCACATGCAGAAGGTCAACTAGATAGCCTAGAGGAATTGGGTGTAACGGAAGTGGGTGTGGCTGTAGAATGGTCAACCGCCGGTGACGACCGTGTATGTCCCATGTGTAGCCCGCTAGAAGGCGTGATCATGTCTACCCGTGAAGCTAGGGGCATTCTACCCCGCCATCCTAACTGTAGATGTGCATTCAAGCCCGCTAACGTGGGTGAGTCTAAGAAGGGGCGGCTAGTTAAGCGGGTAGACCCCAAGACCGGCAAGGTTAAGACCGTGCGAGTGCCCCAAAAACGCACCGCTAAGGCCAAGCAAGCAGCCATAGACAAATCTATACAGGCTGAGATACCAAAGCGTTCAGACCGCACGCTAGCCGATCAGAAGGCTATCAGTACAAACCCGATAGGCAGAACCCCAGCCAAAGCAGCCCCCAAGAGCATACTTGACGGTCCAGACATTAAACCGCCAACTAGACCGAAACCCCCAAAAGACAAACTGCCTAAAGACCGTCAAGGATTCAAGCCAGAGTTTAAGGATAACTCAACCAAAGCAGAACGATCCCGCATTACTAAGCTAGGCGGAGAACGTAGCAGGCTAAACAAACTAATCAAAGCAGGTGGGAACGACCATCTAAAGCCCGAACTAGAAAACGTATTAGCCGAACTGAAACAGATTAACGATTTAGTTAAATCTCGTATCAGTGGGGGTGGGGCAGCGACAATTGAAAAAATTGTTCCTGTTAAAAAACCTACGCTTCCTCCTACAATAAAAGTACCTGAATCTAAAATTCCAATTCCTACACCTAAAGATATAGAAGCAACAGCGGTTAAATGGAACGAAGCTAGGGCAGAAGTCCATATTCTAAGAGCAGAAAAAACAAAACTGAAGTCAGCTAAGTGGCAGGCAGATTCTTTAGAAGAATTAAAACCGATAGAAAAGAAACTCCACGAGAACCAACAAAAATTGTGGAACGCTAATGAAAGACAAAACGAAGCTGGAGAACAGATGCGTAGAGTTAAACAGCGGGACGTACCAGTGTTAGACGTATTAAAACAGGAGAGAATGCAAGCCAAACGTAAAAAGATGTTGAAGTTGGAAGAAGAATTTGATGCTAATCTTGCACGTTTAGATAAACGACAAACTGAACTGTACGCTAAAAAAGATGCCATACACGCCAAGCAGGAAGCGTTAGCTGACAAATGGGACGATATGTCCGACATACAAAAACAAGCAACAAACATTTTAATAAAACAATATGAGCTAGACGCTACAGCAATTCATAAAGAATTAAGGGACGAGGTGTGGGCAGAAGCGAAAAAAATAAATAATAACCATCGTAAGCAATTAGAAAAATCTTTTGGAATTATCAACCGACAAAAAATCAAGGTGAACACTTCGCGGGCTAAAACAAAATATCCAGTTAAGTTTCAAAACCCTGAAGGACCACAAACAGTCTTAGCCAGTAGTCCTCCCCAAAATAAGAACACCAGAGAAGCTAAGAAATTTGTCCAATCTATTTCTTCAAAGAATTCGGGCATAGAAGAAATCAACATTTCCGTGCATAGAACACCTACTAACAGTCGGGCGTTTTCTAGAGAAGGGGACGAAGACTGGTCAGGCATTTTTATGGCTGATAATGCTCAAATAAGAACCTATGTCCACGAGATAGGGCATCAATTAGAAGATCAAATGTTTGAAATGCGGCAAAGAGCAACTGAGTTTAGAAACGCACGCATAGCTAGAGCAGGAACTAAAGATGTGAGAATGGTGGACGCTTTCCCAAGTCATAACTACAAGGAATCTGAAATAGGTAATCCTGACGGGTTTATTGAAGCGTTTGGAGACAGTTCTGCCCACTATGTTGGAAAGAACTACGGGCAGGGGGAAGCTACAGAAATAATCTCTATGGGAATAGAAAAACTTTATTATGATCCTATAGGATTCGCTCGAAACGATCCAGAGTATTTTGACTTTATCGTTAACGCATTAAGTGGGGATTTATGAGGTACTTCATTAAAGGCGATCTTAAAATAGTGTTGGAACCCACTGGTAAATGGACTTGTAAAAAACTTCCAAGCTTGGCAAAAGTCTATAATGCTTTGTCTAAAATAGAATATGATCAAGCAGTGGTGTCTGATGGAGACCCCCAAGCTAAAGTTTTTGAGTATGTTGTGGGCAGAGCCAATCCTGACACAGTGGTTAATGAACCGCCACAAGAAACAGAGGAGAAAGGAATAGTGTACTAATGGCTACAGGAGATCAACTGATTAAGCTTGGTGGAGGGGCTGCTGGTTGTGGTTGCATACTTATGTTGCTGCCGGTAGCACTAATCTTAGGGATAATGCTTTTCGCAATTATATTTGGATAGGGGATGCCAGTGGAACTGACGCCAACACAATCGAGGATAATGAATTTACTATCAGATGGGAGGCCCCATACAGCCGATGAACTGCATAGGTGTTTCAGTGATGAACTCACTGAAAAAGATAATGTGCGGTGTATGGTCAGTCTAATGAGGGACCGGCTAAACCTAAACGGGTTAGACATAACCAGCCGTAGAAAATCTAGCCGAACTACTTACAGGCTAGTACGATTGATCAATAACGGGGCTGAATAGCTACAGCAACAACGTAGTAAATATCCACAAAGTATTTACACACTTACCTCCAGAGGGCTAGCCTATATCAAGGTTAACCAACTCTCTGGAGGTTTTTTCATGGAAACATTGACAGTCAATTTCAACGGTGCAACTCGTACCGAGAAATTAAACGGCAAAGATTACATAGTCGCTCCAATGACTATGATAGTTCCCGGCGTATTGAACGGGTCCAAGGGACCTATGTTCTACCCCGGTGAAGAACTAGCTAAGAATGCTGAAGCTTGGAACGGTATGCCTATCGTTATCAACCACCCCGATGAAGCAGTGTCCGCACGCACGCCCGCTATACTCAATAAGTCCGGTGTAGGGCTAGTGTTCAACAGCCGTTTTGAAAACGATAAGCTACAGGCGGAAGCTTGGTTTGATACTGAGCAAGTAAAGAATAAAGCTATCGACGTGTACGGCAATCTGACAACGGGTAAGAAGCAGGAACTAAGCACGGGGCTGTTTGTTGGTGGGTTAGAACCCGCTACCCAAAACGCTGAATATAACGGTGTCCGCTATACCCACATCGCTCGTAACTATAAACCGGACCACCTAGCTATTCTCCCAGAACAGGCTGGTGCGTGTAGCATCAGTGACGGTTGTGGAGTTAATAATAAAGAGACTGAAGAAAGCCTAAGTGCCAATTCTGGGATCGATAAGATTCTAGACTTACTTACGAATTTGACCGAGAAAGGAAATACTATCATGGACCGCGATAAAGTTATTGCTGGTTTGATTGCTAACTGTGAGTGCTGGTCTGAAGATGATAAAGAAGTCCTCAACGCTATGACGGATGAGCAACTTCTGAAACATGAAAAGACCGTTAATGAGTTTGTGGCTAACGCTGCAAAAACCAAAGAACTGACCGAACAGGTTGAAACGCTTACGGCTAATGCAGAGAAGAAGCCGGAAGAGAAACCAACCGAGACGGTTGAAAATAAGGAAGTTAAGCCTATGACAGATCAAGAGTGGTTGGCCCAAGCCCCTCCCGGTGTTCAAAGTGTTGTGAAGAACAGCATGGATTGGGAAGCCGGTCAAAAGCAGTTGTTGATTAACAGCATGGTTAAAGATCAAGCTGAACCCAACAAAGCAGCACTGATTGAAAACCTTTCCAGTAAGTCACTAGAAGAACTGCGAACGCTTTCGCTACTGACTCCAGTGGTTGAAGAAGTCGCTACTCCTGTGGCTAACTATATTGGTTCTGCTGTTCCCGCAGCTAGCCAAGTGACTAATGAGTATGACTACTCTCAAGACAACTGGACCGATGAAGATATTGACTGGTCCGCTAACTAATACAAACCTAGAAAGTATTCTAGGCTGTTTCATATAAGAAAGGAAACAGAACGATGGCTAAAGGAAACTTGATTGTTGTTAGTGAAAATCCCCGTGGCCGATTTGCGGAGGGTACTATTACCGGTACGCCAAAGCCCGGTACGGTGGTGATGATTGATACTGCTACGGCATTGGATGCTAACGGGCGTGCTACGTTCGTACCTTACGCACCCGGTCAAGACGGTATTAAACAAGGTGCTATGTGTGTCCTGCGTGAAGACTACGGGCAAGGTAAACTTGCTTCGGAAGCCTATGTAACCGGGGACCATTGTTATGTTTATTACCCGCTGCCGGGTGACGAACTTAACATGCTCCTGCTGGACATCAGTGGTACGGCAGATGATCATGCTATGGGCGAGTTGCTTATGGTTAATAACGGAGACGGTAAACTTGTTGCCAGTACGGGTAGTCCCGAACAAGAACCTTTCCAACTTCTAGAAGCAGTAACCGATCCGGCTGCTGATACTTTGGCCCATTGTCAATTCACTGGGGTTTAATAACCACTAGTTGAATTGAAATCCTATAGAAAGGAATTCGATAATGTTTGTTAGTGATGCTTCCGTTGATATGATTCAAAACGGTGATATGGGAGAATTCGGTGAAATGTGCAGTGGGACACAAAAAGTGTCTGGTCTGCGTTTTGATCCGGGTGTTCTTCGTCCGTTCTTGAATCAACGTGGCGATAAGTGTATCCGTATTCATACGGGCAAACGTCTTCAAAAGAAAGACGATAAGGGAGCACCAATCTTTAATAAAGATGGTTCCCCCAAAATGTACGATGCAACTGAAGTTGTTACCGTACATCATGCCCAACTGAATGGGATTAGTAGCCCAGTCTTTAATGCTACGCTTGCGTTGCGTAAAGAGGAATGGCTGAACTTGGACCGGCAAGTTATTAAAGCTGCCCGTTCTCGTATGCGTGCGTATGGCGACCTCCGGGCGGCTAATACGTTTGGCGGGTTTGATGGGTTTATGAAAATGATCCTCGAACATGAAACTATGTCTGATCCTGGTGAAGCCATTGTTGATATGGACGGCATCAGTGAAGGGCGTGGGGACGCACCGCTGTTCCAACTCGAAGGATTGCCCTTGCCCATTACGCATAGTAGCTTTAGCTATTCTGCTCGACGGGTGGCAGTCAGTCGGGGTATGGGTACGCCACTCGATACTACTTCCGCTGAATACTCAGCCCGCCGGGTTGGTGAAGCTATCGAGAAAACCACTATCGGTGTCCAAGCCGGTATGACTTACGGAACGACAGCTAACTATGGCCGTACACCTACTGTGTATGGTTATACTAACTTCTCGGACCGTAATACCAAATCGGATATGACTGCTCCTACCGGTTCAAACGGTACGACAATCCTGACCGATTGGTTGGCGTTGCGTGACTTGCTTTATGCGGACAATATGTACGGTCCCTATATTGCTTACACTAGTACCGATTACGATCAATACCTGGACAATCTGTTCAGTACGACGGAACCGAGTGCTGGCACGTTGCGAAGCCGGTTGCTCCAAATCGACGGTATCAATGATATCCGCCGGTTGGACTTCTTGTCTGATACTTTCACAGTGGTCCTAGTGCAAATGACCCCTGACGTTGCACGGGCTGTTAATGGCATGGAAATGACTACGGTCCAATGGGCAACTAAAGGTGATGCCCAATTGAACTTCAGAGTTATGACCATTCAAGTTCCTCAGATCCGAGCAGACTACGACGGTAAATGTGGTATTGCTCACGGAACCACTGCTTAACTTTTGCGTTGTCCTTGGGGTAGTCCATTGGCTTTGGCTGGTGGGCTACCTTTTATTTTACACATAACAATTGTACTGGAGGGTACGAGATGGCTGAAAAACAACAACAGCCCAAAGCGACTAAAAAACCCCGTTATACGTTTGAAGTTATTCGGGGTAATCACATGGAGGGGACTGATGAAAATGGGCGAGGAATCATCTACCAAAGCGGAGACAAAATTGAAACCGATAAAGACCTAGTCTCATTGTTTAACCGATTAGGTTCTAAAAAGTTTGAGTTGCTTGAAGACCGCAATCCAAGCAAGGATTAATTATGAACACCAGCCAGATACTTTCCCTCTTCCTAGTGGTGTTTGGCTGGTGTCTATTCTGTTACGTGTTAAACCGTTTGAATGAGGATTAAGCAATGTCCAGAATAGATGCAGACGATTTAGAAGCTGTGTTAGATGATGATAGCACTATTTCTAAAACTCCATTCATTCGAGCAGCATCAGCCCTTACCGATTATGTAAATAGCTGTGATAGCGATAGCGTTCTCAATGATGCATTACTAACGGAAATCGAAACATATCTAGCTGCCCATTTCTACAACGTGCGGGACCAAGCTTACGACAGCCGTAAGACCGCTGACGCTTCTGGAGTATTTCAAACCAAACACGGGATGTACTTAGACGGTACAGACGCAGGACAAGCGGCAATTATGCTGGACGTGTCTGGTTGCCTATCTAAGCTGAACCGCGAAGCTAAAGAAGGCGGTAAACGCAAACTTGGAGTAGCTTGGCTTGGCACAACACTCGTAAGCACAAACACGGGGACCTAAGCTATGCCAGCCCTAGAAACCATAGGACGCCACCAGAACGCCGTACTGTGGGCTGTAAGCACGTCTTACAGTGACAGCGGTAGACATAAGGTGTCAGCAGCGGCAGCCGTTACGGTACGCTGGGAGAGCGGTACAGACGAAGCACTAGACGCTAACGGCAACACCATAGCGATAGATGCCAAAGTGGTGTTAAACCAATCAGTAGCAGTAGGAAGCATTATGTGGCTAGGGGCATTAGCCGATATTGCGAGTCCACCAGTAGACCTAATGGAAGTAGTTGTTGCTAAGTCCACACCAAGCTTGAAAAATCGACATACTAGATACACTGTTTTATTGAAGCGTTACAGCAATACTCTCCCAGAAATCGCCAGCTAGGATGGCAGCGTAGAAAGCTTATTATGGATGCACCAGTTGAGAAACTATTTCAATATGGATTACCCACTGTGTTACTTGCTGTGTTTGTTGTAGGTCTTTGGAAGAGCGGTAATAAAGTAACTGCTTGGATAAAACCTATAATCGAAAAAGTAACCTCCGATCATTTAGATTTGGTTAGTGCGTTGAAAACAAATGCAGTTGAAACAAAAGAAACACTTTCCGACATTAACATTCACCTAGCTGAACAAACTCAAATCCTAAAAGACATAAACACCAAAACTGTTGAGTGTCCTTATAAAGTCGCTTCTAAACTGCCCTCCACAATAAATGTACGAGAACAATGAATTTATCCCACCCCGATCATCCTATTTGGTCACTTGCCCGAATACTTGTCTACTGTTTAACTTCTCTAGTAGCAATCTATATCGGGGCTACTGAGTTTGACATAGGAGAATTAAAGGGGTGGAGCTACATAGTTGGTAGCGTTGTTGGTGGAGAGTTGTTACACCGCTGGCAAATAACTAATAAGTTAAAAGAGGACAAGTAATGACTAGTAGAATCTTTTGGGCTGATACCGTAGAACGGGCTATAAAAACCGCTGCTCAATCGGGGGTAGCTTTACTGACGTTAGAGGGGACCAACCTATTAGAATTAGACTGGGAACAATTCTGGTCGGCTATTGCTTTAGCTGCTCTTGTTTCTGTTCTTAGTTCTATGGGATCGTCTAAAACAGGGGACAACACTTCAGCAAGCTTACTTAAATAGGAGGTAACAATGTCAGACACAATGGAAAGAGTCGAGAACGCTTTAAGGAATAAGGCGATAGCGATTGACACTGAGAAACATAGCAGAGTGGAAGCGGTATTTGATTGGTCCGCTGTAATTACTTTAGTGCTGCCGGTGTTGATGGAAATGTTGATGAACTGTTTTAACGACAGTTCTAAAGAAGCACTAGAACAAAGACTAGTTAATCCTGGATGGTGGGATAAATTCTGGATCGAACGTATTACCCGTAAAGCAGTACGAAACCAGAAAGATAACCTACGCATGGGAACTAAACAGCAGTCCCAAGTATCTAGCATACTAAGCGAAGCAGTGATGTCCGAAGCTAAAGAGGATGAGGCTTTAGTGGGTATGCTTCTCGGTGAAGTAGACAATAACAATATTCCTGGTTTTAACGATTGGATTTAAGTAATGAGAAAAGCAATCTTTGGGATGTGGTTGCTGTTGGTAGTATTGATTACAAGTAACGCAACTGCACAGGAGACACCAACAACGGTTCCCCTACTGAAAACTGAAAAAGCAATTATCTTCAACGGTGGAGAGGGCGTAGGTTATTACATACTGTTTTTAGAAGAAGGAGAAGGAACAGTTCTGGTAGTACGTTGTGATAGCTTAGTTACGGGTACTGGCACACCTAACCCTAAGCCTCCTACAGACACACCACCAGAAGAACCCGAACCAAAACCAGAACCCAAATCTAAATACGGTTTGAAAGAGCAAGTTGCTGGATGGTTCAACAACGTACAAGGAAGCACTAAGAAAGAGGAAGCAGTCAAGTTATCAATGGCTTTCTTCACTACAGTTGCGGGCATTGTTAATGGAGATTTCGGTACAGAACCAGTGCTAGCTAAAGTGGGTGCTTCCCTTAACAAGCTGAACCAAAAAGCAGTACCCGATGCTGAACGTAGAACAGCCTGGAGAAAGCCCTTCTTTGAAGACGGGTTTGGTAAAGCTATTAACGAACTAGTCACTAGTGGAAAGATTAAAACACAGCAAGAATACGCCGAAGCATTCCAAGAAATCTATATTGGTTTAGCGGAGGTGAAGTAATGGTAATGGGTAAGAAAGCTGCAAAGCTGTTAAAGCTTCTCAAAGCAACCGGGCATTATGATAACCCATTTGGTAAGGACGTAACACCAGACGTATCAGAGGAAGACAAAGTAGCTAGAGCGGTTGCGTCTTATCAATCAATGTACGCTAGCGAATTGGCTCCATTGATTGCTAAACAATATCCAGAACGATCATCAGCCGAAGTAAAGATAGATGGAGTAATCGGTCCGGCATTACTTAAACTAGCCAAGCGTCCTAGATGTGAGTGTAAAGACTATGATCCTGTAAACGATGTTCAAGCAGCCCAAGGATCGGGCAACTGGCGGGGGTGTCATGGTGTCGGAGACTTTCATCATGCCAAAGTAAAACTACTGAACAGCCCGCCTAACCATCTTGAACCAGTGTTTGACAAAGTGTGGAATAACGTAGTTCAAGCTTACGGAAATATGGGACTTAAACTTTCATTAACTACATCCACACCAAACATCACAGTTGAATTTGTACGCCCTACCGGTAGCTGGATTGGTTTAGCTATTGTCGGGCACGGTAAAGGTTGTGGATCAACGATATGGGCTAGGTTTGATAAAAACTACAGACCTGCTAATACGGAAAGGGAATGGGCTACCTTAATGCTACATGAATTTGGTCACAACTGTGGACTAAGTCATTCACGCGGAGGCATTATGAATAGCTACTTAGTGAAAGGATTAAAGCCTACCTGGAAAGGTGATCCGTCAGAGCGGTTGCTTAAACAAAGATTCGGAGGTAAGCCTATCAACAGTACGCCAGAACCGCCAAAACCAGAACCACCAACTACCCCGCCTACACCGGGTACAGAACTAACTAGGTTCCAACATGCTGGAGAAACCTTAGCGGTATCATTGGTTAAGAAACATACAGGAGTAGACTTTATATGAAACGCAAACTGTTGGGGGCCGCATTGATACTGTTGTTCCTTAACACAGTTTGCCTAGCCCTAGATTGGATTGGGGGTGATCAAACATCTATTGTTTGGATCGGTGAGCCACAACCAACACAAAGGAGCCAACGTGAAATTCCTACTGATAGAAATCGTATCCTACTGTTTCTCACAGACAATTGTCCCCCTTGTACTATCCTATATAACAAACTGAGTGTTAAGAATGGACCGTTTGATAAACTTCGTTTAACTGGTTGGGACATAGGTCAAACACGCAGTGACGATATTCAAATTGTGTACGCTGCTTACAGCCAGTTAGACGAACGCTATAACATCGGTAATTTTCCCGCACTAGTAAAGATAGAAGATGGGAGGGTAGTAAGACGGCTACTCCAAGATTGCGGTACTGTAATAGATCAGTGGGCTATAGGTTGGCTACACAAGGGCGTGCAAGAGCAGCCACCAGCACGCGAGCCACCAAGAGTAGCTACAACCGGTCATTACCCTATCCACGGTCAGCGGTGGAATTTCGAGGGTTCGTGGTCCCCAACGAAATCTTTTATGATCAAGCATTTATTAAGTGGTTCTGCACACCGGGGAAAGTTTCACAACTGGAATTTGCAAAGCTGGTCCAAAGCAGAGCTATGGAGTTTGCATGATGACGACCATGAAGGAAGAGTAAAGAGACGAACACGTAAAACAGCAAGCGTTAAAAAGTCGGCAGTGTACTGTCCAACGTGACCATAACGGGCCATTCCTCAGTTGGGGAAGTTTATGAGTGGAGTAATAATAATGACAATGGCTATATTAAATTCTGGTCCTACATTAGGGCACGACTATACACCAGACTTCGGAGCAGCCCCTACGGTTCACAGTATCGCTAACGGGGATTGGTATGACCCAAGCACTTGGGATACGGGCGTTGTTCCTACGGTTGAAGACGTTGTTAAGATCGGCCATATAGTAAGCTGCATTGATCAAGGTACAGCCACCACATCATTCACCAAAGCCCACACAATAGCAGTAGCGGGGGAACTAGTAATTGAAGGAAACGTATCCTTCACTAACTTGTTAATCTATGAACTTGGAGAATGTGAAATACTGCCCGGTTCAATTCTCTCTATACGAGATACGCCGATTGATTTAACCACTGATCCTAAGCAATGGGGAACAGGGGTTGTAATCTTTGGTAAGCTATCAGCCAACGGAACACCAAAAACGCACGCAGTAAAAGCCGCTGACCACATCTACACAGGTGCAACAGCTATTACACTCAGTTCTTCCCCAGAAAATTGGCTGGTGGGAGACCGGGTGTTAATACCTGATACAGAACAACAAGTCTCTAAACGGAATATACATACTGCTGGACGACATAATGAAATCAGAACCATTACAGAAGTTAGCGGTAACACAGTTCAGCTAGACTCTCCGTTAGAGTACGACCATCCGGGCATGGTTGCTAACAAAGTTTGCACACCGGATTACTGCATGGTTAGTAACTTAACCCGCGACATCGTCATCCGTAGCCAAAACTCTCTAGGCATTAGAGGGCATTTAGCTTGGACCGATCATGGCTATGTAGATTTGTCCTATGTATCTATTCAGGGTATGGGTAGAACCAAGAACGATATTCATAATGACGAAACCGTCATACGTGATGGGGAACCAGCCTACCAAAGTGATAATCAACGAGGTAGATACCCGCTACACGCACATCATGCAGTAGGTCCAGAAGGCGGTAGGGAAGATTCTGAATACCAGTCTAATATTTTAGGCTGTGTGGTTGAAGGTTCACCAGGATGGGGAATAACTATTCATGGTAGCCACTACAACAACATCAAAAGCACAGTTGTCTATGATGCTGTTGGATCGGGTATCATGGAAGAGGACGGTAGTGAGGTACACAACCACTATGAAGATTGCGTAATTGTTGGTATTCAAGGTATCAAGAAAGGACTTCTGGGGAGAAAGCGAATTACTCTACCATCTGGCGAAGTGATTATTTCTAGAACGTCAGGAACTAACGGTTCTGGTCTATGGTTTACCCGCCAAGGTTCCACAGCATTAAACCTTAGCTGCTACGCTTGTGATGGATACGTTTTATATCTTAGTGGCTACGGTACTGGTGCAGAAAATCTGTTAGTCAAACTTAACAAAGGTTCCCACAGCAGAACCAAGATTACTCGCCAGTCAATTACATCCTTAGGTCACAAGATAGAAGGCATCTATGGAGCCAACTGCCGGGGGTTCATGTACTACGCTTGGAGCCAAGGTACAAAACATGTACTCTTTGACGATGTGACTATTAAGGATGTTAAGGTTTGGCACACATTCGATAACCGGGGCTGCTTGCGTGCGTACCACGACACTGGACTACGTTTAGTGAACGCTTACTTTGTTAATGATTGGGAAATCACTAAGCAAGCACATAGGTCAAGAACGATTGGCGTTGATGCTGGCACAGCTTACGATCTTAACCGGTCAATGTTTGAAAACGTAAACATCAGTGGCTTCCACATAGGCATTGTTCCACCGACTAAGGGCAATAAAGCTTTGCCCTATGAAGGAATAATGGTTAGCGATGGTGCTATCGATTGCATTTGGAACATAGACTTTAGAAGTGCTAGGAATGACCTAACCGGAGATTGCCTAATTGACAACGTAACTATGCTGGCTAGCTTCAATGAGGAAGGTGTTCCCAATGAAGACATTAGAATGTCTTTCGACTGGAGCAAGAACGGCAAACAGCTTGAAGAATCCTTGCTCTACGTTAACGGTGTTCGCATTTACTTCGATGAACAAAACCCCGACTACATAATACCCATTTACAAACGTAAGACCGGACAAACCTTGATTAAACTTGACGGTGTGTATACAGACGTAGCTGGAATGACGACTTACGAAGTGTTTGAGGAATACGGAGAAACCATTGGCGGTAGCTTTTACCCGGAGAATAACTAATGCCGCAAACACCAGCAG